>JAABUZ0100002935.1_pt1 | contig 26869 bp, 14 predicted proteins | sample 5562091 | NCBI WGS metagenome assembly JAABUZ01 (sample SAMN12813069, study PRJNA571459) | rock metagenome | isolation source: Antarctica rocks | place: Antarctica: Victoria Land, Linnaeus Terrace sud | collected 2015-12-21 | reverse complement strand
GGGCGGCGAACCGCTCGACGAACGCGGGATACCGGCCGCCGGCGATGGCGCCCGGCGCGAACACGCGCTCCAACGTCGCCAGCTCGTCGACCGTGAAGCGCACCTCAAGGCTCGCGAGGTTCTCGACCACGCGCGCGGGGCGACTGATGCCGACGAGCGGCACGACGTCGTCGCCGCGCGTCAGCACCCACGTGACGGCGAGCTGCGCGGGCGTGACGCCCTTCGCGGCCGCCATCGCGCGCAGCGTGTCCACGGCGGCCACGTTCGGCGCCCGGTGCGGCGGCAACAGCCGAGGCGGCGTGAGGTGGCCCTCGTCGCCGGTCGGCTCCGGGCTCAGCGCGCCGGTCAGGAGTCCGTCGGCGAGGACGCGGTACGCCACCACGCCGACGCCTAACGCCCGCGCCGTGGGCAGGATCTCCGCCTCAATGAAGCGGGACGCGAGCGAGTACTCGATTTCGAGCGCCGTCACCGGGTGCACGGCGTGCGCGCGGCGCAGGTCGTCGGCGCCAATCTCGCTCACGCCCAGGTAGCGCACCTTGCCTTCGGTGATGAGGTCGGCGATCGCGCCGATGGTCTCCTCATACGGGACCGCCGGGTCCTTCCGCCCGGCCTGGTACAGGTCGATCACATCCACGCCGAGCCGCTGCAGCGAGTAGCCGGCGAAGTTCTTCACCGCGCTCGGCCGCCCGTCAAGTCCGAGAAAGGCGCCCGAGGGGGAGAGCATCATCCCGCACTTGACGCTCAGGAAGGCCGCGTCGCGCCGCCCGCGGAGCGCGCGGCCGATGAGCGCCTCGTTGTGCCCGTGCCCGTAGAAGTCGGCCGTGTCGAGGAACGTGAGCCCCGCGTCGAGCGCGGCGTCGAGCGTGGCGAGGCCCTCGGCGTCGTCGCGCGGGCGGCGCTGCGAGAGGCCGCTGCAGCCGAAGCCGAGCGCGGAGACCTGGGGGCCGTTTGGGCCGAGACGCGTGGTGCGCATCGTGAGATCGTGGCTGTGGGGGAGGTCGACTGTGGCCAGGCTCTGGTCGGCGCCGGGCCGGCCGGCGCGCCCACGCCGCGATGACGATGTCGCCGATGACCGTCGCGCCCTCGAGAGCGCGACCGTCCGCGCGCTGCCCGTCGAGCGCGTCGCTTTCGAGGACCGGGAGCAGCTCCGCCTCGGTCACGACGCCGTGCCGCACGATCCGCGGGCACACATTGCGCAGACGATTGCGCCGAATGGGTAGGGCGTGCGGGGCGTCCGCACCACCGCCCCGGCCCGCACGTGCGCGACCGCGAGCCCCGCCGCGGCCAGCACCGCTGCGAGGTGGAAGGGCCTGGGGCGGTCGGCGCCCTCGCGTGGCAACGGCCGTGGGACGCGACCAAGGCGCCGGACCCCGGCCAGCCGCCGCACGGCGTTCGCCGCGTCGAGCAGGGATAGGAGCACGCGCCGGCCGACCACGGCGACGAAAGGCGCATGACGGGCGCGTCGCCGGGGGTGAGCGCCGCGAGATCCGGTTCGGCGAACGTGACGTGGGCCAGGCCGAGGTTGCGCGCGGGACGCCGCCGAGAGCCGGTGACGCCCCGGGCGGAAGCGGTGGCTGACCCGGCTGAACGCGTGGAAGACTCGCGGGGCGGACGTAGCAGCCTTGAACGGCCGTATAACGCGCTTCGGTTGGTGGCCGTGGTCGACGCCGGTGTTGCATCGCGGCGCGGACCTGCAGGTGCGCGCCCGACGCCAGCTCGCCCCGAGTCCTGCTCGAGCCGTCCGCTGCCCGCTCGCCCTCTCGAACGCCCAAGTTCGCGAGCGGCGTGGCGGCGTACCAGCCGGTCGCGCTCGTATTCGCCGGTATTGCTGCGTGGCGCCGTACGAAGGGCCTAACCGAGCGCCGTGAGCGCCTCCGATGCGACCCGCGCCGTCGCGGCGAGCACGGCCGCGCCGACGAATACGCTCTCGTCGGCCGCGTAGAACTGCGGCGAGTGCGCGGCTACCACGCGGCCGCCGGCCTCCCGAGCGCCGACGCGCAGGAAGCAGCCCGGGATGCGCTCCATGTAGTGCGCGAAGTCCTCGCCGGCCATGTTGAGGAAGCCGAGCGGCACCACCGCCGCGTCGCCGAGCGTCGCGCGCGCGGCCTGGCGCGCCCACGCCGTGGGCCCGGGCGGATTCACAATCGGCGGCACGCCGGGCTCGAACGTCACCCGCGCCTCGAGGCGGTACGTCGCGGCCACCCCCGCGGCGATCCGCCGCACCTCGTCGACAAGCAGCGCGCGCGCGTGCGCGTCGGCCGCGCGCACCGTGCCGAATAGCTCCGCGCGCTCCGGGATCACGTTGGCGGCGGTGCCCGCGTGCAGTGCGCCCACGGTCACCGCGCCCGCGCTCGCCGGGTTCAGCCGCCGCGAGACGATCGTCTGCAGCGCCCCCACGAGCGCTGCCGCCCCCACCACCGGGTCGGCCGACTCGTGCGGGCGCGCCGCGTGCGCCCCCGCGCCGACGAGCTCGATCGCGAACTGGTCGGCGGAGGCGGCGAGCGGGCCGTCGTCGGCGACCACCTGGCCCACCGCGAACCGCCGATCCACGTGCGCCCCGAAGATCGCGGCCACGCCGTCGAGCGCGCCCGTCGCGAGCACCGCCGCCGCACCCGCCCCGGTCTCCTCGGCCGGCTGCAGCACGACGAGCACGTCGCCCGCGGCGGGGTCGGCCGCGAGCAGGCAGGCCGCGCCGACCGCCCACGTCGCGTGCACGTCGTGCCCGCACGCGTGCATCACGCCCGGCACCGCCGACGCGTAGTCGAGCCCCGTCGCCTCCTGGATCGGCAGCGCGTCGATGTCACCGCGGATCGCGACCACCGGCGCCGACGGGTCGCGCCCGCGCAGCCGCGCCACCACGCCCGTGCCGGCCACGCGCGCGATCGACGCGACCGCCGCGGGCCCGAGCGACGCGAGAGCGGCCGTGAGCCGCGCCGCTGTCCGCTGCTCCCGGAACGCCAGCTCCGGGTGGCGGTGCAGGTCGCGCCGCAGGGCGGTCAGCTCGGCCCGCAGCGGCGCGGGGAACTGCGAGCGCCAGGGCCCGACGCTCACGCGACGCTCACGCCAAGCTCACGCCAAGCTCACGCGGCGGCCGCGACATGGGGCGTGAACACCTTGTGCCGCACGGTCAGGTAATCGACACGGTTCACATCCACCTCGACGCCAATCCCGGGCACGTGGTGCGGCACGTGCACCAGCCCCTCGGCGTCCATCGTCCACTCCGGCGTCACCACGTCGCGCTCCCAGTAGCGCGCGCTCGGGCTCAGGTCGCTCGGGAGCGAGAAGTTGGGCAGCGAGGCGAGCGCCACGTTGTAGGCGCGCCCCACGCCGGTCTCCAGCATGCCGCCGCACCACACCGGGATCCCGTGCTGCTGGGCGAGGTCGTGGATCGCGATCGCCTGCGAGAACCCGCCCACGCGCCCAGGCTTGATGTTGATGATCCGCCCCGCACCGAGCGCGATCATGTCCTCCGCCCGGTCGACGTCGGTGATGCTCTCGTCGAGGCAGAGCGGCGTCTGCAGCTGACGCTGGAGCGCCGCGTGGCGCACGAGGTCGTCGCGGCCGAGCGGCTGCTCGATCATGAGCAGGCCGAAGCGGTCGAGCTCCTTGAGGTGTAGGGCGTCGGCGGGGGTGTAGGACGAGTTGGCGTCGGCCATGAGCGCGACGTCCGGGCCTAACGCTTCGCGCACGGCGGCGACGTAGGCGACGTCCATCCCCGGCCCGATCTTGAGCTTGATCTTCCGGAACCCCGCCGCGCGCGCGCGCGCCGCGCGCTCGACGAGATCGGCCGGCGTGGCCTGCATGCCGAGCGAGATCCCGGTAACGATCGCGTCGCGCGTGCCCTCGCGCCCGCCGGCGAGCCGGCGGGCGAGGGACACGCCCTCGCGCAGGGCGGCGAGCGCCCAGCAGCCCATCTCGACGGCGGCCTTCGCCATGTGATGCCCGCACACGTTGCGCGACAACGCGGCGTGCAGCGCCGCCGGGTCGTCGATCGGCGTCTCGAACGCGCGCGGCAGGATGAACTCGCGGAGCGCGACCCACGCGGTGTCGATCGTCTCCGAGCTGTAGTTCGGCTGCTCGAAGGCGACGCACTCGGCCCACGTGCTCAGGCCGTCGGTGTCGCGCAGCTCGAGGAGGCAGATACGGCGCTGGGTGACGGTCCCCGACGCGATGCGAAACGGCTCCTTGAGGGGCAGTCGGATCTCGCGAAGCGCGACGCGGTCGAGGCGGATCATGGGGCGGGGTCGAGGGGGAAGGGGGCGCGCGCGAGCTCGTAGTACGGCAGCGCGTCGTCGGGCGCGCGGCGGAAGGCGGTCACCCGGTACCCGCGCTGCAGATGGTCGCAGAACGCCTCGCGGACCGTCGCGCGCCAGGCGGCGCGCCGCTCGGGCGGGAGGGCCTGGAAGTCGTGCGGCACCTCGATCCGCACCGTCGGCCCGCCGGCGGTCGCCGCCGCGCCGGCCACGCCGTCGCCCGACCGGAGATCCCAGCGCGCGATCAGCCGGTCGGTGGGCAGGCCGCCGTGGAGCGGGCTGCCCGTGTCGTCGCCGTACATGTTGGGCACATAGTCGACGACGCGCGCGCCGAGGCGGGCGAGGTTGAGGTGCGCGTTGCGGGCGACGAGCGGGTCGAACGTCCAGTACATCGCCTCCGCGCCGGCGGCGCGCGCCAGCTCGCGTTGATAGTGCTTGAGGCGCTCGCCGACGCGTGCGCCGCGCGCGCCGTCGCGGACGGCGAGCATGTCGGACCAGTGGACGGGGCGGCCGTCCATGACGCCGGCCATGCCAAAGACGAAGCCGAGCATCGCGCCGTCGGCGGCGAAGGCGCCAGCGACCACGCCGCCGAGCTTCTGCGCGACCATGAGGATGGTCGTGGGCACGCACTCGCGGAAGTCGGCGCCCCACGTCTCACGCTCGATCGCGACGCACGCCTGGTACTCCGCGAGCGTTTCGACGCGGCGCACGACGATCCCGCTGGCGGCGCCCGCGGTCGGCGCGGCCGCGGCGGCGCCGTCCGGGGTGGGGGCCGCGCGCACGGGGGGCGCGGGGGAGGCGGTCTCGCTGGTCATCGGACGCCGGTCATCCAGGAGGGGCGGAGGCGAACGCCGGACCGCGGAGCGCGATCGCAGGCGACGGCTTGCGAGCGCGAGCGTTCGGCAGCATACTCGGTACACGGCACTGTATACAATACTGCGTCGCAAGGAAATACCCGACCCACGGCGCCCGGGGTCGGGGCGGTCCTACCTCCTTCCACTCCCCGCCCATGCCCGTGTCCCCGACCTCCGCCCGGCGGCGTGCCGCGTTGACTCCCACCGTCGCGCTCGCGCTCGTCGCCGGCACGGCCGCCCTCCCGGCCGCGCGGTCCGCCGCGGCCCAACAGCCGGTCGACGCGCAAGGCACCATCGTCGGGACCGTCCTGCGCGCGGGCACCCTCACGCCCGTCGAGGGCGCCCAGGTGCAGGTCGAGGGCACGACGCTCGGGGCGACGACCGACGCGGCCGGCCGCTTCCGCCTCGCCCGCGTGCCGGTCGGCGGCGCCTCCGGCGCGCAGGCCACGCTCCAGGTCCGCCGGCTCGGCTTCCAGCGCGCCGCCCAACGCGTGCGCGTCGGCGCCACGGACGTGCGGATCGTCCTCGTCGAGGCCACCGTCAACCTCGACGCGGTCGTCGTCACCGGCACGGCCGGGGGCGAGCAGGCGCGCGCCGTCGGCAACGCCGTGTCGCACATCGACGCCGCCGCCGAACTCACGCGCACCGGCGTGAGCACCGTCGGCCAGCTCCTCAACGCGCGCGCGCCGGGGGTGATCGTCACCTCGGGCACGGGGCGCGCCGGCTCGGGGCCGAACATCAACATCCGCGGCCGCTCCACGATCTCGCTCAGCCAGCAGCCGCTGCTCTACATCGACGGCATCCGGGTGAACAACGACGTGGGCACCGGCACGCGGCTCCAGGGCGGGGCCGTCTCCTCGCGCCTCAACGACATCCCGCCCGAGGACATCGCGTCGATCGAGATCATCAAGGGCCCCGCCGCCGCGACGATCTACGGCACCGAGGCCGCGAACGGCGTCATCCAGATCATCACCAAGCGCGGCCAGGCGGGCGAACGCCCGCAGTGGACGGCGCTCCTGCGCCAGGGGACGATGTCGTTCCAGAACCCCGAGGGGCGCATCCCGACCAACTACGCCAAGGACCCGACCACGGGCGCGTTGCTCTCGTGGAACGCCGCGCAGCAGGAGGCCGCCCGCGGCACCCCGATCTGGCGCAACGGCCGGCTCCAGACGTACTCGCTCGGGCTCTCCGGCGGCTCGCAGATCGTCCGCTACTACGCGTCGGGGGGCTACGACCAGGACGCCGGCATCGAGCCGAACAACGGCGACCGCCGCTTCGCCGGGCGCGTGAACCTCGCCGTGGTGCCGAGCGCCAAGCTCGACGTGAACGCGAGCCTCGGCGTCACCACGGGACACACCCTCCTCGGGTCCGACTACGGCGCCAGCGCGCTCTTCTCGGCGCTCTACGGGTCGCCGCTCGCGGTGAACACGGCGACGCGCGGCTTCTTCCAGGCGCCCCCCGAGGTGATCTGGGACATCTACGCCAACACGCAGGACGTCAACCGCTACACGAGCAGCGTGCAGGTCAACAACCGCCCGACGGAGTGGTTCACCCAGCGCGCCACGCTCGGCCTCGACCTCACCAACGAGGACAACCAGGGGCTCCAGCGCTTCGCCTCGCCGAGCGAGGCCACCTTCTTCGCGCCGACCGCCGCGCTGGGGCTCATCCGCGAGGACCTGCGCGCGGTCAGCTACATCACGGGCGACTACAACGCGACCGCGCGCTTCACGCCCACGCCGGCCCTCTCCTCGGCCACCTCGCTCGGCGCGCAGTACTACCGCCGGCGCGTGAACCTCTCGCTGGTCAACGGCGACCAGTTCCCCGCGCCGGGCGTCACGACGGCGGCGGCGGCGGCCGTCACGACCGGGAGCCAGGACTACCTGATCAACAAGACCCTCGGCTTCTACGCGCAGGAACAGCTCGGCTGGCACGACCGCGCCTTCCTCACCGGCGCCGTGCGCGTGGACAACAACAGCGCCTTCGGCCGGTCGGTCGGGTACGCCGTCTACCCCAAGGTGGCCGCGACGTGGGTGGTGAGCGAGGAGTCGTGGTGGCGCGGGGGGGGCGTCAACACGGTCGTCAACACGCTCAAGCTGCGCTCGGCGTTCGGCGCCTCCGGCCAGCAGCCGAGCGACTCGGCGTCGCTGCGCACCTACCAGCCGGTGACCAGCACGCTCGACCGCCCCGGCGTGACGCCGCAGTTCACCGGCAACCCGAACCTCAAGGCCGAGCGCGGGCAGGAGCTGGAGCTCGGCTTCGAGGCGGGGCTGTTCCGGCGGCTGAGCCTCGACTTCACGTACTTCGACAAGAAGGTGCACGACGCGATCCTCGCGCGGCCGAACGCGCCGTCGAGCGGCTTCCCCGGGTCGCAGTTCGTCAACATCGGGCAGATCAGCAACCACGGCGTCGAGCTGCAGGCGCGCTACGACGCGGTGCAGACCGCCAACGTGGGCGTGGAGCTGATGGGCAACGTCGGCACCGCGCGCGACCGGATCGACGACCTCGGCGGCATCCCGTTCGTCGCGCTCGGCGGGCTGCCGCAGCGCCACGTGCAGGGCTACCCGATCGCCGGGTACTGGGCGAAGAAGGTCGTGAGCGCCACGCTCGACGCCAACGGCGTCGCCACCAACCTCCAGTGCGACAGCGGGACGGGCAGCACGGTCGCCTGCGCGCAGGCGCCGGTGGTCTTCCTCGGCACCTCCACGCCCACGGCCGTCGGCGCGTTCTCGAGCACGGTCACGCTGCAGAAGCGCCTCCGCCTCTACGGGCTCGTCGACTTCAAGTCGGGAAACAAGCTCCTCAACGCCGACGAACTGCTCCGCTGCTCGGTCTTCCGCGTCTGCCTCGCGAACGTCACCCCGCAGCAGTTCTCCGCGACCTACGACGCCGACGTGCAGAACGGCTCGGGGCTCGTCTACGCCAACTCGTTCATCCAGAACGCGGGGTTCGCACGCCTGCGCGAGGTGTCGGCCAGCTACGACCTGCCCGCGCAGTGGGCGCGTCCGCTGCGCGCCCAGGGGGCCACGCTCACGCTCGCCGGGCGCAACCTCCACACGTGGACCGCCTACCCGGGGCTCGACCCCGAGAGCCGCTCGGGCGTCACCGGGCAGCAGACCGCGTTTTCCCAGGCGGTCACCCCGACGCTCGCGCAGTACCTCGTCTCGCTCTCCCTCCGTTTCTGACCGCCCTCTGACCGCGCCGCCCGCGAGAGGATCTCTCATGCCTAACACCCGTCCGTCGCCCCGGCGCCACGCCCCGCTGCGCCCGCGCGCCGCCGCCGTGCTCGCCGCGGCCGCGCTCGCCCCCGCCATCAACGCCTGCCGCGACATCACGTCGCTCAACCAGGAGGCGCCCAGCCGCGTCGTCGCCGACCAGCTCTACGTGCCCGCGAATGCGCAGTTGCTGTTGAACAGCGCCATCGGCGACTACGAGTGCGCGCTCACCAACTACGTCGTCGCCGCGGGACTCGTGAGCGACGAACTCGCCGACGCGCAGCTCTCGCAGGTCGGCTGGGACTACGACCGGCGCACGATCCTCCCGTCGCTCACGTACTACGCCAGCACGGCCTGCGGCGCGACGCAGGTGCCCGGCCTCTACACGCCGGTCTCGGTGGCCCGCTACGGCGCCGACAAGCTCGCCGCGGCGCTGCAGGGGTGGACGGACGCGCAGGTGCCCAACCGCCAGGGCCTCCTCGGGCAGGCGTCCGCGTACGCCGGCTACGCCCTCGTCCTGTTAGGCGAAGGGATGTGCACGGGCGCGATCGACCTCGGCCCCGAACTCTCGCGCGCGCAGCTCCAGGCGGAGGCGGAGAAGCGCTTCACGGCGGCGATCGCCGCCGCGACGGCGGCCAACGACACGGCGACGCTCAACATGGCGCGCGTGGGGCGCGCGCGCGCGCGGCTCGACCAGAACAATCTCCCGGGCGCGCTCGCGGACGCGGCGCTCGTGCCCGACGGCTTCGTGAAGAACGCCACGTACTCCGCGGTGAACGCCCGCCGCGAGAACCTCGTGAACACGCAGACGTACCGCGGCAACTTCTCGTCGGTGGAGGCGTCGTTCCGGGGCGTGACGTGGAACGGCGCCCCCGACCCGCGCGTCGCCGTGGTGGACGCGGGCGTCAAGGGGCAGGACCGCGCGACCGAGATCTGGCGCCCGTCGAAGTACCCGACCTTGTCGACGCCGATCCCGATCGCGTCGTGGCGCGAGGCGCGCTTGATTCAGGCCGAGGCGAGCGTGGCGGCCGGCGACGTGACGACGGCGGTCGCGGCGATCAACAAGCTGCACACCGCCGCCGGGATCTCGGCCTACGCGGGCGGTAGCGCCGCCGAGGTGCTCGCCCAGGTGCAGGAGGAGCGCCGCCGCGAGCTGTTCCTCGAGGGGCAGCGGCTCAACGACATGATCCGCTTCAGCGTCACCCTCTCGCCGGCCCCGGGGACCCCGTTCCCGACCAAGGGCGGCACGTACGGCAGCCAGCTCTGCTTCCCGCTCCCCGACCTCGAGCGCAACAACAACCCCAACCTCGCGGGCAAATCGCCGTGACCGCCATGCGTGCCTTCTGCCGTACCCTCGCGGCCGCGACGTTGCCCGCCGCGCTCGTCGCTCCGTCGTTCGGCGTGACGACGTTAGGCGCGCAGGCGTCGCCGTCGCCCGCCGCGCCCGGGCGCGAGCCGTACCCCGGCCTCGACGCCTACGTCGACTCGGCGCTCCGGACGTGGAAGGTCCCGGGGCTCGCGCTGGCCGTCGTGCGCCACGACTCGGTGATCTACGCCCGCGGCTACGGCGTGCGCGAGCTCGGCAAGCCGGCCTCGGTCGACGCGCACACCGTGTTCGCCATCGGCTCGTCGTCGAAGGCGTTCACCGCCGCGGCGGTCGCCATGCTCGTCGACGAGAAGAAGGTGGACCTCGACGCCCCCGCGGCGACGTACCTCCCGAGCTTCCAGCTCTACGATCCGTACGCCTCGCGCGAGCTGACGGTGCGCGACCTGCTGAGCCACCGCAGCGGCCTCGCCCGCGGCGAGCTGGTGTGGTACGGCTCGGGCTACGACCGTGACGAGATCCTGCGCCACGTGCGCTTCCTGCAGCCGACGTGGAGTTTCCGCTCGCAGTTCGGCTACCAGAACATCATGTACGTCGCCGCGGGGCAGGTAGTCGCCCACGTCGACAGCACCACGTGGGACGATTTCGTTGCGACGCGCATCTTCACGCCGCTCGGGATGACGACGTCGAGCACCACCGTGCGCACCCTCGCCGGGCAGCACGACCTCGCCTCGCCGCATGCCGTCGTGGACGACACCCTGCGCGTGGTCCGCGCCTGGCGCAACATGGACAACGCCGGCCCGGCCGGGTCGATCAACTCCACCGCGCTCGACATGGCGCAGTGGGTGCGGCTTCAGTTGGGACACGGCGTCTACGCCGGCCGGCGGCTCGTCAGCGACAAGCTGATGCGCGAGATGCACACGCCGCAGATTGCGATTCCCCTCGACACCGCGGCCCGGCGGCTCAACCCCAACACCCACTTCTCGAACTACGGCATGGGGTGGTTCCTCGAGGACTACCGCGGGCGCGAGGTGTGGCACCACGGCGGCAACGTCGACGGGTTCACGGCGCTCGTCGCGATGCTTCCCGAGGAGCAGTTGGGGCTGGTGTTCCTCACCAACATGAACGGCACCGGCCTGCCGATGGCGCTCATGCACCGGGTGTTCGACCTGCAGATGGGCGCGCCGGCAGGCGGCGCCCCCGCGCGCGACTGGAGCGCCGACATGTACGCGCACACCGCGCAGTTGCGCGCCAAGGCAAAGGCGGCGGCGCAGAAGCTGGAAGCGGAGCGCGTCCCCAACACCCGGCCGTCGCTTCCGCTCGCGGCGTACACCGGCACCTACCTCGACAGCCTCTATGGCGTGGTGAAGGTGCGCGAGGCCGGCGGGAAGCTGCTGCTCGACTACGGCCCCAACTGGCGGGGCGAGCTGCGCCACTGGCATTACGACATCTTCCGCACCCGCTTCGACACGCCGGTGCTCCCCCCCTTCTTCGTCGAGTTCCACCCGACCCCCGCCGGCACCGTGGGCGAGGTGCAGCTCGAACTCGTCGGTGTCCCGGTCACCTTCCGCCGCCGCCCGCTCCCCCCGCCGCGCCCCGACTCGGCGGCGACCGCGGTGAGCGGCGGGGAGCGCTGACGTGACGGTCCGCACGGCCGTCGCGCTCGCCCTCGCCTGCGCGCTCGCGTGCGTCACGCCGGCGTCGGCGCAGCGTCCGGCGGCGGGCGCCCCGGCCGCCGGGGCGCCCGTCACGGGCACGCCCGACGTCGCGGCGCTCGACGCCTACGTCGCCCGCGCCGCCCGCGACTGGCACGTGCCGGGGCTGGCGGTCGCCGTCGTCGCGGGCGATTCCATCGTGCTCGCCAAGGGCTATGGCGTGCGCGAGTTGGGCAAGCCGGCCGTGGTGGACGCGCACACGCGCTTCGCGATCGGGTCCACCACCAAGGCGATGACCGTCGCCGCGTTAGGCATGCTCGTCGACGAGGGGAAGGTCCGCTGGGACGACCCGGTCATCAAATACCTGCCGGGCTTCCGCGTCGCCGACCCGTACGTCACGCGCGCGCTGACCGTGCGCGACCTGCTCACGCACCGTTCCGGGCTCGGCAATGCGGACCTCCTCTGGACCGACGGCGACTACTCGCACGAGGAGATCGTGCGGCGCGTCGCCACGCTCCGGCCCGCGTACCCGTTCCGCTCGGGGTTCGTCTACCACAACATCATGTACGCCGTCGCGGGCGACATCGTCGCCGCGGCGTCGGGGATGCCGTGGGCGACGTTCCTCCGCACGCGTATTTGGTCACCACTCGGCATGAACGAGACCGAGCCGACGCTCGCCGCCGTGACGAACGGCGCGGACGTGGCGACGCCGCACTCGGCGGTCCACGACACGGTGCGCGTGGTGCCCAACCGCGCGGTGGACGCGGTGCAGGCGGCCGGGTCGGTGTGGTCGAGCGTGAGCGACATGGCGCGGTGGACGCGCTTCCTGCTCGACAGCGGGCGCGTGGGCGGCCGCCGGCTGCTGCAGCCGGCCACCTTCCGCGAGATCTTCACACCGCAGACCATCGCCCCGCCCGCGACGTACCCCGCGACGGCGCTGGCCCACCCGCACTTTTTCACCTACGGCTTCGGGTGGTTCCTGGAGGACTACCGCGGCGAGCCGGTGGCGATGCACACGGGCAGCATCGACGGGATGAGCGCGCTCATCGGCCTGCTCCCCGAGCGCCGCGTGGGCGTGTACGTGCTCGCGAACCTCGATCACGCGGAGCTCCGGCACGCGCTCATGTACCGCGTCTTCGATGCGTACATCGGTGCGTCTAACGGTGCGTCTAACGGTGCCGGCACCGTCGCGTCGCGTGACTGGAGCACGGAGCTCCGCGCGTTCTTCGGCAAGCAGGAGGCGGACGCGCGCGCCGCCGCGCGTCAGGCGGAGCAGCGCCGCGCGACCGGCACGCACCCGTCGCTCGCGCTCGATCGCTATGCGGGGTCGTACGCGGACTCCACCTTCGGCACCGTGGTCGTGACCACGACCGGCGCCGGCCTCCACCTGACGTACGGCGGCAGGCGCGCGGGCGACCTCGCGCCCTGGCAGTACGACACCTTCCGCGCGCGGTGGGCCAACCCGCTCCAGGAACCCTCGCTCGTCGTCTTCCAGCCCGACGGCGCCGGCGGCGTCGCGTCGGTGCGGGTGTTCGGCGTATCGTTCGGTCGCGTCACCCCCACCCCGCGCGCGGAGTAGTTCGCATGTCGAGCGTATTCGGATCGTCCGACCCGTGCCCATCGTCACGACGGCGCCAGCGGGGCGTCGCCCTCGCGCTGCTCGTGCTCCCGGCCCTCGCGACGCCGCCGGCCGGGGCGCAACCGGCCACCGACGTCGGGTTCACGCTGACGCAGGTCAAGAGCTACCCGTTCCCGACCGAGCTCACGGCCGCCGCGACCGGCGCGCGGCTGGCCTGGGCGCTCGACGCGCGCGGGCGGCGCAACGTGTGGGTGGCCGAGGGGCCCGACTTCGTGCCACGGCAGGTCACGCGTTACACCGCCGACGACGGGCAGGAGCTGACGAGCGTGTCGCTCTCGCCCGACGGCCGGTACGTGGTCTACGTGCGCGGGGGCGAGCACAGCGCGAACTGGGCCGACGTCCCGCCCAACCCGGCGTCGAGCCCGGTCCCGCCGACGCTGCAACTCTGGTCGGTGCCGCTCGCCGGCGGCGCGCCCACGGTGCTGGCCGAGGGCGGGGACGCCCCCGCGATCTCGCCGCGCGGTGACCGCGTCGCGTTCATCAAGGACCGCCAGGTGTGGACGGCGCCGCTCGACGGCTCCGCCCCGGCCCGGCGGCTGCTCGTCTCGCGCGGTGATGCCGCCGATCTGCAGTGGTCGCCCGACGGCTCGCGGCTGGCGTTCGTCTCGGGGCGGGGGGACCACGCGTTCGTCGGCATCTTCGCGAGCGACTCGGCGCCGGTCGCCTGGCTCGCCCCGTCGACCGCGCGCGACGGCTCGCCGCGCTGGTCGCCCGACGGCCGCCGCGTCGCGTTCGTGCGCCGCCCCCCGTCGACCGGGGCGGCGGACTCGATCCTCGTGAGGCGCGTCGTGCCGTGGGCGATCTGGACGGCCGACGCGGCGACCGGTGTGGGGCAGCCGCTCTGGCGCAGCCCCGAGTCGCTGCGCGGCTCGATCCCCACGACCGACGGCGGGCCCAACCTGCACTGGGCGGCGAACGGCCGCGTTGTCTTCCTCGCCAACCTCGACGGCTGGCCGCACCTCTACTCCGCGCGCGACGCCGGAGGCGAGCCGCCGTTGCTGCTCACGCCGGGTCACTACATGGCCGAGCACGTGCGGCTGAGCCCCGACCGGCGGACACTCCTGTTCTCGGCGAACGCGGGGACGACGGCGGGCGACGTCGACCGGCGGCACGTCGTGCGCGTGCCGGTCGACCGCGCCGCCCCCGAGGTGGTGACGCCGGGCGCGGGGCTCGAGTGGACGCCGGTGCTCACCGGCGACGGGCGGACGCTCGCCTTCGTCGGCGCCACAGCGCAGCGCCCGCCGCTGCCGACCGTGGCGCCGGCCGGCGGCGCGGCGCCCGCCGGCTGGGCCGCGACCGCGCGGGTGTTAGGCACCGACCGCCTCCCGGCGGACTTCCCCACCGCGCGGCTCGTCGTCCCCACACCGGTGGTCTACCGCGCGCCCGACGGCACGCCGGTGCACGCGCAGCTGTTCGAGCGCCCGGGCAGCGCCGCTGGCGGCGGGCGCAAGCCGGCGGTGGTTTTCGTCCACGGCGGCCCGCCGCGCCAGATGTTGCTCGGCTGGAACTATTCCGACTACTACAGCAACGCCTACGCGCTCAACCAGTACCTGGCGAGCCGCGGCTACGTGGTGCTGAGCGTGAACTACCGGCTCGGGATCGGCTACGGGCTCGACTTCCACCGGCCGCCGAACGCGGGCGCGCAGGGAGCGTCGGAGTACCAAGACGTGAAGGCGGCCGCGGAGTACCTGCGCACACTGCCGCAGGTGGACCCGGCGCGCGTCGGCATCTACGGCGGGTCGTACGGCGGCTTCCTCACCGCGATGGCGCTGGCCCGCAACTCCGACCTCTTTGCGGCGGGCGTCGACATCCACGGCGTGCACGACTGGACGACCGAGCGGGTGCTCGGGACGTCCGCCGGCGCCCGCGACCGCTACGAGCAGGCGTCGGACCGCGAGCGCGCGCTGGACGTCGCCTGGCAGTCGTCACCGGTGTCGTCGATGCGCACGTGGCACTCGCCCGTGCTGCTCATCCACGGCGACGACGACCGCAACGTGCGCTTCGCGCAGACGGTGGATCTCGCGCGGCGGCTCGCCGCGGCGCACGTCTCTTTCGACGAACTCGTGCTGCCGGATGAGACGCACCACCTGCTGCGCCATGCGAACATGGTCGCCGCAGACTCAGCGACGGCGGCGTTCTTTGACCGGACGATCGGGCGCGAGCGGGTGGCCCGCGCCGCGTCGCGGTAAGCCCCGAGCGCCATGTGCGATTCCACGCCGTCGTTCCTCCACCCACGTCCCGCGCCCGTGCGATCCCGCCCCCGCCCGACCGTCGCTGCCGCCGTCGCCCTCACACTCGCCGCCGTCGCTGTCGCGCACCCCTGCGCGGGGCAGCAACCGAACCGGCCCCTCGACCGGTCTCGGTTCACGGCGACCGTCGACTCGATCGTCGCCGCGGCGCTCAAGCCGGGAGCGTCGGCCGGCGCCGCGGTCGCGGTCGTCCGCGGCGCCGACACGCTCGTGCTGCGCGGCTACGGCTACGCCGACGTCGAGTTCGACGTCCCCATGCCCGCGCGCGCGATCTTCGAGATCGGCTCGGTGACCAAGCAGTTCACGGCCGCCGCGGTGCTGCAACTCGTCGAGCAGGGCAAGGTCTCGCTCGACGACGATCTGACGAAGTATCTCCCCACGTACGCGACGCACGGGCGCCACCTCACCGTTAGGCGCCTGCTCGACCACACGTCCGGCATCCGCAACTACACCGACATCCCAGGGTTCGCCGCCATCCAGGCGCGCAAGCTCCCCAAGGACTCGCTCGTCGCCCTGTTCGCCGCCGAGCCGTTCGACTTCGAGCCGGGCGCGGCCATGTCGTACACCAACTCCGGCTACTTCCTGCTCGGCCTCATCATCGAGCGCGCGAGCGGGCTGTCGTACGCCGAGTACGTGCAGCGGAACCTGTTCCAGCGCGCGGGGATGGCGGACTCGCGCTACTGCGGCGAGCGCGCCGTGTTCAAGCGCCGCGCGCACGGCTACCAGCCCGACTCGGGCACACTCATGCGAGCCGCGTACATGGATCACACGTACCCGTACGCCGCCGGCTCGCTCTGCTCGACCGTCAACGACCTGGTGGCCTGGAACGCCGCGCTCCACGGCGGGCGCATCCTCGGCCCCCGCGCCTACACCGAGATGGTGACGCCCGGAACGCTCGCCGACGGCACCCCACTCCGGTACGCCAAGGCGCTCGCGGTGGACAGCACGCTCGGGCGCCGGCGCCTCCATCACTCCGGAGGGATCTACGGATTCGTGTCCGAGGTCGCCTATTTCCCCGACGACCGCACGTCGATCGTGGTACTGCTCAACACCTCCGGGTCCGTCTCCCCGACCGCCATGGCGCAGGGGATCGCCGAGGCGCTCTACGGGCGCCCGGCGACGCCGGCAGCCCGGTTCGCTGGGGACCTCGCCCAGTTCGCCGGCGAGTACGGCGCGCGGCCGGGCACGCCGGCGATGCACGTCGCCTTGGTCGACGGCGCGCTCGCGCTGCAGCCCGCGTCGGGCGCGGCCACGCCGCTCCGGTACCTGGGTGGCGACACGTTCGAGGCGGGCGCCGGACGCTACACGTTCCTCCGCGAGGGCGGCCGCGTGACGCGACTTCGCGCGGACAACGTGTCCCGCGTGATGGTGCTCACCCGGCGCTGACGCCGCCCCTGCACAAGGGCCGGGCGCCCCCTACCACGCCCCGCGCTCGCCCAGCGTGCCGATCACCTTCGCCAGCCGCTCGGCCGCATTGCTCCAGTTCGTCTCGATCGCCTGCTGCGCGCCCGCGGGGTCGCCGGCTTCGACGTAGCGGATGGCCGCGGCGTGCTCCTCGACGGAGGTCGCGATCTCGTCGAGAAGGGCGCTCGAGTAGAGTCGCGCGTACCGTTCGGCCTGGGGCTTGATCGCGTCATGCAGCGCCAGCAGCCGGGCGCCGGCCGCACTCTGGACGTACGCGCGGTGGAACGCCGTGTCGAGGTCGAAGATGCGCAGCGGGTCGGGCTTGAACGCGCGGGCCGCCTGTTCGAGCTCCTGGTTGATCTGCTGCATCTGTCGCACGAGCGCACGGCGCGCGGGCGGCGGCAGCTCCGCACTCAGGCGAGCCGCGAGCGCTTCGATCTGCCCGACGATGTAGAACAGCTCGCGGCCGTCCTCCTGCGTGAGCGGGGCGACGACGAGGCGCTGCTCCTTCGCGCGATCGACCGCCGTCACGTATCCCTCCTGTCGCAGCCGGTGCAGGGCGCTGCGAGCGGGCGTACGGCTCACCTGCAGGCGCTCCGCGATCTCGCTCTCGACGATGCGGCTGCCCGGCGCGAGCCGCCCGTGGACGATCAGCTCACGCAACTGGTCGTAGGCGCGTCCGATGCTCGCGCCACGCCCGCCCGCGCCGCCGCGGCCGGCCTGCACGTCGGCGGCCTTCACCGAACGCCGTTGGACCGGCATCGGGACGGGTCGGCCGGCGCGTTGGGTTGGGGGCACGGCAGCGGCGGCGCGAAGAAGAAACGGAAGCGGCGCAGGGGCCCCTCAGTGGAGAACGGGTGCGCCGCGGGAAGGTAACGCGATCCTCACGGCGTCGACCGCGCCGCAGCGCGCGCGCGCCACACGTAAAACACGGGCACCCCGATGAGCGTGATGCCGAGCCCGACGGCGGCGCGCGCCGGCTGCGTGAGGATCGTGTTCGCGACGATCGCCGCGGCCGACAGCACGAAGAGGATCGGCGTGACGGGATAGCCCGGCGTCCGGAACGGCCGCGGTCGGTCCGGCTCGCGCCGCCGGTAGGCGAAGATGGCGAGCGCGCCGAGCGCGTAGAAGATCCAGCCGACGAAGACGACGTAGGTGAGGAGCTGCTCGAACGTTCCCGTGACCGCGAGCGCGACGGCCCACGCCGAGCTGGCGACGATCGCGAACGCGGGCGTGCCGAAGCGCGGGTGCACGTCGCCGAGTCGGGCGAAAAACACGCCGTCGCGGCCCATCGCGTAGTACATGCGCGGCGCGGTGAGCGTGATCCCGTTGGCCGCAGAGAACATCGAGACGAGGATCACCGCCGCGATCACCTTTCCCGCCGTCGCGCCTAACACCGCGGTCACCGCATCGGCGGCGACGCGGTCGCTCCGCGCGGCGGCGGTGGCGCCGAGCGCGGCGACGTAGGCGACGTTGGCGAGCACGTAGATGCCGACCACGAGTGCCGTGCCGGCGACGATCCCGCGCGGGAAGACGCGCTGCGCGTCGACGGTCTCGCCCGCGGAGAAGGTGACGTACTGCCACCCTTCGTACGCCCACAGCACGCCGATCATCGCCAGCCCGACGCCCGAGAGCAGCGACGCGTCGAACGCCGCGGGCCAGGTCGGCGGCGCGGCCGCGGCGGCCCAACGCGAGCAGGACCACGCTGACAAGCACGATCGCGCCCGCCTTGACGACCGTGCTCACGTTCTGCACGTCCGCGCCCTGCCGCGCGCCACGCACGTTGACGAGCATCACGGCGACGATCATAAGCACGGCGAGGGCCTTCGCCGCCGCCGGCGCGAGCGGCACGAACTGCTGTGCGTACGACGCGAACGCGACGGCGAGCGTGGCCACCGACCCGCTCGCGATCACGAAGAACGCGGTCCAGCCGTACAGGAACGCGGGGAGCGGGCCGAACGCGTCGCGCACATATGCGTAGAGCCCGCCCGCCTCGGGCCGCGAGGCGCCGAGCTCGCCGTAGGTGAGCGCGCCCAACAGCGAGAGCACGCCGGCGAATATCCACACGGCGAGCGCGACGCCGACGGAGCCGCCCGTCTGCCGCAGCACCGTTGCGGGCACGATGAAGATTCCCGAGCCGATGACGGTGCCGACGGCGAGGAGGACAAGGTCGCGTATGCCCAACGTGCGGCGGAGCGTGCCTCCGGTCATGGGCGCACCGGGCCCGCCCACCCCGGACCCCAGAGGATGCGGCCCGCCGTCGCGCCCGTGTGCCGCCCGTGGTCGACCGTGACCACGCCGTTGACGAGCACCCACTCGACGCCGGTCGCGAACTCCGCCGGGTGCTCGTAGGTCGCGCGGTCCTGGATCGTGTCGTAATCGAAGATCGTGACGTCGGCCCAGTTGCCGACGGCGATCGTGCCGCGGTTGGCGAGGTGCATGCGCGTCGCGGGCCAGCCGCTCATCTTGCGCACGGCGTCGGGCAGCGTGATCACGTGGCGCTCGCGCACGTAGTGCGCGATCACGCGCGGGAAGTTGCCGAACGCGCGCGGGTGTCCGTGCGCGGCCTCGCCCGGCACGGGCGCCTTCAGGATGCCGCTCGCGTCGCTCCCGAAACTCGTCCACGGGAAGCGCAGCGCGGTCTCGACGTCCGCCTCGCTCATCAGGTGGTAGAGCGCGCCGGTCCGCTCGGGCGCCTCCGCGACGATGTCCCACGCCGCGTCGGCGGGATCCTTGCCCGTCGCGCGCGCGATCTGGGCGATCGACTGCCCCTCATACTTCGCGTTCGTCGGGCTGCCGGCACCGGCGAGCACGATATTGTCCCAGCCGCCCGCGGCCTCGACGATGTTCCACCAGCCGGGCGACCCGGTGACGATCTCGCGCTTGAGGCGGGCGCGCACGTCGGGGCGGGCGAGGCGCGCGCGGAGCGAGTCCGGGCCGCCCTCGGACGCCCAGCTCGGGATCGTGGCCGCGAGCGTGGTGCCGCCGGCCGTGTAGAGGTACATGTTGGCCGTCACGTCTTGGCCACGCGCGCGCGCCGCCTCGATGGCGCGCCCGACGGAGTCCATCAGGACGCCCCACCCGGGCTTGTAGGCGACCTTGACGTGGAAGATCTCGACCGGGAGCCCGGCGCGCTCGCCGATCGTGATCGCCTCGTTGACGGACTGGACGACGTCGCGCCCCTCGCCCCGCACGTGGCTTCCGTAGACGCCGCCGTAGCGCGCCGCGGCGCGCGCGACCTCCGCGATCTCGTCGGTCGTGCTGTAGCTCGCGGGCGGGTAGATCAGCGCCGTGGTGATCCCCATCGCGCCGTTCCGCATGGCGGTGTCGGCGATCGCGCGCATCCGCGCCAGCTCGTCGGCGTTCGGCGCCCGGGCGGACTGGCCAAGCACGGCCACCCGCGCCTGCGTCTCGCTGTACGAGGTGCCGAAGTTCATGCTGATCCCGCGCCGCTCGAGGCCGGCGAGGTAGTCGGCCAACTGCGCGGCGGGCACCGGCGTCCCAGCCTCGCCCGCGATCGCGGTCGTCACCCCCTCGCGCAACTTGTTCTCGGCGTGCCCGTTTTTCGCCAGCACCTCGCCCGACTGGTCGAGCATGTCGATCCAGCCCGGACTCACGTACTTGCCCGCGGCGTCGATCTCGGTGCGCCCGCGCCCGTCGATGCGCCCGATCTTGACGAACCGCCCACCGCGGATGGCGACGTCGGCGCGGACCCACGGGTTCCCCCCGCCGTCGAGCACGCGACCGTTGCGGATCACGACGTCGTACGCGGTGTCCGCGGGCGCTGCCTGCGCCCCGAGGCGCGCCGCGGCCAGAGCGACCGTGAGCGCCGCCCATGCGCGCGATCCCCACAGGCGCGATCCCCACAGGCGCGCGGTCACAGCCGCCACCCCAGCAGGTTCCACGAGTTGAGCGACCAGGCGAAGAGGAGCGCGACGGCCACCGTCGTGCTGTAGCGGAGGCGCGCGCCCAACGTGCCGAGGTGGGTCCGCCACTGCCGGGCCGACACGACCGCCGCACCCAGCGCGAACACGGCGCCCAGCACCGGGAGCGCGAATGCGATCCGGAGCCCGGTCAGCGGCCCCTCCAGGATCCCGCCCGAGGCGCCCAGCACGGCGCCGACCACCGCGAGGAAGAGGATGTTGAGCACGGCGACCGTCACGAGCAGCCAGCGCCCCGGGAGCGCGTCCGCGCGGAGCGGGTCGCTGACTCGGCGCCGGACGGCCCGGCGGAGCGCCGCGGCGACCGTGCCGACGAACACCGCCACGCTGAGCCCGAGGACGGCCCAGTGCACGCGCGTCGACGCCCACCACGGCACGCGCTCCAGGACCATCATCGGCGCGATCCCCAGGAAGCCGTACCGGGCCGGCCCGGCCCCGTCCGCCTGGAAGCTGACGAGGTTGTCGCCGAGGTCCTCGCGATAGAGCAGCGGCCCGACCGGGACGAGGCGCATGTCGCCGAGCGCGGAGTGGAGGAAGATCCGGCCGCTGTCCGCGGCCGTGACCCGGACGTCGCCCATCAGGCCGAACGCCTTCTGGAACGTGGTGTACGAGCGGCGGTTGAACGCGTAGTTCCCGGCAACGCGCTCGGCCTGTTGGACGGCGTCCGCCGGCATCGCGACGACCGCGGGCGGGACCGGGTAGTAGTGGTCGAGGAACTGGGTGAGGAACGGCCCGAAGCTCAGCACCCCGCCGGTGTTCGTGTTGTACGACACGAAAACGCCGACGCGCTCTGACGGGATAAGGGCGAGGTCGGTGTGGAACCAGTTCAGGTCGCCTCCGTGGCCGATCAGGCGCAGCCCGTGGCTCGACTGCTCGTAGAAGCCGAGGGCGAAGCCCGGCAGCCGCGGATCGTGCCCGAACGCGCGCGCGTGCATCAGGGCCGCCGTGGACTCGGCGAGGATGCGATGCCCGTCGTAGGCGCCGCCGTCGAGGTGCGCGAGCATGAGCTTCGCCATGTCGGTCGCGCTCGAGCTGATCGAACCCGCGGGCGCGAGCCCCGGGAGGATCTCGAACTTCTTGGGCGTGTAGCCGCTCCCGTTCCACGCGTAGCCCTGCGACATGTCCGCGCGCAGGCGCGGCGGCAGCGGCTGCCGCGTGCTCGTCTGCGTCATGCCGAGGGGCGCGAGCACGTGCTGCTCGACGTAGTCGTCCCACGACTGACCCGAGACGCGCTGCACGATGTAGCCGGCGAGCGCGGTGGCGTAATTGGAGTACGACGAGTGGACGCCGGGCGGCCGCACGCGCGCGGGCATGTGCGCGGCGAGGAAGCGGCCTAACGGAACCACGCTCGTCGTGTCTTCGCTGATCAGGTCGCGCGAGTCCTCCTCGAACCCGGACGTGTGCGTCATGACGTGACGCAGCGTGATCGGCTGCGGGTACGTCGCGGGGATCTTGAAGTCGAGGTAGCGGTTGACGTCCGCGTCGAGGTCGAGCTTCCCCTGCTCGACGAGCTGCATCACCGACGTCCACGTGAACAACTTGCTCGTCGAGCCGATGCGGAAGAGCGTGCGCGATGCGTCGACCGGCGTGCGCTTCGCCACGTCGGCGTACCCGTAGCCTTTCGCGAACAACAGCGCGCCGTCCTTGACCACGGCGACGGTCGCGCCGGCCACGTGGTGGTCGCGGAGGTTCGCGGCCATCACGCCGTCGAGGAATCCTTCGAGTTCGCTACGATCACGGAGGCCGCGCGCGGCGGCCGGGGCGGCGGGCGCCGGCGCGAGGCCCTCGGCCTGCGGCACGCGGGGGCGCGGCACCGTGGGCGGGATGTGCGTCGGCTGGATGGCGGTGGGCTGCAGCGCGGTGGGCTGTGCACCGGCCGGCGGAACTCCAGCGCCCGCCGCGGTCAGCAGCAGCACGGACAGGCAGCGCGCGGCGAACGGCAGTCGCGGAAGTCGACGGGGCATGGGCGGGGCGTCGGGGATGGGCCGGGGCGTCGGGTGGCGCCGCGCAGTATGTAGACAATATTGTATACCAGCAACAGTCCGCCCGCTTCCCCCCACGCGCGTCCATGCCCCGCCAGCCGCTGCCCCGCCGCGCCACCCGTCGCACTGCTCACGCCGCCGTGCGCGCGTTCGCACGTTCCGCGCTGTGCCGCTCGCTCGGCACCCGGCTCGCCCTGGGCGCGGGCCTTGTGGCGGCGGCCGGCGCCCGGGCCCAACTCCCCGCGCCGACGGCGGCGCTGGACTCCGGCTTCGTCCGCTACACCACGATGATTCCGATGCGCGACGGGGTGCGGCTCAACACCGAGATCTTCGTCCCGAAGCGCACCGCCGCGCCGCTGCCGATTCTGCTCAACCGCACGCCCTATGGCGTGGGGCCCGAGATGGTGCGCGCGGTCGCGCCCGGCGGGGCGTTGCACGAGCTGGCGGGCGACGGCTACGTGATCGTCGCCCAGGATCTCCGCGGGCGCTTCAGGAGCGAGGGGCAGTTCGTGATGCTCCGCCCGCCGCGCGACCCCAAGGTCCGCAACGCGGTCGATGAGGCGAGCGACGCGTACGACACCGTCGACTGGCTCGTGAAGCACGTGCCCAACACCAACGGCCGCGTCGGGATCTTCGGTGTGTCGTACGGCGGGTGGACGGCCGCGATGGCGCTGCTCGACCCGCACCCGGCGCTCAAGGCCGCGAGCCCCCAGGCCAGCCCCGCCGATATGTGGCTCGGCGACGATTTCCACCACAACGGCGCATTCCGGCTCAGCTACGGTTTCGAGTACGCGGCGATGATGGAGACGACGAAGGAGAACGCGCAGTTCGCCTTCGACGCGTACGACACCTACGACTGGTACCTGCGACTCGGGCCCCTGTCGGCCGTGAACGCGCGCTACCTCCACGGCAAGCTGCCGACGTGGAACGATTTCGTCGCGCACCCGGACTATGACGCGTTCTGGGCCCGGCAGACGATCGTGCCTTACCTGACGAAGCCGCTCACGGTGCCGACGCTCACCGTGGCGGGGTGGTGGGACCAGGAGGATTTCTACGGCCCGCTCGCCATCTACCAGGCGCTCGAGCAGCAGGACCCGCAGCACAACAACCACCTCGTCGTCGGCCCCTGGAACCACGGCGGGTGGGCGCGCTCCGACGGCAAGTCGCTCGGCCGGATCGACTTCGGCTCGCCCACAGCGGTCTACTACCGCGAGCACGTGCTCGCCCCGTTCTTCCGCTGCCAGCTGCACGAGCGCTGCGACGCACCGACGCCCAAGGTGACGACGTTCGAGGCGGGGGCGAACGCGTGGCGCACCTACGCCGCGTGGCCGCCGGCGGCCGGGGTGACGCGCCGCGCGCTATACCTCGGGCCTAACGGCACGCTGTCGTGGGACGCACCCGCGGCGCAGCCCGCGCCGGCCGGCGCGGCGCGTGATGGGGCGGCGCGTGAGTACGACGAGTACGTCGCCGACCCCGCGAAGCCGGTGCCGTACCGGCCGCGGCCGGTCGAGGCGACGTACGACCCGCGCGGATCGGGATGGTCCACGTGGCAGGTCGAGGACCAGCGGTTCGCCGCGTCGCGTCCCGACGTGCTCGCTTGGACCACCGAGCCGCTCGCCGAGGACGTGACGATCGCGGGCGACGTGGTCGCCAATCTCGTCGCGTCGACGAGCGGCACCGACGCGGACTGGGTGGTCAAGCTGATCGACGTCTACCCCGACACCAACGCGGCCGATCCAAAGATGAGCGGCTACGAGCTGATGGTCTCGGGCGAGGTGTTTCGCGCGCGGTACCGTAACTCGTTCGCGCGCCCCGAGCCGCTCGTGCCGGGCGCGCCGACCGCGTACCGCATTGGGCTGCACGGGCAGGACTACCGGTTCCGGCGCGGGCACCGGATCATGGTGCAGGTGCAGAGCTCGTGGTTCCCGATCATCGATCGCAACCCGCAAACGTTCGTCCCCAACATCTTCGAGGCGCGGGCCGAGGACTTCCGCCCGGCCACGCAGCGCGTGTACCACTCGCCGGCGCTCGCGTCCAACGTATCGCTCCCGATCAAGGTGGGCGGCGATACCTCGATCGCGGTGCCGCCCAACGCCTACTCGGCCCCGCCCGACGCGCCCTACACCGCCGAAAACGTCACCGTCCGCTCGCCCGAAGGGCACACGCTCGCCGGGACGCTCACGCTGCCCAAGAACGCGAGCCGGAGCCATCCCGTCGGCGCGGTCGTCACGATCACCGGCTCTGGGCCGCAGGACCGCGACGAGTACCTCCCGATCGGCGGCTTCCGCCCGTTCCGCCAGCTCGCTGATTCGTTAGGCCGCCGCGGCATCGCGGTGCTCCGCATGGACGACCGCGGGGTGGGCGCCTCGACCGGCACGTTCAAGGGAACGACGAGCGCCGCATTCGCCGAGGACATCCGCGCCGGGCTCGCCTACCTCCGTACGCGGCCGGAGATCGACGCGCGCCGCCTCGCGGTGATGGGCCACAGCGAGGGAGCGGTAATCGCGCCGATGGTCGCCGCGAAGGAGCCCGCGCTCCGCGCGATCGTGCTCCTGGCCGGCGTCGCGCACCCGGCGCGCAGCGCGCTGCAGTTCCAGATGGAGAACAACATCCGGCACGACACGACGCTGACCCCGGCCCGGCGCGACTCTGCCCTCGCGGCGATCCCGCAGAAGATTGACGCGATGATGGCCGCCGACCCGTGGATGCGCTTCTTCCTCCAGTACGACCCCTCGGCTACCGCGCGCCATGTCCAGACGCCGGTGCTCATCCTCACGGGCGCGAACGATCAGCAGGCCGACCCGAAGCAGGTACCGGAGCAGGCGGCCGCGTTCCGCGCCGCCGGCAACCGGGACGTGACCGCGCGCGTCGTGCCCGGGGTGAACCACCTGTTCGTCGCCGACCCGAACGGGTTCCCGGGCAACTACACCAAGCTTCCCGCGCCGGTGATGATCCGGCAGGACGTGGTCGGCACGGTGGTCGACTGGCTCGCGCAACGACTGCGCTGAGCGCGCGAGCCCACCTCTCACCCGCTCATCCCATGCGCGTACGGTCCCGCCTCGTCGGCGCCCTGCTCCTCCTTGCGACCCCGTCGTTAGGCGCGCAGTCGCGCCCGTCGCCGCCACTCGCGCCGGCCGCGACGGCGCAGGGGCCGCGCCCGGTCCCCGGGCCCGTCTACGAGATCCCGGAGTTCACGAGGGCCGTCGCGCGCGGCACGCGCACGCGCGACGGACACCCGGGCGCGGGCTCCTGGGTGCAGCACGCGCGGTACACGATCGATGCGCGCCTCACGCCCGCGACCGATCGCGTCGCCGGCAGCGAGCGCGTCGTCTATCACAACAATGCGCCCGACACGCTCCGCCGGATCGCCGTCTACCTGCGGCAGAACGTCTTCGCGCCCGGCAACCCGCACCAGCAGTCGGCCCCGGTCACCGGGGGAATGACGCTCGGGCGCGTGGCCGTCGAGGGGCGCGTGATCCCCGCCGCCTCGACCGGCGTGACCGTCGTGCCGATCACGGACGTCGACCGCCGGCGTGCCGCGCCCGACGGTGGCTACACGGTCGACGGCACGGTGATGTGGATCCCGCTTGTGCGGCCGCTGCTGCCGCACGACAGCACGCGCCTCGAGCTCGCGTGGTCGTACACACCGCCGCCGTCGCCCGCGGACGGCCGCGAGGGGCGCGAGGGCCATCACCTGTACTTCATGGGCTTGTGGTACCCGCAGGTGGCCGTCTACGACGACGTGCACGGCTGGGTGGCCGACCCGTACCTGTTGCAAGCCGAGTTCTATATGGATCCCGCGGACTACGACGTGCGCCTCACGGTGCCGCGTGGGTGGACCGTCGGCGCCACCGGCACGCTCCAGAACGCGGACGAGATCCTGTCGCCCGCGGCGCGGGCGCGGCTGGCCGCGGCGCGCCGGAGCGGCGCGGTGGTGCACGTCGCGGAGCCCGGCGTCCCGGGCGCGTTCGTCGGCGGGAGATCCGCCACCGGTAGCGCCATCGGTGGCGGATCTCTCGCCGGCGGCGCGACGGCCACGTGGCACTTCGTCGCACCGAACATCCGCGACTTCGCGTGGGGCGCGAGTGACCAGTACGTGTGGGACGCGACGCGGGCGCTCGTCGCCGTGCAGCCGAATGACGGCGGGGGTGGAGCCGCGCCAAGTGCGGCCCGCGACACGGTGAACATCTACAGCTTCTACCGCCGCCACGCGCCGGCCGCGGCATGGGCGACGGGCGGTGCACGGCTCACGCGCGACGCGATCGAGCAGCTCTCGACGTACCTGTGGCCCTACCCGTGGCCGACGATGACGTCGATGGAGGGGGTCCTCGACAGCGGCGGCATGGAGTACCCGAT
>JAABUZ0100002933.1_pt1 | contig 26890 bp, 23 predicted proteins | sample 5562091 | NCBI WGS metagenome assembly JAABUZ01 (sample SAMN12813069, study PRJNA571459) | rock metagenome | isolation source: Antarctica rocks | place: Antarctica: Victoria Land, Linnaeus Terrace sud | collected 2015-12-21 | reverse complement strand
GAAGTGATCGTCCAGACCATCGCCGCGACCACCACCACCACGGGGCTGACCGTCCAAGCCGAACTGGATCACACCCTCTACCCCAAAGGCATCAAAATCCCCGACCTCGACATGCAAAACCTAGAAAACCACAGGCACTCTCACCCGAGACGACTTCCACGGTGAGTGGAACTACACGCTGCACCCGCAACCCAACGACACGCCCGACCTGAACCAGGTTAATTAATCACCAGCCCTCAGTCGTCCCCGTCGCCTCGCCGCTGACCGCCTCAGATCTTCAGCGGAGCTGCACCGATTTCGCCTCCGCGATGCTGGGCGCTACCGATCCGACCGCCAAGGGCTCGCTGGTACTCCTGGGCGTCAGAGATTCTTCGATGCCGGTCGACCTGACCTGCAGTTTGACAGCCACCGGTGCTCGGAGCTTGACCGCGTCGGTGATCAGCCTGGGCGACAAGTCGCCGCCGTTCGGAGCGTGAGTCCCTCCGGCGCCGCGGCGCCGCGCCCACATCTGACCGGTGAAGGTGGAGGGACCCGCACAGGTTGGGGCGGTACACAGCGTCCAGTCCCCTCGCTCTCGCAACACGAAGTGGTCCTTGCATTTTCGATTGGTTGCCCTTTGCGCGCCCGGGTGGCGAGCATGAAGGTCTGTTCGGCGAGGTGATGACGCTGTGAATTTGTGTTGCCTTGAGGATGCTGCCGCCGATCGGAGTCGTCGTCGAAAAACGTTGAGTGAGGATTTCGTCATTGGTCGACGGTGGGCAGTTTGGCGGCATCCAGAAACGGTGGCGGCGATATTCGTCGCTCAGCGGTGCACCGACGCAGCCGAGCTGTCCGTCGTCGATTTGTCACGGCCCGACGACCGGCCCCCGCTGCCAGATGCGGGATCGTTGCGGTCGTGGCGGAGCCGCACGCGGTTCGCGGAAAGTCCGAAATGGATGGTTCAGTGCACTGCTCGCGGCCGACCTGGGAAGCAGGTCTAGCCTGGTCGGCAACCAAGGAGGATCCCATGCCCGACACACCATCTGCTACCGGCAATGAAGAAGAATCCGCGCTTGACCGGGCCGCGGCGAAGGGGCCGCTACCCGGACTCAAAGACCAGGACGCGATGGAACAGCGAGGCGAGGACGACTCGGAGACGGCAGATCCTGACGAGAAGGCGGAGGACGCCGGCCGGCGAGACCTACCAGGGGGCATAGCGATGCGTTGAGCGCACCGATCGAGTTGGGATACGCACACTGCCGAAGTCGGCCGGGGTATCAAAATGGAGTGGTGACGTCCTTGCGCGACCCTCACGCTGCTGTTGCGCCACTGGTTTGGCGATTCGGCCCGGCGGTGCCGACTGTGGCGCTGCTGATGGCGTCTGCATGCGCCGCGGGTGACCTCTACGGCCATCCGGGAACCCAACCCCGTATAGCGATGATCGTCGTCGGTGTGGCCGCGGTCTGTGTCGCGGTGGCCGCTCTGCGCATGGCGCTGGTGGTGGACGATGACGGCATTGCCGTGCGCTTCTTGGGTCGGGTTTCGTGGATACCGTGGGCGGAGGTCCAGGCGATCGGATTGGCCGATGTGCGGGGCAGCGAGACCATCCGCATCATTCGGGTCGATGAGACCCAGGTCGACGTGCCGCCGTCGTTGCTGCAACCAGTGTGGCCAACGTCCAAGCCCCGTGCGACGGCGAGGCTGCGCGGGGTCCTGAGCCAGATCACTGAAGTACGCAAGCCTTGGCTGTGAATACCTGCGGTACGGCGGTGGGCTGTCATCGGTGGGTCGGGGAGTTGCGCGCCGGACCGGCTTCCCATCGCCGATCAGGAGACAACGTAGCGAAGGCACCCAGGGGTGGAGCCAGTGACCAAACAGGCGACCTTGAACTTCACTTCACCGAGTTGAATGCCGTGTCAGGCACAGACCTGGTCAGGTGTTGACCCACCGAGATGCTGCCAGGACCGACCATGCCGCACCGGCCCAGCATCTAGTAGGCGGTGCGTTCGCAGTGCGCTGCGACCGCTGCTGGCGTATCCCCTGCTGTGACGCGTGTAACAGTTAGATATCTATATCGATGAGAGTGTTACCAGCGGCCGCATTCTCTGCCAGTGTCGACGACCGTAAGCGGTTACGGTGCCGCCACTCCACCAGCTTGAGTTCCGGCGCCGTGACTCCACGACTGAAGGGATGTTCATGCGTTCAAGAATCGCATTGGCCGGTGTCTCAGTGCTGACCGTCGCGGCGCTGGTAGCCGGCTGTAGCTCGGGTAGTTCCTCGAGTGCTCCGTCAAGTTCTGCAGCCGGTGGTGCTCCGGCGGGCTCGAAGGGCAGCGCCGCTCCAGCGGCTGGCTCGGCGGGTCGAGGCCCCATCACGTTCGCGACGGGCAAGGACAACTCGAACCTGCTGCCGCACATGGCGGATGCATGGAATGCCGCGCACCCGAACGAGAAGGTCACCATCAAGCAGCAGTCCGATTCGGCTGACCAGCAGTTGTCCGACTTGCAGCAGCACTTCCAGGCCAAGGACGCCGGCTACGACGTTGTCACCGTGGACGTCGTGTGGACGGCGGAATTCGCTGCGAAGGGATGGCTGGTGCCGCTCACCGGCGCCAACGCCCTGCCGACTGCAAAGCTGCTGCCGGCGACGGTGAAAGCGGCGACGTACAACAACACGTTGTACGCCGCTCCGTACGCCTCGGACGGCGGGCTGCTGTATTACCGGAAGGACCTCGTCAAGTCCGCGCCGACCACGTACAGCGCGCTTATCGCTGCTTGCAAGGGCACGACCGTGAATTCGACGCAAAGTGCCACGATGACGAAGCCTGCCTGCTACGCAGGTCAGTTCGCCAAGTACGAGGGCCTGACGGTGAACGCCGCGGAGGCCATCAATGGTGCCGGCGGCACGATCGTCGGTCCAGACGGGAAAACCCCGACGGTCAATTCCGCCCAGGCCGCTGAAGGCTTGAACTTCCTGGTCAACGGCTTCAAACAGGGGTACATCCCGAAGGAAGCGTTGGGCTATCAGGAGTCGCAGAGCCTGAACGCCTTCCAGGGCGGTCAGCTGATGTTCATGCGCAACTGGCCCTACGCCAACGCGATCCTGTCCGGCAAGGACTCCAAGATTGCGGGCAAGTTCGGTATCGCGCCGTTGCCGGGCCTGACCGGGCAAGGTGCGTCGAGTCTCGGCGGCCACAGCGTGGCAATCAGCGCGTATTCGAAGTACCCGCAGACGGACCTTGATTTCTTGAAGTTCGCGGAGTCGCCCGCGATCCAGATGTACAACCTCGTTCAGGGCACCAATGCACCGATCATCACATCGCTCTACTCGGACGCGGCGCTGGTCGCCAAGTTCCCGTACCTGCCTATCCTGCTCAAGAGCATTCAGACTGCGGTGCCGCGCCCGATCACGCCGTTCTACCCGGCCGTGACTTTGGCGATCCAGACCAACGTCTACGCCGCTCTGCAAGGTCAGGTAAGCACGCAGTCAGCTCTGGGGAGCCTGCAGACAGCTATCACCTCGGCCAGCACCGGCGGGTGACGCCGGTCAGCGATCCGATGACCTAACAGTCGGCCGGCGGGGGTCACATCTGTGATGGGCCCCGCCGGATCGACGTCCACAGCTCCATTCGGCATTGCAGCCCTGGGAGGGATCCATGACAGTTGTCGGACATGCCGCGGAGACAATCCAAGGGCAGCCACCAGCCAGACAAAACAAGAAGATCAAGACCGGCGAAGGCAGATTGTCGTTCTTCCTGATCGGACCCACCATTCTGCTTTTGATTTTGATCGTCGGTTATCCCGTAGTAAAGGCTATTTTCTCCTCGTTCCGCACGGATTCGGGTCTGGACGCGACCGGCTTCTTCAACCAGGGGGGCGCCTGGAACGGGGTCACGAACTATACCCATTGGCTGTTCCAGCGGTGCGGTTCGGTCAGCTGTGCTCCTGGCGCGTTGGCGTCGGAATTCTGGAGTTCGATCTTCGTCACCGTCCTGTTCACCGTCTGTACAGTGGTCCTGGAAACAATCATCGGCATCAGTTTCGCACTCATCATGAACCGGGCGTTCAAGGGCCGCGCCATCGTTCGCGCAGCGATTCTGATTCCCTGGGCGATCCCGACGGCGGTCACATCGAAACTGTGGATCGTCGTTTTCGATCCGAACGGCATTCTCAACCGAGTTCTCGGTACGCACATTCTATGGACCTCGGAGCAGGGGCCAGCACGCGCCGCGGTTATCATCGCCGACACGTGGAAGACAGCTCCATTCATCGCGCTTCTCATCCTGGCCGGTCTGCAAGGTATCAGTGCGGAGATCTACGAGGCCGCCAAAGTGGACGGGGCGGGTGCCTGGCAGAGGTTTTGGAAGATCACGATGCCTCTGGTCAAGCCGGCGTTGGCCGTCGCGGTGATCTTCCGAACGCTCGACGCGCTGCGGATGTACGACCTGCCGCAGATCCTCACCGGCGGCGCGAACGGAACGACGACCATCTCGATCCTGGTGGTCAGGCAGCTCAACAGTGGTCTGAACTCCGCGTCTGCCCTGTCGACGATTACCTTCATCTTCATCTTCGGCATCGCTCTGGGCATGGTCAGGCTATTCAATGTCAACGTTACCGGCGTCGAATCGAAGAAGGGGCTGAAGGAAAAATGACCACTGCAACGACCACCTCCACGGTAGCTGCCGCGGATGCTCCCACTCCGACTCCCGCGTCATCCAACCGCTGGGCCAATGTCGGCACCCTGGTGACATTCGTCGTCATCATCTTGTGGTGTATAGCGCCGTTCTACTGGATGTTGGTATTGGCTTTTCGTGACCCGAACTACACCTTCGACACCACTCCATTCTTCACGCACAACACTTTGTCGAACTTCACGTATGCCTTCGACACGACGAACAACACATTCGGTCGGTCCCTGTTCAACAGTCTTCTCATTGGCGCGGTCGTCACCTTCATCGCGATGGGAGTGGGCGTCACCGCCGCGTACGCGCTTGCGCGGCTCGCCTTCCGAGGAAAGGCGCTCCTGCTCGCAGCCATTCTCGGCGCGTCGATGTTCCCTGGGGTGGCGATTCTGACCCCGTTGTTCCAGCTGTTCAGCGGATGGGGCTGGCTGGGCACATACCAGTCGCTGATCCTGCCCGAGATCTCATTCTCGCTGCCGTTGGCGGTCTACACGTTGACGAGCTTCTTCGCCGATATGCCATGGGAACTGGAGCAGGCGGCGCGGGTCGACGGAGCCACCCCGGGCCAGGCCTTCCGGCTGGTGATCCTCCCGCTGGCGGCCCCGGCGATGTTCACCACCGCCATCCTGGTGTTCCTGGCGTCCTGGAACGAATACCTGCTGTCCAGCGTTCTGTCGAACGGAAACAACAAAGTTGCGCCCTCGACGGTGGCGATCGCCAACTTCACGGCAGGACCACACATCACTCCCTACACCCAAACGATGGCTGCCGGAATTGTGGTGACCATCCCGCTGATGATCGCCGTGCTCGTCTTCCAACGGCGCATCGTCAGCGGACTGACCGCCGGCGGCGTGAAAGGCTAATGGGCAGCGCCGAACGACAAGCCCGGTCCGCTCCTTCACTCCAACACGAGGAAAGCGATGCCCGCGCAAAAGGTCGCCCCATCGATCCGACTCGAGCAGGTGGCAAACCTGACGGGCGTCTCAGTTGCGACAGTGTCGCGGGCACTTCGAGGAACCCCCGGAGTAGCGGCGCACACTCGCGCAAAGGTACAGAAGGTAGCCGCTGAGTTGGGATACCCCGTAGTCCCTCTTACACCGAAGTCGGCACAGAACGATCCACCCGTGAGGAGAACCCGAACCAGAGCGGTGCGCGTCTCCCACCCCCCTATGGTGGGCATCGCCGAAGTGGCGGCCCTGGCTGGTGTCTCGCAGGCGACCGTATCTCGGGCGCTGCAGGGAACCCCGAACGTCGCCGCGCGAACTCGGGAAGCGGTGCAGAACGCAGCAGCGGAGTTGGGATATGTCGGTTCTCCCATCGCTGCGGCGTTGGCCACGGGCAGAACCAACACGATTGGCGTGCTCGCTACCGGGGTGACCCAGTGGTTCTTCGGCGCAGTGCTTGAAGGTATCCGGGAGGCCGTCGCCGACTCTGGCTACGACATCCTGGTCTATCCCGTCAACGACGACCCTGAGCATGCTCTGACCAGCAACATCTCGCGCCTGCGCAAACGGGTGGACGGTGTGCTGCGCATCAACGTTCCACCTGACCTCCAACCCCTGTCCGCGCACGATTCGCGAATGCCGCTGGTCACCATAGGGTCGCCGTTGGACGGCATCGCCGGTGTGCAACTCGACGACGTCCTGGTCGGCTACCTGGCCACCCAGCATCTGCTCCAACTCGGTCACCGTCACATCGCTTTCCTGGGACTGGACCCGGCCGCTGCCCACGGGTTCACCACAGCCCCCTATCGACACCAGGGCTTCACCCAGGCCCTAAACGAAGCCGGTCTGCCCGTCGATCCGACCCTGGTCAAGACAACCGGCTTCGCGGCAGAGGCCGGTGCGGCCGCGCTCAACGAGTTGCTGACCGACGTCGAAGGGAATGCGCGCCGGCTGCCCACCGCAGTCGTCGCGGTCAGCGATGAAGTCGCGATGGGCGTGATCTACGCAGCCCGCCAGGTCGGAATCAGCGTCCCACACGAACTATCAGTGATCGGAGTCGACAACCACGACCTTTCATACCTGTTCGACCTGACCACCATCGACCAATCCGCCCGGGAACAGGGCCGCGTCGCCGCTGCCATGCTGTTGGAACAAATACGCCGGCGAGATCGGACCCACCCCCAACTGATATCCACCCGCCCTGAACTAGTCCACCGCAACAGCACCGCCCCGCCCCGCAATAACTCCCCTTTTCAAGAAGAGAGCCGCCGGAACGCACGGGAAGCGGTGCTGCAGGCGCTATCTCCATGAGTGGGAAACGAACCAGATCGAGCGGGCGGATTCCGGCTGGCCTCATGGCTTTGCCCCACGAACATCCGAAATATGTCAGCGTGTACTGATCGGTGTCCGGGCACCGATGGTCCACCGGGCGGGCCGAGATGGGCCGCCCGGTGATCGGGGAAGCGACGCGTCACTGTGAGGTCGACTGCCCGCGGGTCTCGCCGTCCTCGACGACCGACGTTGGGCGTAGCCGCAACTCCCGCGCCACTGCCTGCGAGGCAGCATGGGCAGGATGAATGTAGGCGGCGAACTGCCCGACCCCGCGCGCTGTCAGCCAGTCGAGCATCGCGCGCGCCGCCTCAGTCGCCAAACCGCGGCCCCTGAAAGTCCGGCGACATCACCCACGCGATGTTGGCTTCAAGGGTTGCAGCGCTGTGCTCAACGGTGGCCTGTACATAACCGATCGCGCAGGGATGGTCTCCCAACATGATGATCCAGTTCGACCACCACAGCCCCCTATCGACACCAGGGCTTCCCCGCCGCCGGGAGCTATCACCGGCGGCGGGGGCTTACAGCGTTGTTCGTAGCAGTGACCCAGCCTGATGGGCGGCCCACCCGGCCGGACGCGGCCCCTTCGGCGACGTTCTCAGATCGGGGGGTGTTTGCCGGGGTCGGCCAGCACGTGGGCGATGTCGCTCAGTTTGCGGTTGCTGGCCTGTGAGGCGCGGACCAGCTCTGCGGGCTTGGTCGGCGCCGATTTTGTAGCGTTCCATCAGGATGCCTTTGGCCTGCCCGATGATGTCTCGGCCGGTCAGCACCAGGTCCGAGTGGTGTTGGTGTTGCGCGCCGACCAGGGCCACTGCGGCGTGGCCGGCGAACAGCAACCCGATGTCCTCGTCGCCGTCGCCGAAAGCGTCGGGCCGCCCGCCCGTACAGGTTCAACGCACCCAAGTTCTCTTTCTGTACGTACAGCTGGAACGACAGCATCGACCGGACACCCAGATCAGCGGCGAGTTCGAGATTTCGGGTGCGTTCGATCAGCGCGTTGGTCCTGGCTGCGATGTCGTTCATCGTCTGGTTCAGCGCCGCTAGGTGGAGTGCGGGCTTTCGAAACAGCCCGCGAAGTCCTCGTCGTCGGCGCCTAACACCGCCATATAATTAGAACAGAACCCGCCACTTAATTCGAACAGTTACAGCCCTGAGCCTGTTCGTTCTCGGCGCCATCTTCCTGCACGGTCACAGCAGCCGCCCCAGTATCCCCTTCGTCATCGCCTGTCTTGTGTTGTTCATGTTCTTCAACGCCGGTGTCCTGCAGCTCATGGGTTGGCTGACCGGATCGGAATCTACCCGCTGGCCGTCCGAGGCGCCAAAACCAGCGCGCAGGCAGCAACGCTGTGGTCTACCAACCTCAACATCACGCTCAGTGTGCCGTCCATCACCGGCGGCAGCAGTCGCCGCCCCGTCGCGTGCGCGTGGCGGTCTGGCATGGCCGTGACGGTGACCATGGTGCTGCCGCTGGTCAGCCTCTACCGGCCCCGGATCCGCAATCCGGTGGCTCGGGGAACACAGCGCAGCTGCAACCGTTTCAACGGGAGTGCCGTGCTAGGACCGTCGTCGCCGGCACCGACCTGAGGTTGCTAGCGACGACTCGGCGCACTGGACACCATCGCGGACCTGGTCGCGCAGCACCGCGTCGAGCGGGCCAGCCGCCTACCGGCGGGCGCTACCCATCGCTGACCGCCTCACCACCCCGGGCACGCCGGTGTGGCGTGTGGAATAACCAGAACCGTCGCCGGATGAGACCATCGACACGGCGCTGGACGTCCTGCAACGGATCCTGGGCGCCTCCCAATTCCGGCTGGATCTCACGATGTTATCTCGTAGAGGCACCAGGTGTCTTGTTAGGCGGTACTGATTGCCCCGGTTGTGACGAGCGAGGCAATCAGTCGGGGTCGGTGAGAGCATCACGGCAAAGCCGCGGTAGACGAGCATCACCGGCGGCTTCTCACTGGTCCGCCGCACTGAACGCTACTTGGTGAACCCACCGCCCCCGAGTCGGCCAGCGGGCCGCTCCTCAGGCTAGTCGCGTACCGCCACGCCACCCTTGAGTCCGCTACCGCAGGCCGCGATCGTGGAAACCGTCCAAGAACCCGTTGGAGGCAGGCAACCTTTCTTCCACGGTTGACAGTGGCGCTAATTACCTTAGAAGAAGCCACACGGCGGTTTCAGTATTCTCGTGGTGTCTCAGGGGCGGTACTTGACCTACGCCAGACCCTCGTAGAACTCGGGCCGACGGTCGCGGTCACTGCCGACCACCGGTGACTATCGTCTGGATGGTGTTCATCGCACACTCCTGATCTCGGGGTGGAACACATCGACGCTCGGCAGGTGATTTCGGTCAGGCCAGCAGATCGACCGCGTCGTCACGCAGGATCTGGCCCATCACGTCCATCTCATTGAACAACATCCAGTCCTCCACGATCTTGCCGCCCTGGAAGTAGAGCTGATTCATCCCCCAGATGAAGACCCGACGGCCGGTCGGTTTGCCGTACAGCCCGTATCCGCGGTGCGTCCCGGAGGCACTCCACCGCACCGAGACCGAGTAGCCGTCCACGTCGTTGCCCATCCAATAAATCTCGTCCACGTGCAGGCCGAGATCCGGGAAAGTGGACAGCAACATGCGGGCCATGCCTTTGACCTCGGCCCGGCCGTAACCGGACCGGCTGGTCGCGGCGTTCCACCGGACGTTGGCGGCGTAGGCCTTGTCAATCGCAGCCAGGTTCCGGCGGTTGTAGACGTTGTGGAACAGGGCGCGAACCTCGTAGTCGACGTCGAACCCATCGTTGCGGTCGTTCGCCGGATACGGGGTGGGCACTTGGCCGCCGACGATCCGTTCCACCTCGACGGCCTGGTTCTCGGTGAGCGCCGAAGCGGGCTTCTCGTTGCCCATGATGCGGGCGGCGTCGACCAGGTTGATCCCGAGTTGGGAGAGCCGGGCGCCCGCGTTGTACAACACCCATTCCTCGAAGATGGCGTTGTCGCGGGTGACGCAGTTGGCGATGACCCACAGGTTGATCTTCCTGCCGGTCGGCGGGCCCCACCGCCACGGACCGGTGTGGTAGCCGACGTTCACCGCGCGGTGGGAGGTGGCGAATCCCTGGTCCTGGTCACCGGCCCAGATCACCTCGTCCGCGTAGTGCCGGGTGTCGGGGAAGGCGTTGAGCGCCTGCATGGTCTCGAAGACGACCCGCTCCACTCCGTACTTCATCCCGTTGTCGTCGAACACCCGGCAGCCCGGGGCGTAGGTGTCGTAGATGTACCCGACGTCCTGCTCGTCCCAGATCCGCGACGTGTCCCGCAGGATGTAGTCGACGATGTCGACATACGTGTCCTCGAACCCGCGCATCGGCTGTCTGCGCTCACCGGCCACGAAATCCGGATAGACCGTCCCGTAGCCGCTGCGCATCGAGATCGAGAAATCCGGCGGCATGAACCGGGCGTGCTCGGTTCCGGGCGCGGCCAGGTGCGACATCGGCACCGTGCCACGCGGTTCGGGCGCACTGGGCGATCCGTTGGCGCCGACGCGTCTGGCCACGGCCGCCTCCTTCTCAGGCGAAGGCGCTGGGCTGGGCTGGTTCTCTGCCATGAGGTCCTTTTTCGAGGCGGTCTTCAAGTCGATAGGTTCTGGTGCGGGGCGTGCGTGAGGCAAGCCGGAAATTACACCGGCTGTGCCTCGCGAAGGACTCGTGATCGAGACTCCCCCGCTAGACACCGCCGGTCAACACGTGCGGTGGATCGCCTCAGCAGGTGGTCTTGTAGATGAACTTCTGGGCCTGCGCCGAGGAAACGTTGGCCGGGGTGACCATGAAGAACGGCTCGCCCTGATCACGCGGAACCGTGCCACCGTTGATCAGCGTGATGGCCGAATCGACGCCGGTGACGCCTTCACCCAACGGGTACTGGGCGACGGTGCCGTCCACCGAGCCGGCCTTGATGGCGGCGATGATCGGGTCGGACGTGTCGTAGCCGACGATGTGCACCGACCCCTTCTTACCGGACTGCTGCACACCGGTCGCCGCGCCCTGCGTGTTGGCCGTCTCCAGTGCGTACACGCCGGAGATGGTCGGGTCGTTCGCGACGGAGGCCTTCACGATGGACGCGGCCTTGTCGGTCGAGTTGGCCGAGAACTGCCGGTCCAGCACCTTCATGTTCGGATACTTCGCGGTCATCTCGGTCTTGAAGCCGTTGAAGCGGTCGTCGGAGATGATCGAACCGGCCGCGTTGTCGACGGTGACCACGGTGCCCTTGCCGCCCATGACGTCACCGAGCCGGCCGGCGGCCAGCGCGCCACCCTTGAGGTTGTCGGACTGGATGTTGGTGCTCATCACGGTCTTGTCGTCCAGGTCGCCGTCGATGCCGATGATCTTGATACCGGCGTTCTTGGCCTTGAGCAGCGGAGCGACCATGGCCTTGGGATCGGTGATCGAGATCATGATGGCGTCCGGCTTGGTAGCGACCACGGCGTTCAGCACGGCGGTCTGCTTGTCGACCGCGAAGGTCGCATCGCCCTGGGTGTCAAAGCTCGCGCCCAGACGCTTGGCTTCCGAGGCGGCACCGCACGACACCGACGAGTAGAACGCGACGCCCGTCAGACCAGGAATGTAGACGATCTTCTTGCCCGCACCGGCGTTGGCGGCCAAAGTCGCCATCGCACTACCGGAGGCGGAACTACCCGGGGCCGATGAAGCGGCGCCGGACGAAGACATCGCAGCCGAAGACATGGCGGACGAGGAGGCAGCCGACGTCATGGCTGCGGAGCCGCTGGAAGCGGCCGCGGCCGATGATGACGTCGACGGGGCGGTGCTACTGGCGCTACTGGCGGCCGAGCCAGAGCTGCTTCTGCTGCACGCGGCCAGGGTCAGGGCCGCGGCCGCGGTGATGACCGTGGCGGCGACTCGGGTCGTGGCGTTCATGGGCGTTCTCCTTGATTGTGACGAGCCGGGTATCGGCCGACGGCGCCGGACCGAAAACAGAGGTGAAAAGCCGGATTCCACGGCGGAATCGGGCGGTCAAGTTCGGACACGGAGCTGACAGTGTTTCGCCTAGACGGCATTGCGGCGGCGGCGTTTGAACTGGTCGAGATAGACAGCCAGGACAAGGATGAAACCGGTGACCACCTGTTGCCAGAACGACTGCACGTGAACGCTGATCAGGCCGTTGGCCAGCACAGTGGGGACGAACATCCCGATCAATGTCCCAACCATGAGACCACTACCACCGAAGAGGCTGACACCGCCCAGGGCGACACCGGTCACCACCGTCAGGCTGTCGGTGGCGTGACCACCGACCGTCGTCGTCGTGTTGTTGATCAGCGCCATCATCCCGGCCAGACCGGCAATACCAGAGGCAATGACGTACAGCTTGATGATGTGCCGGTCCACGTTGATGCCGGCCCGCCGCGCTGCTTCCTCGTTGGAACCGATGACGAAGGTGCGGCGACCGAATCGAGTCGTATGCAGGTACAAGCCGCCGATGATGGCCACCAACAACGCGACCCAGACGCGCCAGGACATGCCCAGGGGCAACTGTGCCGACAGCGTGGTCAGCGCAGCCGGGGTCGGTGTGTTGTCCTGCCCCTGGGTGAGGATGTCGGCGCCGCCGAGCGCCGCCCCCAGCGAACCCAGGGTGGTGATCAACGGAGGCACCCGCAGTTTGGTGATCACCAAACCGTTGAAGATGCCCCAGAGCGTGCCGGCCGCGATCGCTGCGACGAACCCGACGGCGATCGTCCAGCCGCCCTGCCCACCGACCGCGACCATGATCTTCGCCGCCACGACCTGCCCGAACACCAGCACCGAACCCTGCGAGAGGTCGAATCCGGCGGCGATCATCACGTAGGTGAAACCGACACCCATGATCAGATACGGCGACGTGTCGTCGATCATGTTCCGCACGTTCGCGAACTTGGGGAACGTGTCCGGGTGCATGAAGCTGAACACCAGGAAGATCACGATCAGCACGCCGAACATCAACAGTGGGGTGCTGCCCAGCAGCTTTCGCTTGAGCCGCGCCCGTTGGGCCGCTTTGAGTTCGGCCGATTCGGCGGTCACCGGCTCCAGGCCGACCGAGGCAATCGAATTGATGTGCCTGCTCAGCTCAGGTAGACCGGCGGTGACGCTGGAAACGGTGCCCGGTGCCGGGATCGCCTTGTTGACCTGCACTCCCGGCGCCTGTACGTCCTCGCCCGCGACGGCGACGTCCAGGCCGGCCTGCTCGTCCGGCATGCTCATGCGTTGACCTCGTCCAGGGCGCCCGTCATGGCCCCGACCAGCGTTTCGACATCCGCCTCACCCTTGTTGTAGATCGCCACCCGGCGACCCAGCCGTAGCACCTGTACCCGGTCGGAAACCTGCAGGACGTCGGACATGTTGTGGCTGACCAGGACCACCGCTACACCCTGATCGGCGACCCGCCGGATCATCTCGAGCACCTTGCGGGTCTGGCGTACACCGAGGGCCGCGGTCGGTTCGTCCATGAAGACCAGGCCCTTGGCCCACATCACCGAACGGCAGATCGCCACACTCTGCCGTTGGCCACCGGAAAGGGCAGCGACCGGTGCGTCCATGTCCTTGACGTCGGTACCCAGGGAAAGGAAAGCCTCGCGTGCCTTCTCCCGCATCTGTGCCTTGTCGATGACGCCGAGCTTGCCGAGCAGACCCTTCTTCAGGATTTCCCGGCCCACGTAGGCGTTCTCGGCCGGTCCGAGATCGGGAGCCAACGCCAGATCCTGGTACACCGTCTCGATACCCATTTTTCGGGCATGCAGGGGGGAATCGAACCGCACCGGCTCATCGTGGAGCCGCATCTCGCCCTTGTCGGGCAGAATGACGCCGGAGAGGATCTTCACCAATGTTGACTTGCCGGCGCCGTTGTCGCCGATCAGCGAGACGACCTCCCCCGGGTCCACCGAGAAGTCGACCCCACGCAGCACTTCCACGTGCCCGTAGTTCTTCATGATCCCCCGAGCCTCCAACAATGGCGTCACGGTGCGGTGTCCCTTCGGTGCGGTGGGTGGGTGGGTGGGTCGGTTCGTATGGTCTTCGTCAGCCGGTCAGCGATGCGGGCTCGGAGTACGCGGCGAGCCTCATGGTGGCGGTGGCGCGGTGCGCCGTCATGCCCTCGTAGGAGGAGATGACCTCGACCGGCTCGGCCAGTAGCGGTGTGGTTTCCCGGGTGATCCGTTGGTAGGTGAGTGGTTTCAGGAAACGGGATACCGAGAGCCCCGCGCTGTGCCTGGCCCCGCCCGCGGTCGGCAGCGTGTGGTTGGTGCCGGCCATGCCCTTGTCCGAATACGCGACAGTGCTCCACCGCCCGATGAACACTGAGCCGTAGTTGCGCAACCTGTCCATGTACGTGTCGTCATCGGCGGTCTGGAGTTCCAGGTGCTCGGGGGCGAAGTCGTCCATCAGCGCGATCGCGGTGTCCATGTCATGCGCATACGTCACCGATCCGTAGTTACGCCACGCCGGGCCGGCGATCTCCCGGGTGGCCAACGTTTCCAGCTGCCGCGCCACCTCGGCCACCACGGCCAGCCCGAACTGCTCGGAAGTGGTGACCAGCGCAGCCGGAGAAGTGGGGCCGTGCTCGGCCTGCCCGAGCAGGTCCGCGGCGACCAGGGCCACGTCGGCGCTCTCATCAGCGATCACCGCCACCTCGGACGGCCCGGCCAGCAGGTCGATGTTGACCGTCCCGAACAGTTGCCGCTTCGCCTCGGCCACGAACGCGTTCCCCGCCCCGACCAACATGTCGACCGGCGCCTCACCCAACAGCCCGAAAGCCATGGCCGCCAACGCCTGCACTCCCCCGAGCAGGTAGATCCGATCGGCACCGGAAATCACCGCCGAATAGAGCACCGCCGGATCGGCATGACCATCGGCCTGCGGCGGGGTGCAGGCCAGCACGGTGTCGACCCCGGCGACCTTGGCCACGTTCACCGTCATGAACGCACTGGCCAGGATCGGAAAACGGCCGGCCGGAAGGTAGGCACCGACGCGCTGGACCGGGACGTACTTCTGCCCGGTCACCAGACCGGGCACCAGCTCCACCTCGAAATCGACCAGATGAGAACGGGTTTCCTGGGCGAACCGCTTCGTCCGGTCGGCGCCGATCTCCAAGGCTCTACGGAGTTCCGGGGTGATCCGCTCGCCGGAGGCCTTGATGCCGGCCTCGGAGAGTTCGACCACACCGGCGGTCGGGTGATCAAGCTTGGCGGCGTAGGCCAGTACGGCGTCGATACCGCCGGCTTCGATCTCCCGGAGCATCTCCGAGACGGTGGCGATGACCTTCGGATCGCGCTGCGCGGGCGGACCGGATTCGATGGGGGACTTGAGAAAGTTGTACTTTCCGGCCACTTCGGCCAGGACGGATGGACTCAGCTGCATACGTATAAAGCTAGGGGGTCAGGGTATAGAGGACAAGTCCGACTGGTCCTGTGCCAGGCATAGGATAACCCTATGACATTGACTCAGCTGCGGGCCTTTCTCGCCGCGGCCAGAACCGGTTCGTTCACCGCCGCGGCCGCCGAACTCGCCGTGGCGCAGGCCTCGGTGTCGGAGCTGATCAGGCGGATGGAGGACGAGCTGGGGCTGCCGTTGTTCGGCCGTGGTGGGCGGCGGCTGGTCGTCACCACGGCCGGCCAGGAACTGCTCCCCTACGCCGAGCAGGCGGTGGCCGCGGTGGACGGCGGAGCCGCCGCGGTGCGGGCCATGCAGAACTTGGGAGGCGGTGTGGCGACCTTCGGACTGCTGCGCAACGCAGATTTCTACCTCCTGTCGGACTTGGTGGAGCAGTTCCTCAAGCGTCATCCCCTGGTGCGGGTGCGCATGGTTGGCCTGAACTCCGTCGAGACTGCCGCCGCGGTCGCGGCCGGCGAGCTGGAGGCGGGCCTGGTGGTACTGCCCATCGAAGATGAGGGTCTGACCGTCACTCCCCTGTTACGTGACGAGGTGCTTTACTCCAGCAGCAATCCCGACCACGTCCTGGGACCGGTGACCATGACGCAGCTCACCCAGGCCAGGCTGGTGCTCTACGACGCGCACTACGGCTGGCGGGACCCCACCAGGCGGCAGTTGCTGGAGCGAGCCCACCTGGCCGGTCTCAAGCTGGAGCCCTGGATCGAGGTGGAGCACGTCGAATCCGCCCTGGACCTGGTGATGCGGGGGGTCGGGGACACCATCGTCTGCCAGGCGGTGCTCGACAGCACCGCCTGTCCACCAGGAATCCTGACGGCCCCGTTCGCGGCTCCCTTGTACGACACCATCGCCCTGATCAAGCGGGAGAACGCCGTGCTCTCCCCCGCCACCCGCGAATTCGCGCGACTGGCCCAGCGCGCTCTGATGGGCCGGGCCGAGCCGATACGGCGTGACTCCACCGCGCGCCAAAAAGGCTCGGCAGAGCGTTTACGCTGACAAAGTTTGCAGAAAGTCCGCGATCACCGACGCCAGGTCCGTCGGGTTCTGCAGCATGCTCATGTGTCCGGCGTCGATGGCCACGTATCTGGCTCCCGGGATCAGGTCGGCAAGCTCCTGCTGCAGTTCGGGTGTGCAGATCTCGTCGTGGATTCCACCGATCACCAGGGTGGGAACGCCGATGGTGGGGAGCCACGGACGGTGGTCCTGGCGGCCGGACTGTGCGGTCAGCTGCCGCCGGAAACCATCTGCCCCGATCTGGTGCGCCACCCGCTCTACCTCCGCCAGATGTGCCTGGCGGCCGGTGGCCGGTCCGAGATTCGCCGGGGCGAGTTCGGTGACGACGTCGGTGAACCCGCCGTCGACGGTCCGCCGGGCCAGGTCGGTCCAGGCCGCCTGCTGCTGCGGGGTGGGCCCGCGGCCGCTGCAGTGCAACAGGATCAGGGCGCTGACCCGCTCGGGGGCCTGACGGGCGACCTCCTGGGCCACCACCCCACCGAGGGAGTGGCCGATCAGGGCGAACCGTGCCGGAGCGGCGGCCAGGACCGAGGCGGCCATCCCCGGGATGTTGTCGTCCAGATCGATCCGGCCGGCGCGCACCGGCAGGGCTGGGTCCCATTCACCGGTCAACGCTCCCCAGGTCGCGGTACCGCCCAGCATGCCCGGCAGCAGCACCAACGGATCAACTTGTCGCACCGCAGGGTCCGGGACCGGCGCGGGGTCGGGCCGGCCCCGGGCGAGCGAGGTGAACAGCCCACCGAGGGCGGATAGCACGTTGTAGATGACCATGTTGCTGCCGGCCGCGAAATGCTCCCGTGCGGTGGCCGGGTCACCGGTGATGCTGACCACGGCCTTATCGGCGCGGCGGGCACCGGCGTGCACCTGCTCGATGGCCGATTTCACCTGCGGGGCGCCCTGCTGGCCCGGGAAGCCCTGGGCGACCGCCAGATCGGCGGGCCCGACGAACAGGCCGTCGACACCGTCGACGGCGGCGATCTGCTGCGCCGCGGCCACTCCGGCGCCATCTTCGATCATTACGATGACGGCGGTGCCGGTGGCGGCGCGGTGAAGGTGCTCGTCGGTGCCGATGAGGCCGTGACGGCCGCTGCGGGTGTAGGTCGCGAACCCCCGCTGACCCCGCGGCGGGTAGTGGGCGGCCCCGACGATCGCCTCCGCCTCCTGCACGGCCGAGATGTGCGGTGCAATGATGCCGGCGGCCCCCAGATCCAGGGCCCGCAGGATTTCCGAGGGGTCTCCGACCCGCACCAGCGCCGGGATACCGGCGGCCGCGGCGGCCATCAGGTGGTGGCTGAGCGGGATCTGGTCCCCGGGGCCGTGTTCGGTGTCGATGACCACGAAATCCATCCCGACGAGTGCGGTCATCTCGATCAGGGTCTCGTTGGGCATCCGCACCAAGGTGCCGAGCAACAGCTCCCGCGCCCGCAAACGCTCAGCAAGAGAAGCTGCTCTCGCGGTCACCGGGCGACCATACCTGCGGACAGATCGATGTCCGCCGCGTGCAGCCCTGGCATTGACAGCATGGCCAGGACGGCGAAACCGACCTCCTGCTCCTCCAGCAACCGGCCGAGCAGGGCACGTCCGGCGAATTCGTCCCTGGCCTGCTCCACGGTGCGACCGGTGCGCTGCGCCTCCAGCACGAAGTTGCGTTCCATTCGCGGCCCGTCGACCGGTCCCGGCGACAAGCTGTTCACCGTGATGCCCAGCGGCCCGACCTCGGCCGCCAACGTCGTGGTCAGGCCGAGCACCGCCATCTTCGACGCGCAGTAGGGGGTGCGGCGGGCCAACGGACGTTTGCCACTGACCGAGGCGAGATTGATGACATCACCCGATCCGCGATCGATCATCGGGGGCAGAAACGCCTTGCACATCAGGAACATCCCGGTCACGTTCACCTCGAAGACGGCGTTCCACTCGGATACGTCGACGTCGATCAGCGCCGCCACCGGCCCCGGTACCCCGGCGTTGTTGACCAGGATGGAAATCTGCTCATCGGACAGCGCCGCGGCCAGCGCCGTCACCGAGCCGGGATCCGCCACATCCACAGGCGCCACCCTGGAACTCCCGGCCACGAGCCCGGCGATCTGCTCGGCCGTCTCCTGGAGTGGTCCGATGGTTCGTCCGGTCAGGATCACCCTGACCCCGGCGCGGGCCAGCTGCAGCGAGATGGCGCGTCCCAGGCCGTTCCCGGCGCCGGTCACCAGGGCCGTCCGCCCGGTCAGCCGGGGTGGTCCCGTAACGACATCGGCGATGGAGTCAGACATCGGGTGCGGCATCGCTGTCAGGCATCAACGGGCACGGGCGTGAATTCGTGATCGGTCCAGGGCAAGGACGCCCCGCCAAATTTGGCCGCCCGAATGTCACCGGAGCGAGCGTGACCCTCGAACGACTCGGCTCTCGCGGCGCGACCGCACAGTTCGCCCAGAGCCGCGCTGGAGCCGGTGTCGGTGACCTCCTGATAGGTGACAGTCTTGAGGTACTTCCCCACCCACAGTCCGCCGGTGTACCGGGACGCCCCGCGGGTGGGAAGGACGTGGTTGGTGCCGATCACCTTGTCCCCGAACGAGACACAGGTGCCCTCCCCCAGAAACAGGGCACCGTAATTGGTCATCGCGACCAGCGCACGACGGGGCTCCCTGGTCAGCACCTGCACGTGTTCGGAGGCGAACCCGTCCGCGACGGCGAAGGCCTCCTCGATGCTCTCGACCAGCAGAATCTGCCCGTGATCGCGCCAGGCCGGTGCGGCGAAGTCCCGCGTCGGCATGTCCACCAGCAGCTTCTCGATATGCAACAGCGCCTCTCGGGCCACCGCCTCGCTGGTGGTCACCAGGACCGCCGGTGAATCCGGCCCGTGCTCGGCCTGGCTGAGCAAGTCGACCGCAACCACGAATGGATCGGCCTGGTCGTCGGCGATCACCAGGACCTCCGTCGGGCCGGCGAACAGGTCAATACCCACCTCACCGAACAACTGCCGTTTGGCCTCGGCGACATAGGCGTTCCCCGGGCCGGCGATGAGGTCGACCCGGCCGATGCTCTGCGTGCCCAGGGCCAGCGCGACGACGGCCTGGACCCCGCCGAGCACGTAGATCTCGTCTGCGCCGGCCATCGACATCGCGGCGATGGTGGCCGCCGGGATCACGCCGCGGATGGGCGGGGTGCATGCCGCGACCCGCTGGACGCCGGCGACCTTCGCGGTCACGATCGTCATGTGGGCCGAGGCGGTCAACGGGTAACGGCCACCCGGGATGTAGGCCCCGGCGGCGTTGATCGGGATGTTCTTCTGCCCCAGGATGACGCCGGGCATGGTCTCGATCTCGAAGTCCGTCAGCGATTCCCGCTGCCGGGTCGCAAACCGACGGACGTTCGCCTGCACGGTGATGATGTCGTCGATGACCTGCTTGGGCAGCGATCCGATCAGAGAGACGATCTGGTCCTGGTCGAGGCGAAAGCTCTCCGGGGACCACTTGTCGAATTTTTCTGAGTAGTCGCGGACGGCGGTGTCTCCCCGTTCGCGGATATCGGCGACGACTCCGCGCACCGTATCGGCCACCGCCTCGCGGCCGGCCGTCACGGTCTGCGCAGCAATGGGCTTCTTCAGGTAGATGATCATCACAACGCCTCTGTCATGGTGGATGAAAGTGAGCGGGTTGGTCGGCTGTGCGAGTGGGTCGTCGGGGTGGGTGGTCAGTCGTCGAGCACGGAAGTCCGGACGACGGCCCACGGGGCGACGTATCCGGCGGCATCCTGCGCCCAGTCCTTCTCGCGCGCCAGGTGCCTGACCTCCTCCGACCATTCCAGATGGACCCGGCCGTCACCGCCGTTGATCACCACCATCTGCCCGGGCTCGTCGGAGATGACCTCGAACCGGCGCCAGGCCCCGGCCGGGACGGAAAGTGTGTCGTCCGGCCCGATCTCGACCGAGACCTCCTCGCCCAGATGGTTAAGGGTGACCTTCCAGGTGCCTCGGTGGACGATCAGGGCCTGGGTGGAGCGGTGCCGGTGGGTCAGCATGCCCTCGCCGCGCTCGGCCCGCAGCCACCCCAGGTTGAAGTTGTGCGGGTAGTGGACGGGCGGCACCTGATCACGGTCTTCCGTCATGCCGTAGCCGACCACCTGGGCAAATCGGGCGCGGCCTCCAGGAAGTTCGGTGCACAGGAACGGATGGTGCGACCAGGTCAGATCGGCCTGCTCGACGATCCGCGAGCGCATCTGCTCCGGCGTCCACTTCCGCAGCTTGGATACCTCGTCATCGGACATCGGTGCAATCAGGTCGGTGTCGCCGTCGACCACGCCGCCGGCACGGGTGTCGATCAGCTGGTTGTCGGCCGAAAGATACAGGCCGTGCTCGCGTGCGCCCCTGACAATCGACGGACCCCAGATGATGCCGCCAGTGTTGTCCCAGCCCAGAGCGGTGAACAGCCAACCGTTGTCGGCGCCGATGTTGGTGAACCCCCGGAAGATCCAGGTCGGGACGGTCACGATGGCACCCTCGGAGAAGTCGAGTTCGTTCTCGCCACCGGCCCCCCAACGCAGCCGCCAGTCACCGCGGAAATTGAGGAACACCTCGGCCGTGAAATGCATGTGCAGGTTGTTGTTGACGCCGTTCGGCATGGCCGCGGCGCCCACGTTGAAACCGTGCGGCTCCTCCAGGTTGATCACCTGATCGGGGTTCTGGGTCACGCCCGCACCGATGATCGAATAGTTCTCCTTCATCTCGCTACCCGGCATCCGGCAGTCGATGAATGCGGTGTTGCAGCTGACGTAGTCCGACCGGCGAATGGTGCGCTGGGCTAGATCGGCTGCGTTGACGGGGTTTCCGGCTGCGGGGGCTGGAGTGATCACAGAGGTCATGGCCATGATGGTATACGTATGCAGCGGTGAACGCCAGACCCCGTGGCACATTCGCCGGATTCAGATCTGCCGGTGGGTCGCCCTGGCGATCAGCTCGATCGGGAACAGCTCGTGCACCACCGGCGCATCAGGTTGTCCGATTCTGGACAGCAGCAACTCGGCGGATCGGCGCGCCATGGCTTCGAATTCCACCCGCACGCTGGTCAGCCGGAAGATGGGCCACGAAGCGATGTCCAGGTCGTCGAACCCGACGACGGAGATGTCCTGCGGCACCGTCAGACCCATTTCAGCCAAGGCGTTCAGAGCTCCGACCGCGACGATGTCGTTGATGCAGAAGACCGCGCTGGGCCGGTTCGGCCAACCAAGGAGCGTGCGCATTCCGTCGCGGCCGACCTCGTAGGAAAACCAGCCGCGGACCACCCTGGCCGCCGGGAGGGACAGACCGGCGGACCGCAGTCCGGCGCGAAATCCCCGCTCCCGTTCGCCGGCGGTGCTGGTCTCCAGCGGACCGAGAATGGCGGCGACCTGTCGGTGCCCACCGGCAGCCAACAACTCGGCGACCGCCCGCCCGCCGGCGGCGTTATCCGCCGTGACACTGTCGGCGTCGACAAGTTCCGAGACACGGTTGAGCTGGACGAAGGGCAGCCCGTGTTTGTGCAACTGCAGGGGCAGCGAGGAACGCAGCTGCGAGGTGGTCAGGACAGCGCCGTCGACGCTTCCGTCGAGAAGCCGGTCATCACCGACGATCTCCTCACCACGCTCGGCCAACAGCACCATCCGAAATCCTCGTGCCGCGAACGCATCGTGCAGTGGTCCGACCAACTGCGGGTAGAGCGGATTGTCCAGGTCGGCGACCATGGCGATCTGACGGGTGGATCTGGTGGACAGACTCCGACCTCGTTCACTCGGTACGTAGCCGAGCTGTTCTGCGGCGGCCCGTACACGCTGCCTGGTGGCTGGCGACACCTGGCTGTCCTGACGCAGCGCCCTTGACACGGTCGGTTGCGAAACGCCGGCCAGCCTCGCGACGTCGTGGCTGGTCACCGGCATAGCAGGGGTCCGTCCTTGGGCGAAGCGTTGACTGTCGATCCGGAGGGTCGCACTCATTGTGGCAAAACTCCGCACACCCCGAGACTACCCAGATGAATCGACCCGGATGACGGCTCGCGGCGGAGGTGTCCACGCGAGATTGAATGACAACCGTTGACCGATTGGCCACATGCATACCCAATAGTCATCATTATGAGTCACCGTGGTGAGTGGAGGTTCGGGTGTTACCAATCGAACGTCATAACCGCATCAAGCAGGCCCTCCACTCGAGCTACTTCGTCACGACCGAGGACCTGGCTCAGGTGCTGGATACCTCGGCTGAAACGATCCGCTGCGATTTCATCAGGCTCGAGCAACGCGGGGTGCTGTCCCGTGTGCACGGCGGTGCCACGAGTGCGGGACCGCCGTTCGCGGGCGTCGAGCCTTCCTTCGCCGACCGAAAAGTGCTGTCCATGAAGTCGAAGGCCAGCATTGGTCGCACCGCCGCCGGACTGATCCAAGACGGCCATACTGTCATCTTGGATGTGGGAACAACGGCGCTGCAAGTGGCCAAGGCGCTACCACTGACCTTCCACGGAACGGTGGCGACCTGTTCGGTACTGGTGGCCGTGGAACTCGCCACCCGTGCAGACGTGCAAATTCTTCTGTCGGGCGGGCGCATCCGCGGCGGTGATCTGGCCCTTTCGAACTCGCAGACGATCGGCTTCTTTGCTGATCTGCATGCCGACATCGCGTTTCTGGGGTCCGGTGGCCGCATGCAGAGGCCGGTCTGTCAGATTTCTACCTGGACGAGGTGGCCACCCGCCGCGTCATCCTCAAGCAGTCCGCGCGGTCCTACGTGCTCGCTGACAAGTCCAAGCTTGGCCTGATTGCGCCTCACCGGGTATGCGGTTTGGAAGCCATGACGGCGTGATCACCGATGGTGGCCTACCGGCGGACCTGCAGAGCGCGATAGAGAAAGCCGGGGGTGTCGCTTTCGCGGCGTGAGGCCTGTAGCCAGATGGTCAGACGGTGCGGTCACGCCGTCCGATAGGAAAGAATCCCCCAACCTAAAGATCAGCGAGTTCAATTGTGCCCGGTGTGCCATGCGCTTATCGAGCACCTCCAAAGTCCGGCGAACCACCGGCCCCGGAGCCGCGATCCAATCTAACGGTGTTTCCGGCGATCCGCCTCAGGCGCGCACTGAATTTCGAGGCGGCCGTTCCGGCTTCCGTACGGCCTCAGCCTCATCACGGGTTGGCGATCTGGTCGCCGGCATCGTCGGGTTGCGTGAAATTCGCTCGGGGTCGTACGGCGCAGCCAACCCTCCAGCACGCTACTGCCGTTAATGATCTCATTCGGAAGCCAGGGCGGCGCGCTGGTGCCACGCTCCCCACCCAGAGGTGTCAATCGCCAAATTATATGGCGGCTTATCGCCACGCTAAATGGCGCGGTCCTCGACGTCTGGACCACTCCGACGGGCACACACGGACCTATCTGTGCACGTCAGGCGGCTCCGTGACACTGACTGCTTCGCGGTCATGCGACAAATAATGTGGCGAATGTGCGACAGACAATTTGGCGACCGACACAGCTGGGCGGCGACGGACCGTTGGCTGTGGCCGGCGGTGAGAAGGTCACCGATCAAGATCCGTTCTTCCTCCGACAGGTACCGGGGTGAGATCGCGACGGGCTCGGCGTGGATCGGCGGGTAGTAGCGGGCTTTGCAGGTGTGGTCGACCATGTTGCGGCCCTTGCTCCACCGCGTGCCGGTCGTCGGGTTGACGCCGATGAGCAGACAAGACTGATGGTTGTTCGGTCCCGGTGCCATCAGTCGACGGTATTGCTCCCGCACAGCTGTCAAGGGCGCGCCGGGCCCAGGCTGGGGACGATTTTTCGGTACCGGCATCGCAACTCCTGGAAGGTCAGGTGTTGCGACGACCGCTGGAACCCAAGTCACGCTTTTTGGCCGCCCGGTCAGGTGCCGACGACCAGGGTCAGTCGCGCCGTTTCGACGATCTCGGGGCTGATGGTGTGGACATCGTTGATGCTCAGGAGGCGACCGACTTGGCTCATGATCCGTTCGATGAGCCGGAAGTTGCCGCCGGTGATGCGGGTGATGGTGTTGGCCGCCTCTACCGACTTGACCGGATCGAAGGTGAGGCCGAGTTGCTGCCAGTAGTGCTCGAGGACCTCGGGGGTATCCACGGGATCCAGCGGCCGGTACTGGTGAGCGAACCCGATCCGGCTGTAAAGCTGCGGGCAGCGGGCGAGCTGACGATCAAATCCGGGCATGCCGATCAGGATCATCCCGATGTCGTTGCGGTCGAAGAAGTCCCGCAAGTGTTCCAGCCCACTGGTTTTGAGCCGGTCCGCTTCGTCGATTTATGAAGAGTTCGTCATAAATCGACTTATCCCGACCCAGTGATTATCCCGAGGGGGTCCAGCGGGCGGCGCTGAATCGGTTGCTGGGGTGGAGTTTCGGCGTCGTGCAGGTCAGCATAATTCCGCGCGTTCGGTAGATCCTTTTCACGATCGGGACATGGTGTCTCGACGCGAAGGAGGATGTCATGCCGGAGGTTGCGCGTTGCCGGGTTGTCGGTCCGCTGGCCAGTTATGCGGAGGGTTTGCGGGCGGAGGTGCTGCGGCTCGGGTACACCCAGTACTCGGCGGAGCTGCAGGTGTGGGTTGCTGGTCGGTTGAGTAAGTGGATGGCGACCCGGGAGCTGAGGCTTGTCGAGCTCACCGACTCCCGGGTGCAGGAGTTCTTGGTGTTCGATCGAGCGGGTGGACGCCGGACCCTGACGATCCGTGGAATGTCCACCGTCCTGGGCTATCTGAGGGGACTGGGCGTTCTCCCCTCGCCGGATCCGGTGGCGCTGACGGCGGTGGATGAGCTGATCGAGCGGTATCGGCGGTGGCTGATCATCCAGTGTGGTCTGGCGGACCGAACCGTCGGCCGTTATGTCGGCGCGGCCCGGCGGATGCTGACCGAGCGATCCGAAAGGGACGGTGGCGGTGACGGCACGCGTGGCTTGACCGGCAGTGCGGTCACAGCCTTCCTTCTCCGTGAGTGCACCCGACTCTCGGCGGGTTCTGCCAAGGGAGTGGTCGCGGAACTGCGGTCGCTGTTGCGGTTCCTATATGTTCAGGGCTTGACGCTGTCGCCGTTGGCGGCGGCCGTTCCACCGGTCGCCGGCTGGCGTGATACCCGCCTTCCAGCAACGATCTCCGCCGCGGACGTGATGGCACTGCTGGAGGGCTGCGACCGATCCGGCTCGGCCGGCCGGCGGGACTACGCGATTCTGGTGCTACTGGCCCGCCTGGGTCTGCGGTCCGCAGAGGTCGCCGGGCTTGGCATGGATGACGTGGACTGGCGCCACGGGGAGATCCTGATCCGCGGCAAAGGACGCCGCGACGACCGGTTGCCGTTGCCCGCAGACGTCGGCGAGGCGCTGGTCGGCTACCTCGTCGATGGGCGCCCAACCGTGACGTCTGGGACTCTGTTCATGACTCTTCTGGCGCCGCTGCGCCCGATGCATCCGACGACGGTCAGCCGGGTTGTGGTGTGTGCGTGCAAACGTGCCGGTCTGCCGCCGGTGCGGGCTCATCGGCTTCGACACGCTCTGGCCACCGCGCTGCTGGCCCAGGGCGCGGACCTGATCGAGATCGGGCAGGTCCTTCGGCATCGGGACGTGGCTGCCACCGCCGTCTACGCCAAGGTCGACCACGAAACTCTGCGGCAGTTGGCGCCGGCCTGGCCCGGGAGCGGGCGATGAGCGGGTTAGCCGAGATCGCCCAGGACTACCTTCGGTTGCGCCGAAGCCTTGGTCGCAAGCTGGCCGGCGCCGGCCGGTTATTGCCCCGCTTCGTTGCCTTCCTCGACGCCGCCGGCGCACCCACTGTCACCACAGAGCTGGCGCTGGCCTGGGCGCAACAACCCGACGCCAAGCCCGGCAGCTACGTGCACGGGCAACGCATGACGATCGCGCGCGGGTTCGCCCGTCACCTCGCCGGCATCGACAGCCGCACCGAGATCCCACCCCTGGGGCTGCTCCCGATGCCGCGGATGCATCGCCGAAACCCATACCTGTACTCCAGGTCCGACGTCTCGGCCCTGCTGGACCAGGCGCGCACCACCCTGCGACCGGCGTTGCGGGCAGCCACCTACGAAACCCTGATCGGTTTGCTCGGGAGTGACCGGCATGCGGGTGGGTGAGGCACTGCGACTTGATCTGCGGGACGTCGACCTGGCCAGCGGGGTGGTCACCGTCCTCGACACCAAGTTCGGCAAGACCCGTCAGCTGCCGTTGCACGCATCGACGGTGCAGGCGCTGTCGGCTTACGCGGACCGGCGCGACGCCTTCCCCCGATCCGCCGCAACGCCGAGTTTCTTCGTGTCACTGGCGGGCACCCGGATGCTTTACGTCAGCGTGCACGCCACTTTCCAGAAGCTGCTCACCCAGACCGGCGTCGGTAACACATCCGCTGTCGTTCCACGGCTTCATGACCTACGCCATTAGGTGGACAGCCGGGTTATGCGCCCTGCCGGCGTTTTCCTGTTGGTGGGGGCCGTGTCGGTAGCGATGTTGTCCGCATAATCCTGGCGGTCGGTGTCACCGCGTCAGGGAGTCGAGCCA
>JAABUZ0100002932.1_pt1 | contig 26893 bp, 23 predicted proteins | sample 5562091 | NCBI WGS metagenome assembly JAABUZ01 (sample SAMN12813069, study PRJNA571459) | rock metagenome | isolation source: Antarctica rocks | place: Antarctica: Victoria Land, Linnaeus Terrace sud | collected 2015-12-21 | reverse complement strand
CGGCCCCGGATCGCGCCGTTGAGGAAGGATGGCTGATCGGTGTAACCCCACGGCGGTGTCTCGTAGAGCGACGAGACGGTATCTACTCGCACGCCGCCCGCGACCAGCCGCCGCACGGCATCGCGTAGGTTCGCGGCCCGATCACCGAGGTTGCCGCCAATGGCGAGGGCGATGTTGATGTCGCTCGGTTGAACCGGATCGCGCAACCGACACCGCGCCTGCCGCGCATCGCCGGGGAAACATGCGTCGCCTGGATGGCGTCCGTCGCGTCCCGCAGCGGCAACGCTTCCCAATCCCTGTGGGGCGGTCGCCGGACGCCGTTCGTTTGTCGGTGCCATGAGGTGCAATCCTCTCCGCTGCACAGCGGACGACATGGTCCGCCGGGGTTCGCCGCGAACGTCCTGGTTCACGGAGCGGCATCACGATGGGCGGCAGGCATGCAGAGAGGAAGCATCATGATGAATGAATTCCCGTTGCAGACCCGATGCAATCCAATCGGTGTGTCACTTTCTTTGGAACATCGCGCCCGCCCATTCCATTCCACGCACGGTATACTACGCTTCGGCAGCATGACCGCGCGGAAGGGGAGAGAAATGGACGCACCAACATTGCAGGACATCGAACGCGCGCGTGCGCGGATCGCGGGCACGATCCACCGTACACCGCTGTTCACCTCGCGGACGTTGGGAGAGCGACGCGGCGTGGCAATCTATCTGAAGGCGGAGAACTTCCAGAAGACCGGCTCCTTCAAGGCGCGCGGCGCGTACAACAACATCGTCCAACTCACGGACGATGAAAAGGCGCGCGGTGTTATCACCGTTTCGGCAGGGAACCACGCGGCGGCGGTGGCGTGGGCGGCGCAGGCGGCAGGTGTCCGGGCAACGGTCGTAATGGCAGAGTCGGCCAGCCCCGTCAAGGTGGCGGCGACGCGCGGCTATGGCGCGGAGGTGATTTTGCATGGCCCGACTTCCGTGGAAGCATTTGCGGAGATGTTCCGGCTCCGTGAGGAACGGAACCTGACCTTCATCCATCCCTTCGACGCGGACCGCACGCTGGCGGGAACGGGCACTATCGGGCTGGAAATCCTCGAAGACGTGCCCGATGTGGACACGGTCGTCGTTGGCATCGGTGGTGGCGGGCTAATCGGCGGCATCGCAACCGCCATCGGTGAGGCGAAGCCATCGGCCCGCGTGATCGGCGTCGAACCGACTGGCGCGGATGCGATGACCCGCAGCCTCGCGGCGGGAGCAGTCGTCCACCTCGACCGGGTAGACACCATTGCGGACGGCCTCGCGCCCCCCTTTGTCGGCGAACTGCCGCTCGCCCGTGTGCAACGGTATGTGGAGAATGTCATTGTGCTGACGGACGACGAGATCAAGGAGGGGATGCGCTTCCTGATCGAGCGGTGCAAACTGGTCGCCGAACCGGCAGGCGCGGCGGCGACGGCGGCCGTCCTGCTCGGCAAACTGTCCCTCCGCCCCGGCGAGAAAGTCGCGATCATCGTCAGCGGTGGCAACGTTGCCCCCGCGCAGTTGAAGGAATGGCTCTAACTGATGGAGGTTGAGGAGTTTCGCCGCATCCTCGCCGCTGGCTTGGGCCGTGCTATCCTTTACCTGCGCGACCACGACGACACGCCATATCGCGATGTGATTCTCTATGCCTGTACGCATGGCTTGCAGTTTGATCGCCAGAGCGAGGGTGCACGATCCAAGTATCTGCTCGAATTGATCGGATGTACCGACGCGCAGGAGTGGTATCACGATCAGATTCTGATCGCGCTGACGCGGACGCAAACTGATCCCGACCTTGATGCGGATCAACTTTTCGCGTTTGTATGGCAATATGCCGAAGAAGGTGATGCGACGGCGCGAGCGGCATTGTATGTCGCGTTCGCCGCGAATGTCACGACACGCTCCAGGTATGCACGAGAGAGCGAAGGCAACGTAAACCTTGTTGAACTCGATGGACTGAAAGGGTTTCTTTTTGCTGCCAATCTCCTCGGCCAGTGGCTTCTTGCTGATCCCGAAGTCGGGTTTAGTGATTGGGCATTGTCCCGGCTCGAAGAGCAGCAAGGGAAAGAGGAAGTCGCTGCCGCGCTACGGCAGGCTGCCACAGCAAATCCACATATCGCGGCATACGTGAATCACATCTATGGAGAGCGAGAAACTAAATCGGCAAGCCGCGCCGATCCACCAGCATGGACGTACGAGCAGGCGCTGTCACGAGTCGCCGACTACGCGAAAAAAGAGCATACCCCACCAGCCTATAGCGATTTACAGTGGTGGGGACACCGCGCATCGGACGCCGATGTACTGCGTGTGGCAGACGACTTGTTGCACGAAACCGACCCGCTACGGTTGTATCCTCTCATCAGTATCTTCGCGAGATGTGCTTTCCCGCTTGCTCCTGACCGATTGATCGCGCTTGCGCGCACCGCCTCGGACGCTGAATGCAATGTGTGGAATGCGACGCTTGCGGAGCGCATCGCCTGGTGGGCGTGCCGCGCACTACAAAACGTCACACATCCTGCGGTTCGCGACTTAGCGCTCTATCTCATAGGCACACGACATCTTGTCGCACGCGGGACGGGACTACTGCGGAGCAACTATCGCGATGGCGACCATCTGCTGATCGAGGACTGTCTGCATCGTGCCGAAAACGACGAGGTGTTTCATTCCATCGGGCATGATGCGTTGCAGATCTATAAGACGCGCCCATTGCCAGAAAGCGTAAATGTCTTGATCCTCATGTATGAACGTGATCTCTGCTCACATTGCCGGGAGCGGTCGGTAGAGTTGCTCGACAGGCTGCAAGCGTTGCCGGAATGGATGATCAACGAAGGCCGTTTCGATGCGAATGAGGATATTTGTGAACGTATGATCAATCATCTCGCGAACGCTGACGCTTCTGCTTGAATATGGCTCCCTCCCCCGCACGGCGGGGGAGGGTTAGGGTGGGGGCATTTATCCCGGCACATCTACCATAACCAGTTGCCGCTCGACCGAGACATCGTACGTCTCCGCGATGTAAGGGCCGGGCTCCAAACCGGGTGCCGGGGGCGGTTCGCCGGGGGCGGCTGTGCTACCGGAAGCGACCGTCACGTCGTAGCGGCGGACGCGCACCTTCGCTGGATCGAACCATGATTGCCCGGTGCGGATGTCGAACTCCCACCCATGCCATGGGCAACGGAGGATTTCGCCCTGACGGCTGTATTGGTACTCGCCGGGCGTCTCGGCAATCACGAAGCCGGAGACGCGACCCGTGCAAAGCGGCCCGCCCTGATGCGGGCAACTGTTGCGCAAAGCGAAGAACTCTCCACCGACATTGAAAACGCCGATGGATCGCCCAACGATCTCGACAATCTTGTGCCTGCCGGGCGATATTTCGTCCACGGTTGCGACGGCGTGCTTCATGGAGCAGTCGACTGCCCAAACCGATACAGCCGCTTCGCGTTGCCCGCCATGATGCCGGCCTCGACATCTGAGGCGAGACGGGCGGGGATTGCCTGATCGGGCGCGTCGAAGTCCCAGTGGGGGTAGTCGGTCGCGAACATCAGGTGGTCGGCCATGCCGAGGTGATCGAGCAACTGGACGAAGTGCTCCGGCCTGGCCGGCTCCTCCATCGGCTGCGTCGTCGACCAGACCTGCTGGCGGATCTGCTCGGAGGGGGAGCGGCGCAGATAGGGCACTTCGTCTTTGAGCCGCTTCCATGCCGTATCCAGCCGCCACATCAGCGGCGCGAGCCAGGCGAAGCCGCCCTCGATCAGGACGATATTGAGGTTCGGGAAGCGCTCGAAGACGCCCTCGCAGACGAAACTGGCGATTTGCGCCTGGAAGACCTGCGACGTGCCGCCGTGATCCTCCAGATAAAAGGAGGGCCAGCCCGCGCCGGTGAACGGGTTGCCGCCTGCACCGCCGAAGTGGATGCCGACGGGCAGGCCGTTCCGTTCCGCCGCCTCGTAGATTTTCCAGAAGCGCCGCTTGCCGAGCGGTTCCGTGGAGCGGATCAGCATGAGTACCTGTACAAAGCGGGGATCGCGCGCTGCCCGGTCAATCTCTGCCGCCGCCAGATCGCCGTCCTCGTAGGGGATGACGATCGAGCCTTTCAGTCGCGGTTCAGGTTCCAGCCACTCCGCTACCTGCCAATCGTTGACGGCGCGAGCGAGTGCGGCGGTGTACTCCACATACGGTCCCTGAATGCCGACCAGCGGATTGCAGACGCCGTACTCGATATTCCACGCATCGAGCAACTGCTCCCGGAGAAAGGAGAGGTCGGCACCGGGCGGCAGGCCAGAGGTCGGCCACGCATCGGTGCGCGCGGCGTTCGGGTTGGCACGCGGATAGGTCGCGCCCGTGTACGTGCGCATGCCGTACTGCGCGTGGTACTGCCGCCACCGCTGAGGCAGGTATGGATAGAGCGCCTTGTCGGAGGCGACGGCATTGTGAATGTCGCCATCCACGACCTGCACCTTGGTGCGCTTTCGCGTCGGTTCTCGCGTCAGGGTCTGCGCCACGGCTTGCCTCCTTATCGCTCAACGTCTCAGGGAGGATTATCGCACATTGGCAGCATTTCGGCCTTGATCGACAAGAGTCACCCCTTCCCTTGGAGAATGTATAGACCGGGAGGAGAGGTTTACCATGAGAACGCATAAGCCTTGGGAATCGAGCCAGATTAATTGACATCTTCCATGTCTTGTCGTAGACTATTTTCAGTGCGAAAATCGGTCGAAAGGAGGCTCGGTGTGGTGATGCAGACGATTGCCGCCCAGGAGATCAAGCGGCAGGGGATAAAGGCGGTTGATGACCTTGTCGCTCGTGGTGCCGTGCAGATCATCGCGCGGAACAAGCCTGCGTATGTCGTGATGGACATGGACCACTATCTTGATCTCATCGAGGGGTACAACGAGGCATTCGTCGCGCGGGTACTCGCCGCCTCGGCGGCGATCACGCGTGGCGAGGGGCACCGCTACGCAACGGTCGCGGAGCATATGGCGGCGATTCTGGCAGCGCCGGATGACGAGTGATGCCTCTTTATGGATGATCGTCTCCGACGCCGCCTATGAGCGGGCTGCCAAAAAGTTCTTCCGTAAGCGCCCTGACCTGATCGCCAAGTACGAGGCGGTCGTCGAGAAACTCCAGGCCGACCCCCACGATCGCTCGCTGCGCACCCATCCGCTGCACGGCGCGATCAATGGGATGTTGGGTGTGACGATCACGGAGAGCTCTCGCGTCATCATCACGATCGTTGTCAAGGAGCACGAGGTTCATCTGCTGGCGATTGGCGATCACGACGAAGCGTATCGCTAGCGCTTGCTCAGATCGCCGTCGTTGCCACGTATCACGCGCTACGCAGGAGGGAATTGCCTTGGAGACGCCGCTCACGCCCCTGGAGTTTATGCGCCGCGCCCGCCGTCTCTATCCGCACCGCGAGGCGGTCGTGGATGGCGACCGTCGGATGACCTACGCGGAGTTCTTCGCGCGCTGTGACCGCTGGTCGGCGGCATTGCGGCAGTTGGGGATCGGGCAAGGCGACCGGGTCGCGTATATTGCCCCGAACACGCACAGCAATCTCGTGGGTTACTACGCCGTGCCGCAACTCGGCGCGGTGCTCGTGCCGATCAATTACCGCCTGATCGCGGCGGATTTCGCCTACATCCTCAACCACAGCGGCGCGCGGATCGTCTGTGTCCACCCCGACTACTGCGAGATGATAGACGGCATCCGGGACGAGATACCGGGCGTCACGCAGTTCGTCTGCCTCGAAGGTGAGAAGCGGCAGGGCTGGCTGGATTTCGAAGCGCTGCTCGCTACCGCACCGGAGGAGTTCACCGGCCCGGCAATCAACGAGGGCGATCTCCTGACGATCAATTACACGAGCGGCACGACCTCGCGCCCGAAAGGCGTGATGATGACGCACCGCAACGCCTACATGAACACCGTCGGCACGCTGATCCACTTCCACATGACCCCAGCGGATCGCTATCTCTGGACGCTGCCGATGTTCCATGCCAATGGCTGGACCTTTGTCTGGACAGTCACGGCGGTTGGGGCCACGCATGTCTGCCTGCGCCGGGTCGAGCCGCAGCGCGTCTTCGCGACGATTGCCGATGAGGCGGTAACGATGCTCGCCGCCGCGCCGACGATCCTGATCGGCCTCGCCAATTGCCCCGCTGAGATGCGCGGTGATGTCCGCCCCGGCGTTCGCGTCGTGACAGCGGGTGCGCCTCCGGCGGCGGCGACAATCGAGTGGATCGAGGACGCATTTGGCTGGGAGATCACGCAGGTCTACGGCCTGACGGAGACCGCCCCCTTCATTACCATCTGCGAGCCGCTCCCCGAGCATAACGCCCTTGCCCCAGAAGAGCGCGCGATCATCAAGGCGCGCACGGGCGTCGAAATGGTCACGTCCGGCGAACTGATCGTCATGGATGATGACGGCAACGAGGTGCCACACGATGGCGCAACGATGGGTGAGATCGCCGTGCGCGGTAACGTCGTCATGGAGGGGTACTACAATGACCCGGAGGCGACGGCGACGGCGTTCCGGGGCGGCTGGTTCCACACCGGCGATGTCGCCGTCGTCCACCCCGATGGCTATGCCGAGATCCGCGACCGTCTGAAGGATGTCATCATCAGCGGCGGCGAGAACATTTCTTCCATCGAAGTCGAGGGCGTCCTGCTTCGCCATCCCGCTGTCCAGGAAGTCGCCATCGTCGGTCTGCCGGACGAAAAATGGGGCGAGACGCCGCACGCCTTCGTCGTCCTCAAGCCGGGTATGGAGGCAACCGAGACGGAACTCCGGCAGTTCACGCGGGATCGCCTGGCACACTTCAAAGTGCCGCACACTGTCCACTTCGTCGGCGAGTTGCCGAAGACCGCAACGGGCAAGATTCAGAAATACGTCCTACGCGGCGGTCGCACCGCCATCGCCCGGCAGTAACGCCCCCACTCCCTGCCCCTCCGCCCGCATAGCGGGGGAGGGGTGGCTCATCGTAAGGTTTCCGCCAATACCTGCAAGAAATGGCACTGCTTCTGGATCAATCTCCCCTCTCCCGCTTGCGGGCGGAGGGGCGGGGGTGAGGGCATTTACGCCGCCACCGGCATCTCCTGCTCGTCGGCGATGGCGGGGCTGTCGCGGAAGAAGAGGAACATCGTCGAGGCGGCAACCGCGTAGCAGGCGGCGCTCATCGTGAACGCGGGGCCGAACCCGGCATGGACCTGAATCGCGCCGCTGATCAGCGGGCCGAGCGAGAAGCCCGTCGCCCACGTCACGTTGTACAGGCCGCCGAGTGCGCCCCGCTGCCGCGCCGGGACACGCGTCATCGCGAAGGGCGTGTAGATTGGATCCACCGTGCCGCGCAGCCCGGTGCGGCAGACTTCGAAGAGGATCGCCAGCCAGATGACGGGCGCGAGCGCGGTGAAGAGGATCGCGGGCGCAATCAGTACCTGCGCCGTAATCAGGGCGCGCAAGTCACCGAGTCGCCGGGCAAGCATGGGCGCGGCGAGCGACGCGACACCGCTCAGAATGCCCGTCGTCGTGAACAAAATGCCGAGGACCCCGGCAGACAAACCGTAGCGCAACGCGAAGAAGAGCGGCAGGAAGCCGATCACCGCACCCGCGCCGAACGCTTGCAAGGCGTCTGCGCAGAGCAGTTTGCCGAACAGCCGCAGATCGCTCTTGCGGAAGCGCCAGGCGCGTGCCCGTCCCTCCGGCGCGCCGTCTACCGCGCGGATGCCGAGCAGCGGGATCGCCCCAATGGCGGAGATAACCGCTGTCCCACTGAGTGCAATGCGTAGTGGCATCGTCGCGCCGGACGGTTCGTGCAGCAGATGACCGGCAATGACAGGAATCGTGCCGCCGATCACCGAGCCGAGCGCGCCGACGCCCATCAGCAGAAAAGAGTTCGCGGCGAAAACGCGCACGCGGTCTTCCGGGCGAACCGCCCCGACGAGCAGCGGCGCGTTCGTGCTCCAATAGACCGTCGCGAAGAAGTTTGCGATCATCACACCGGGAATGATAACGGCGAGCGACGAGGTTAAGGAGATCGCGAGATAGGGAAAGGGCGTCAGTGCGGCGGAAAAGACGAAGAGCCGCGCCCGCCCAACGCGATCGGCGAGTAGACCGAGCGGCACCGCGCCAACGAGCGTCGTCATTGCGCCGAGCGCGGTAACGAGGCCGATCGTGTCCTGCTTGTAGCCGAGATGGTAGAGATAGAGCGGGAAGATGAGCGCGTAGAGCGCCATCTGCAACCCCTTCGCCAGCGTATACGTCAGCAGCACATTCGCCGTGCGCCCGAAGCCGCGCGGGCGCGATTGTCGGGGAGAGGTAGATGATGGAGTAGGCTGCATCGTCGCGGCCATCGAAGTCCCTTTCAGACGGGTAAGTGCGGTAGGAACGATGCGACGCGGTGTGTAGTCGTGCATCGAGCCTAGCACAGGCCTGTAAATAAAGCACGGTATCGCTGTTTTTATTTTGCGCCCGCGTTGCCGATTCACGCCGGGGGTTCACGGTGTCATGCTATCATTGTCCGTATCGGTGGGACGCGGAATGAGACACGAGGTGAGAACGGATTGAGAAACCCACTGGAAGCATACGACTTTACGACGGCGCGCGCGGCGCTACTCCCCCACTTCGAGCGCTGTGCCGCCTGGCTTAACCACGAGGCACCCCACTCGACTCATGTGGACACGAGCGATCCAACCGCATTGACGCTCCGCGTCGGCACGCATGCCTACTTTACCTTTCACGAGACGTCGGACGGCTCCGCGTATGCCTGGTGGTATCCCGCCAGCCCGCGCTCCGTCGGTGACCACGACATCGTCGGCGACCCCGTCCCCGTCGTCCACGAGGCGCTCCTGCAATACATGCGCCGCGCCCGCAGCGAACTGGGATAAGGGAACCGAGAAACCGGGGACGAACCGCAGAGACGCAGAGAGCGCAGAGGACGCAGAGGAAAAATAGTGAAATGAAGAAGAGACCGTAGAGCGCATCATCGTCCGTGTATTTTCATCTCTCTTTCTTGTCTGCGTCCTCTGCGTCTCTGCGGTTCAATCACTTTCAGTTGGAGGGTTAGATGAACCGACGGGGGATAGTGGTTAATGCGGGGCGGATGCTGGCGGACCTGGACGCACTCGACCGGATCGGGCGGACGGAGGCGGGGTTGTTCCGTGTCGCGTGGTCGCCCGCGTATCGTGAGGGGTTGGAATGGTTGCGTAGACGGTTCGTTGCTGCCGGGCTGGCGACAACAGAGGATGCGGCGACGAACATGTGGGGCCGCTGGCAGACGGGTGGCGGCCCGGCGCTCCTGCTCGGCTCGCACATTGATGCCGTGCCAAATGGCGGCAAATTCGATGGTGCGTTCGGCGTCCTTGCCGCGCTGGAAGTGACACGCACACTTCGCGAGGCGGGCATCACGCCGCCCTTCCCGCTTTCCGTCGTTGCTTGGGCGGACGAGGAGGGCGCGCACTTCGGCACGGGCTTTTTTGGCAGCATGGCCTTTGTCGGCACGCCTATCGTGGACGATTACATTACCATCGCCGGGCCAGGCGCGCGGGACATCCTCACGGCGGCGGGCGTCAAATTGGACGAGATTGGCATTGTCGCGGCGCAGCGAGAAGATGTGGGCGCATATCTCGAAATGCACATCGAGCAGGGGCCGCGACTGGAAGCGGCGGGTGGGGAACTCGCGGTGGTCACTGGCATCTGCGGCATCGAGCGGCACGAATGGCAGATCGCGGGCCATCCGAGCCATGCCGGTTCGACGCCCTTCCCAATGCGACATGATGCTGGGATGGCGATGGCCCGCGCGATAGCAGCGCAGCGCGACGTAGCGCGGGAGACGGGGCCGGAAGTGGTCGCGACCGTCGGGCGGCTTCGTGTCACACCCGATGTGCCGAACATTGTCCCCGGCACGGCGACCTTCTCCGCCGAATTCCGGGACATCAACCCCGCAATCCTCCAAGCCGCGCGAATGGAGTACACGCAGCGTGTCCAGACACTCTGCGCGGAGGAACACGTCACCGCTGCATCTCGCCCGTTGCTCATCACACCACCGACACCGATGCATCCGGCGATGATGGAGACGCTCGCGGCGGCATGCGGCGACATCGGCGTCACACCGATGCGCTTTCCGAGCGGCCCCGGCCACGACGCGGGCATCCTCGCGCGTCATATCCCCACAGCGATGCTCTTCGTGCCGAGCATCAACGGCATCAGCCACGCGCCCGATGAATTCACCGACGATGCGTCGCTCGAACGCGGCGCAAACGCCCTTCTCCACGCCATCCTTCGTCTGATGGATGAGGGGCTGCCAGCAGCATAAAAAGGAGGAGGGGAATTGAACCACGAAGGCACGAAGAGAACGAAGAGGGAGGAAGAGAAACAAGGATTCTTTTTCTTCGGGCTTCCTTCGTGCTCTTCGTGTCTTCGTGGTTCAATTCCCTGATGGAGGGAATGAATGGGGATACGGGTACGTGAGGAGCGGTGGGCGCGGACGCGGGGGGTGGTGCTGGAGAATGAATTGCTGCGCGTCGTCGTGCTACCGGAGCAGGGAGCGCGGATCGCGTCGCTTCTGCACCGGCCGAGCGGGCGGGAAGCGCTCTGGTCGCCACCCGGTTTTCGCGCGCTGCCGCCACCGACCTACGGAATGCCCTACGCCGATCACCCGGCGGTCGGTATTGACGAGTGCCTGCCAACTATCTGGGCGGATACCGACGCGGGGCGCGACCTGCCCGACCATGGCGAGGCGTGGTCCGTGCCGTGGGATGTGACGACCGGCAAGGATTGCATCGAGACGACGGTGACGCTCCGGCAGTCGCCCTTCCGCCTGACGCGGCGGATCACCTTCGCGAACGAGACGGCAATCATGCTCGATTACGCGCTGACAAATACGAGCACTGCACCCGCGCCTTGTCTTTGGGCGCTGCACCCCTTGTTGATCTGGCAGCCGGGGATGCGGATCATCCTACCACCCTCCGTTGCGGCGGTCGAAATCGGCTCGGTGAGTGGCATCAGCCCACTACACGAATACGCGCCCGCGACGTGGCCGAAGACGGACGGCGTGGACCTCGCGGGGGTGCAACTGAACGTGAATGGTGCGCCTGCCGCGACCAAGGTCTACGTCGGCCCGCTCATCGAGACCAAACGCTGGGCCGCCCTGCATGACACGCTGGCGGGGTTCGTCGTCGGCTTCGCCTTCACCGTGCCGATGCTCGGCCTCTGGCTGAACCGGGGTGCGTGGGGCGGCTACACCCATGTCGCGATCGAACCGGCAACGGGCATCTCAGAGCATCTCTCTACCGCCGTGGAGCGCGACAACGTCCTCATCGTCCCTGCCGGGAAAACCGCCTATTGGAGCGTCACTATCGTCGTGACAAGTGGCATCACAAACGTCACTGGCGTTATGCGAGATGGGAATATCCGAACCTGATTGGCGCGACGCCGATGGTGCCATGCGTGCCTTGTGGTACGACATCTGCGTAGCACAATTGTTGAACCGTAAAGCCGCCGCTCGCCGTGATCTCCGGATCCGATTACTCGTGAAGGGCGCCATGCAAAAGAACTCAGAGATCGCCACCGCGAAAAATGCAGCGCACGATGCGCACGCGAGCGCACACGACGCCGCGACGAACCCGTGGAGCGTGCGCCTGGGCCGCTGCGGATACGTGGCGAAAGGCGTTGTCTATCTGCTAATCGGCGTTCTCGCGCTGAAGGCGGCGATGGGGTCCGGCGGCAAGACGACCGGAAACGCCGGGGCAATCGAGACACTCTATCAGCAGCCGTTTGGTCGTTTCCTTGTGACCATCGTCGCGATTGGGCTGTTCGCCTATGCGCTCTGGCTCTTCGTCGCGGCGGCGCTCGATCTGGAGGGAAAGGGGATGGAGGCGAAAGGGGTGGCTGCGCGGCTGGTATTTGCCATCGTCGGTGGCTCCTATGCCGCGCTGGGAATTGGCGCCCTGCGATTGGCGCTGCATCGGAGCAGCGGCGGGAAAAGTTCCGACGCCCAAACGCAGGACTGGACCGCCCGCCTCTTGAAGCATCCCGGCGGTGTTGCGCTCGTCGTCCTGATTGGGCTGATCGTGCTCGGTGTCGCGGGGTATTTCTTTTTCGAGGCGGTCACGGCCCATTTCCGCAAGAAACTGAATCTCTCTGGCGCGCATGTCGGCGAACGACGCTGGGTCGTCCCGCTGGGCAGGGTCGGGTACGCGGCCCTCGGCGTGGTCAATACGATTGTCGGCATCTTCCTCATCATCGCGGCGCTGCGCAACAATCCGGGTCAGGCGAAGGGGGTCGGCGGCGCGCTGGCTGAAATCACGCAGCGTCCGTACGGCGCGTTCCTGCTCGGCATCGTTGCCATTGGTCTGATCGCCTATGGCGCGTACACATTTGTCGAAGCGCGCTATCGCCAACTTGTGCGCGCCTGAGCGCCTTCTACTCAGTGCTCAGTCCTTAGTCCTCGCGCCGTGGCGCGTATGCCGCGCAGAGCATGCCGAAGTAGGTCGGCGCTTCGTAGGAGAGGAATTCGCCCTGCCAGGTATCACCAATCGCGCCGGAGAGCATCAGCATCTGCCAGTAACTGTCCGCCTTCGCGCTGCTGACGAGCGCCGGATCAATCTCGATCAGGCCGGTGAGGTGATTCGCCTTGATGAGATCCGCGACGCGTTCGTCGTACTCGGCGGCGGCGGGATCAAAGCCGTAGGGACCATCCGCCCGATGCGCGTGGCCGTGATCCGCGCTGGCGATCATCGCCACGCGCTTGCTGGAAGCTGCCGCCATTGCCGCGAGCGCCGTACCGGCTCGGACGTGATCCGCTGGCGACATCTCCCGTGCGGGGCTGATGACGATAACCGGCACCTGTGGCTCCGACCGGCCGCCCATGAACCAGAGCGGGATCAAGACGCCCCAGTCCATCGGCGCGGTCGCGCCCGCCGCGTCATTGCCGCCGTAGCTGATGCCAACCGCCGGGATGTGCGCCGCGTTCAGGGCGTCAATCGCGGCGCGAGCGAGCGTGCGATCCGTTGGGCAGCGCAGTTCGATTTGCTCGTCAGACCAATCGGAGAGCGACCCCGCCAGTTTCCCGGCGACGACGACTGCCATCGCCTCCTCGACGTGAACATTGTGCGGCGTGAAAATAATCGTCGCCTCCGGGCGGGCAGCGGCGAAGCGGCGACCCAGTTCGGCCATCGCGCCCTGTGTCGCCGTGGCGAGGCCGCGTTCTTCGGCGGAACACGCTTCGGGGATCGCCAGACTGCCGTGCGGCGCGATGGCGGCAAAAACCAACCCACTCATTCTGCTTTCTCCTTGCATACACAATGCATCCACGATGCACAGAGTATAGCAGCATCAGGGCGTATCAAAGCCGGAGGGAAAGAATGTCATCGGCTCTCCCCATTCTCGTAGGTTCCTGGCTACCCGCACAATGATGGCATACGCATTGCGTATACCATCCCTCAGTGTTGTCCCGGAAAACGGCTGTGGATCGTGCGGTAAAGGAATCATCGCACTACTGCGGCGGGGAATTTCGTGCATACGAAGGGAGACGCCATGCGGCGGCAGATGGTATACCGCTTGCGAACGCGGTGCAAACAATGATTGATCGCAATGACGAACACGCTGATTCGCGTGTGCGCACGGTGCGCTTTGAAATCGCGCCGCGCTCCATCTTCCTCATTCTCGCTATCGCTGGGGGCATTCTGGTCCTCGCGCGCCTGTGGCAGATCATCCTCATTCTTATCGTCGCGCTCGTCCTCGCGGGTACCTTCAGCCCTGTTGTCACATGGCTCGAACGGCACCGCGTCCCGCGCGCCCTCGCGCTTGGTATCATCCTTATTGCTCTGCTCGGCGTAATCGTCGGCTTGGGCGCGCTGATTATCCCTGCGTTTGCCCACCAGTTCGGTACCCTCTCCGCCGACGCACCCCGCATCCAGGCCCGCTTGGCCGACTTCGCCGCGCGCGTGCCGCCCCTCGCTGGGCAGGCGGACGCCATCCGCACGGCCCAGCCCGATCGCCTGCTCACGCCGGTTGGGAACTACGTGCTCAAGTCGGCTGGTGCCGCCGCGCAACTGGTCGTGCTGGGATTCACCACTGTTGTCATCGCCTTCTACCTGATCGCCGATCACGAACGCGTGAAGGGTTTCCTCTTCGCCCTTCTGCCGCGTCCCTACCATGTCCGCACCGCGCGGGTGCTGCTCGACATGGAGACGGTCGTTGGTGGATACATGCGCGGGCAGGCGATTACCTCGCTCTCCATCGGCGTATTCGCCTTTATCCTCCTGCAGATCGTCGGCGTGCCGGCTGCCCTACCGCTGGGCATCCTTGCCGCCTTCGCGGACCTGATTCCCCTCGTCGGCCCCGTGCTGGCGGTCGCCCCCTGCGTTTTGTTCGCGTTGACTGTCGGACCGCTCAAGGCAGTGATCGTGCTCGTCGCCCTCGTGATCTATCATCAGTTCGAGAGTCACCTGCTGCTGCCGCGCGTCTATGGACAAAGCTTGCGCCTGTCGCCGCTGGCGGTGATTGTCGCGCTCTTGGTCGGCGAGCAACTCCTCGGCATCGTCGGTGCGCTGCTCGCGTTGCCGATGGCGGCCGGCATCCGCGTGCTAATTGAGAATTACCGGATCGAACTGCCGGGAGAACTGCCGGGCGAGCGGGAAGAGCGGGTGGAGGAGGCGGACGCCGAACTCGCCTATGCCACGCAAACACAAGGCACGTCGTCGGTGGAGTCGGCAATGATGGCGACAGAGATCGCCGAACAACTCCAGGAAGTGACCGAGGCGGAGACGGGGGAGGCTGAAGTTCCCATCGAGGAGCGGAGCGATCCGTCTCATCGCCCACCTGCCGTGCCGAATCCCGCGCGATAACGATAATCGGAGTGGCTCGCTGTTTCCCGGTGGTGGCGGGCTTTAGCCTGCTACGGCGAGAGAAGGCAGGCTAAAGCCCGCCACCACCACTATCTTGACCGCTCAATGTCACGGTAGATACTGCCGCTCGTAGCGGGTCTCGCGTGGGGCGCGCGCCGCGCTGTCGGGCAAGGGCGGGAAGGGAGCATGCGGCTCGGTCTGATACCAGTAGGCGGTGCTGGCGATGTCGTCTCCCCGATCGTTCGCATGGCCGTGTTCGATCGTCACGCGGATACGCGTGTCGAAGAGCACCGGGTCCTCGACGTGGTAGCGGTAGACGGTGATTTTGCCGCCCCAGTTCGCCGCGCCGGGCAGCAAAATGCCGTGGTATGGCGCGACGTAGAATTGTGACGGACACCATGCGCCACCGTAGTAGTCCTCCGTGCCGGTGCCGGTAAGCGTCGGCAATGCATCGCCGTCAATGAAAATCATGTCATCCCCTTCGCCGTACCACGACCAGTCTGCCGCCAGCCCCGCGCCGCTCTGGCTCGGGTCGTGGACATGGATGTTGTCATAGTCGAGGTGGCAACCGACGTAATGTCCCTTGCCCGTCGCTTCCATGATGAGGTAGTTACCCGCGCCGGTGAGGTTCTTGCCGTCGCTCTCGTTGTGCGGCTCGGCGTACGCCGGGTTTTCGCGATGCCACCAGGCGTGAAAGCGACCCAAGCCATCCTCTAGCGCGGCATATTCCTCGTAATCCACGTAGAAATAGAAGGAGCGGCAGGCGACCGGGCCATCGTTCGTGATCGTGATACGCGCGCCACTGGCGAAGGGCATCGGGAAGTAGCAGTTCAGCCCCTTGCCGTCCTGTGGGCTCATCGCGAGCATCGGCGTGGCGAAGTTGCGCGTCATCGCGTGGCCCATGCCGAAAAAGTCGCCAACGGGCGCTTCCACCGATGGCGCGGTCTCGCCGTCCCAGTACATCCGCAGGACGAGATTGCGCAGATGGAGCGGATCGTCCGAGGCGATGGTGAACCAGAGATGCGTGATGCTGCCCGCACCCGCGATTGCCGCCAGCGTTGCCGCCTCGCCCGGCGCGATGGCGATGAAGTCCCGGTTGCCGCCTGTCCGGTCCCACGACGATGCCCGCCGCCGCTTCGCGTCCCGCAGCCGCGCCAATCCCCGCAATGATGCTCCGCCGAATGTTGGTAGCCCAGTCACCGCATGCTCCCTTCGCTCGTCCGCTCCGCGCTGTCGGTTCGACACGAAGTGAGTGTATCGCACCCAGTCGATCACTTGTTCATCGCGGCGACGCATGCTTCTGGCATTTATGTTGCCATAATAAAGCGATAACAGAAGAGGAAAGGAGGCTATTCCGGATGAGCGTGCATGCGTTCCCGCAACAGACAAAAGGAGCGCGGCAACCGGAGCCGCGATCCCCGCATGACCATGAACCTCGCCTGGAGCAGAAGCCGGAGGAGGAGCCGTCGAACGCCCGGTCTCTCTTTGCCGAATTCTTCGGTACGGCGGCGCTGACGACTGTTGCGGCGGGTGGCGAGGTGATTGCTTCGATCAGTGCTGGCGAGGTCAGCCACGACGCGCGAGCGATCGCGCCCGGCCTGCTCGTCATGGCGCTGATTTACGCGATCGGCGATGTATCGGGCGCACATGTCAATCCCGCTGTCACACTTGCCTTCGCACTGCGCCGCGATTTCCCCTGGCGGAAGGTTCCGGCCTATTGGATCGTCCAGATCGCGGGCGCGGTGAGCGCGGCGTGGCTCCTCCGCACGCTTTTTGGTCCGATCGCACAGCTCGGCGCGAACCGGCCGCGTCACGGCGTGGGTGTGTCACTCGTGATGGAAATCCTGCTTTCCTGGCTCTTGATTACCGTCATCCTCGGCACCGCAACGCGCAACCGGCTGATCGGGCCGAACGCGGCGATCGCCGTCGGCGGGACGATTGCGCTCTGCGGATTATTCGCTGCCCCGATCAGCGGGGCATCCATGAACCCGGCACGGTCGCTTGGCCCCGCGCTCGTCAGTGGCGCGACCGGACATCTGTGGATCTACATCATCGGGCCAGTCGCGGGGAGTATTCTCGCGGTGATCGGGACGTGGATTATGCACGGGGGCCGGAAGCCGAAGGAGCGCGACGCTGCGACGGGTGACGAAGAAAAGGAGTAATCCTTCCCGATCCCCCCGCGTTACGGTAGACTGACGCGGGGAATCGTCGTGTTCAACGAGGGTAGGGAAGCGATGCAGATCAGTTACGCGCCCCGACGGGCGGCGTTCTATCCATACGATGGTGGCACCGGATGGGAAATACCGCCTAGGGAAGTCCGGCAGGCATATCTGCGTGCGGTGCATGATCTCGGCTTCGCGGGGATCGAAATCGGCCTCGGTCAGGGTGTCGGGACGAGCGAGGCGGAGATACGGGGGCTGCGCGAGGATCTGGCGGCGGCGGGCGTGCCCTGTGCTGCGGTCCGTGGCGGGGGCGGGTTCGCGTATCCCGGCGTCGTGGCCCAAAACCGGCAGCGGGTCCATGACGCGATCCGCATGGCGGCGTGGATCGGATCGCCGCTCGTCAACATGACCGTCCTTACGCCGCCAACCGATCCACAGGGCATCGGCGCGCAGGGCACGGGGGAGCGCATCTGTCAGGGTGGCAGCCGTACCGCGACGGAGGCCGATTTCGCGATTACTGCCCGCTATCTTCAGGAAGCCGCCGCGCTCGCCGCCGATCTCGGTGTGGCGATCGCCATTGAGATGCATCAGCGCTCAATCGCGGATAACTCATGGAGTTGCCTGCACCTGCTCGCATTGGTGGATCGGCCGAATGTCGGCATCAACCCCGATCTCGGCAACCTCTACTGGACCTACGATGAGCCAGAAGAAGGTATGGAGGCATGCATCGTCGCCCTCGCGCCGCATGCAAAATATTGGCACTGCAAGTCGCTCGCACGAACATATATCCCGGATCATAACCGGGCCTATTTCCGGCGTGTGCCGCTGCCGGAGGGCGAAATAGATTATCGCTTCGCGATCACGGCGATGGCCCGCGCGGGCTACGACGGCTACCTCGCCATCGAGGGAGTCCCGCTCGGTGACCCGTTATACAATGATGGCCGCAGCCTCGCGTATTGTCGGCAAATCCTCCGAGAAGTACCGAGCAATAAGCAGTAGGTAGCAAGTAGCAAGTAGCAAGTAGCAAGAATACACCGTCCATGCAGTTGTCCGACCGGAACCGTCGTGCCCGCGTGTCCGTCTTATTAGTAATGGGATTCGAAGAGAGCGGGAGGGGTGACGATGCGACACTGGCGTGTGTGGATGGCTTTTCTTACTTTCCTCAGTGTCCTTCTGCTTGCCGCTCCTGGTGGGGCAGCGTCCGCCTTTGCTGATCCCGCCTTTCAGGCGCAATGGCAGCAGGGGAGACGCTCGCCCCGAACTTTTGGGGGCCGCTCTCCAATGCCACAGAGGGTCGGCAGGAGTTGTACAAGGAGGCGCAAGGCGGCACGCGCCTCGTGCAGTATTTCGACAAGGGCCGGATGGAACTGACCAACGGCGTCCTCACGAATGGACTGCTCGCGACAGAGATGTTTCGCGGGCAGGTGCAGGTCGGCGATGCCACCTTCCAGCCGCAAGCGCCGCCCGCCATCCCTGTCGCTGGCGATCCGGACAATCCCGGCCCCACCTACGCGGGCCTCGGCACAGCGGGCACCGCGCTCTTTGCCGCTGCCGCCCCGAAGTCGGTGGGTTTCACGGTGACGACGACCGTTGACGCGAGCGGCACTACCATCCCCGGCGGCAACAGCGTCAACAGCGCAACGACCATCGCCGCCTTCGATGCTACGACGCAGCACAATGTTCCTGGCAGTTTCGCGCAGTATCGCGACCAGGTCGGCCTCGCCGCCATTGGGTACGCGCTCAGCGAGCCGTTCCTCGCGAAGGTGAAGGTCGCGGGTGCGGGACGTCTCGTGATGGTGCAGGTGTTCGAGCGGCGGGTGCTCACCTACACGGCGGAGAATCCTAACCCGTATAAGGTAGAGATGGGCAACATCGGCCAGCACTACTACCAGTGGCGCCACGCGAGCGGCACATCATCCGCGCCGTCGCCCACACCGGCAACAGTACCATCCGCGAAACCGGGCCTGTGGACTCCCGCCGCCAGCCTCGTGACCGCCACCCGCGCGACGGTATCGGTCCTGCTCAAAGACGGCGCTGTGCTCGTGATTGGCGGCAACACTGGCGGGCAGGTTGCGGAGCGATACGATCCCGCGCGGAACGTGTGGTCCGTCGTGACCGCCCCACCGACGAATCACGGCGACGGCTTCGTTGCGACCCTGCTCGCCGATGGCCGGGTGCTCCTCCTCGGTGGCACAGGAAGCGCCTGTACGAACAGCGGGAGGTGCTTGATCGCCCTCAAGACGGCGGAAATCTATGATCCGGTCGCGAACGTATGGATTGCCGCCGCGCCGATGAATGTGCAACGTCACGACTGCACGGTCACGCTCCTGCCCGATGGCCAGGTCCTCGTCGTGGGTGGGAGCACCGCGAGCGGGACAGACGGGACGTATGCCGCGACCGCCAGTGTCGAGCGATATAACCCCGCCGTCAATACATGGACGACCGTCGCAGGTCTCACCACGCCGCGCTACGGCCACGCGGCGACGCTCCTGAACGACGGAACGGTGCTCGTCGCGGGAGGCATTACCGCTCGCGGCCTCGACAGTACCCCTGCGCTTCTTGCCTCTGCCGAACGGTATGATCCTATGACCACTACCTGGTCCGCCGCCGGAACGATGACCGTGCCGCTCGGTGCGTTTGTCTGGGGTCTCGCTGCGGTCCGGCTCACGGACGGTAGCGTGCTCATCGCTGGCAACACGACGCTGGAGCGTTACAATCCTGCCTCGAATGGCTGGTCCGCGACGGCGACAATGCCTAACCCGCGCACGCGCTACACCGCGACGCTCCTCGCGAGTGGCAAGGTACTCGTCGCGGGGGGTGCGGTGTTTATGAAGGGCGACCAGGCGGTGGCGGACGCTGCGCTGTACGATCCCGCAGCCGATACATGGGCCACGACAGGAAGCATGGGCACATCCCGCTTCTCCCACACGGCTACCGTACTCGCGGACGGGCAAGTGCTTGTGGTGGGCGGTGAGACGAGCGACAGCACTATGCATCTCTCGCTTGCTAGCGCCGAGCGATACCACCCCTAGCACCAACGGGTGATAATTACCGTGACGAAAGGGTTCGCCTTGTGCGAGACAGCCTTTCTTTGCGGAAATCGGGCGCACGGCTGTACGGCCCGACAGATTTCACGCGGACGATTCGTGCGTCGCGTCATATGCGGGTATGGCGATGCGCGTGTTAGACTGCGCATGCCGCGTCCACATGGGTGGTCACGGAGTACGCAGTACGCAGTGGCACCGTAGGCGGTCCCCCTGCCAGGAGAACCCTAGATATGACAGAGGAAGCCATGCGACCCCTCGATGGGATGGCGTTCGCGACGCGCGCGGTGCATGCGGGCGAGCGGCCACCGCACCCCGATTACACGCCCGTCGTCACCCCGATCTACCCCGGCTCGTCGTTTGCCTACGATGACATGCAGATCGTGGACGAGATCTTCGGCGCGACGCGCGACGGATATGCCTACACCCGCTACGGCAATCCGACGAACACGGCGATGGAGGCGGCGGTCGCCGCACTCGAAGGGACGGAAGCGGCAATCGGTTTCGGTTCCGGCATGGCCGCACTGCACGGCGCGTTCATGGGTACCGGTGTGTGTGCGGGCGACACGGTGATCGCCTCACGCGAGTGCTATGGTGCGACGACGACGCTGCTACAAGGATATTTCGCCCGCCTCGGGGTCCGCACGACGTTCGTGGATATCCTCGACCTCGCCGCTGTTGAGGAAGCAGTGCAGCGAGAGCGGCCTCGTTTTGTTACCTTCGAGACGGTCTCCAACCCCCTCCTGCACGTCGCGGACGGCCCGGCGATTACGGAGATCTCCCACCGCGCGGGCGCGCTCGTCGTTGTGGACAATACCTTCACGACGCCGGTGCTGATGCGGCCTGCTCAATGGGGCGTGGATATGGTCGTCCATTCCTCCACGAAGTATCTCGGCGGGCATGGCGACGTAACGGCGGGCGTTGTCGCGACGACGGCGGCCTTGCGGCATCAGATGTACGAAGTGAACAAGGCGATCGGCGGCATTCTTGGTCCGTTCGAAGCGTGGCTCGTGCTGCGTGGGATCAAGACTCTCTCGTTGCGCGTCGAGCGGCAATGCGCGAGCGCCGCGAAAGTAGCGGACTGGCTTGGCACGCACCCCGCCATCGCCCACGTCAACTACCCCGGCCTCGCCGATCATCCTCAGCATGCATTAATGGAACGACTCTCGCTCACTGGAGAGTACGGCGGCATGATCTCCTTCGACATCGCAGACGCGGATAAAGCGGCCGCTTTCCGCTTTATGGAATCGCTGCGCCTCTGCATCCCCGCGACGACATTGGGCGATGTCTACTCGATCGTCCTTTACCCGCCGATGTCTTCACACCGCAGCCTGACGCCGGAGCAACGCGCCGCCATCGGCATCGGTGACGGGCTGATCCGCCTCTCTATCGGCATCGAAGCCGTGGACGACATCGTCGCGGACCTCGATCAAGCGTTGGTTGCCGTCAAGCAGGCTATTCCTGCCGGTCGCGCGTCGTGAGATACTTCGGCGCAATAGTCAGATCTGCGTAGGGGCGATGGTTGAATCGCCCTCCCCGGATCACCGAGGTCTTACCCGCAACACCCGACTGCCGCAAGAGGGCGACTCAAGCATCGCCCCTACGCGCCCACCACGCTATCGTTATCGCGGAAGAGTATGATTACTGACTATCGTCTATTACGACCGAAAGGAGATCCCGTTATGGCCGTTGCGGTTGAGGCAAAGGTTGAGCGAATCCGGCAAGAGATGCCGGCGGTAACGAACACGGTCTATCTGAACACCGGCACCTGTGGCCCATTGCCGCGCCGGACGGTAACGGCGATGCAGGACGTGATGATGGAGGAGTTCGAGCAGGGGCGGATCGCGCCGAATCACTACCCTGGCATCATGGCGGCGCGGAATGGGGCGAAGGACGCAGTTGCGGGCGTCCTCGGTTGCACGCCGGATGATGTCGCGATCGCGGGGCGGACGACGGACGGTATGAATATCGCCATCGCCGGATACCCCTGGCAGCGTGGTGATGAAATCATTACCTCGAACATCGAGCACCCCGGCGGCCTGATGCCGACTTTCCTTACTAAACGGCGCTATGGCACGCGCATCCGCATCGCGGACATTGGCGTCGGCGAGATGAAGAAGAGCGACACTGTCCGCCAATTCGAGCAACTGATCAACCCGCGCACGCGGATGATCGTGATCTCGCACATCTCCTATACGACCGGCGCGGTGCTGCCCGTCAAGGAGATCACCGCGATGGCGCACAGCCACGACGTCCTCGTCGCGGTGGACGCGGCGCAGTCGTTCGGTTCCCTGCCGCTCGACATGGACGACCTCGGCGCGGACTTCTACGCCTGCCCCGGCCAGAAGTGGATTTGCGGGCCGGAAGGTACAGGCTCGCTCTATGTCCGCCCGAGCAGTATCGGCGAGATCGAGCAGACATTCGGTGGGGGTATGGTCTGGGGTTCGCTCGATTACTACGGCGCGTCGTTCACCCCGGCGGCGGGCGCGGGCCGCTTTGATGTCGGCGGCTATAACCTGCCGCTGCTCGTTGGTCAGAAAGTCTCCACTGAGTGGATTCGTGATGAGGTCGGGCTGGACTGGGCATACACGCGGATCAAGCGCCTCGGCGAGTACGCACACAAAATACTCTCCGCCATCAAAGACATCACCGCCGTCACGCCGGAGGAGCACATGGCGGGCCTCGTCACCTTCACGATGGACGGGATCGAGCCTGTCGAACTGAAGAACCGCCTGCTCGCGGAACATGGCGTGACCATCCGCGATGTGAACAAGTACATCAACAACCCGAACGCGCTCCGAGTCGCCACCGGCTTCTACAACACCGAAGAAGACCTCGACCGACTTGGCGCGGGCATCAAGGCAATTCAGAAGAGCCTGTGAAACCTGCCATGCGCGTTATCCGGGGATGCGGACATGGCCGATGCCGTTCGAGATGGCGATGTCGGAGCCGAAGGGCGCGGAGAGGTCGGCGAAGCGTCGCAGCGTCGCATCCGCCTGCTCGCCCGAGGCGAGACGTGGGATGCCGCGCTCCCACACCGGCCGTTGAAAGCCCAGCGTGAGTGGGTAGAGTGTGATCGCGCGAACCTGATCGCTCTCGAACTCGCAGATCGGCAGCACGCTTTCCCAGTAGCGGTCGTCGGCGGGGAAGGATTGCTCCAAGTTTCGGTGGAGATCGTGCAACACTTGCCCTGGTGTCCAGGTCGGATCGCGCTTCAGGGTATCGTAGTCGTCGGCGGCCATCCGTTCCAGCGTCTCGTGCTCAAAAATGAAGTTGCCGAGCGAGTAGAAGATTGGCTTGCCCTTGTAGAACTCCAACCCGCGCAGCAGATGCGGCCCGTGACCGACCACGATGTCCGCGCCCGCATCAATCATGGCGTGGGCGAAGGTGGGGAGGAAATCCGCTGGCAACCATCGCTCGCCTCCCTGTTCGTGCGCGTGGATGCTGACCATCGCGAATCCGGCTTGCCGTTTCGCCTCCGCTGTCCATCGCGCGATCTCGGCGAGATCCTGCTCGTGCGGCTCCGTCGCCACGCCCATCGCACCATCGGTGACGGCATACGTCTGGTTGAGGAAGGAGTATTCACCTTCTTTCGTCGTCGGGGGGTAGAAGTTCATCCACTCGCCGAACTGCCGCTGCGTCTCCAGCCCGGTGGCCTCGGCAATCCGCTTGATTGCCGCCATCGCACCCTCGTCTACCATGATCGTCGCTTTGAATCGGAGCGGATTGAGGCCCGCGCGGCCTGGCAACAATGCGGTCTGATTGCCCGCTCGCTGCCCCTTCGCGAACGACGATGCACAGCCGATCAGACCGAGCCTACCATTGATCGTTTCGAGATAGGCGGGCAGCCGCGCCTCGCCGAGATTCGCGCCCGCGCCCGCGCAGACAATGTCGGCATCGCGCAACGCTTCGAGGGTATGCAGCACGCCTTCCTCGCCGTAGTTGAGTGTGTGGTTGTTGGCGAAGGCGGTGCAGTTGAATCCGAGTTGGCGCAGATCGTGGGCGCAGCGCGGGTCAACCGAGAGCGCCATCCCGCCGCTCTCGACGACCGGCCAACCGCGGAAGCGCGACAGCGTTACCTCGGTGTTCGTGAATGCCACGTCGCAGGCACGGATCAACGCGACCATCTCCATGAACGCAGGATCGTCGTAGAGCGGCATCCGGCGGGTAATCAGTGCATCGCCGGTGGCTGTCAATCGCATTCGCTTCGCCATATATCCTCCTGAGTATCAAGTAGTAAGTAATTAGGAGGGGACGTGATCAGCCATCTGCTTGTTACTTGCTACTGTCCCCGTCCCACTCGACCTGCTCGAAGGGGAAGATCGGGCGTTGGAGCCGCCGGTATGGGATCTGATCGAGGTGGTTCGTCGTCAGTCCCGGCGTGTCCACATCAATGATCTCAGCGGCAATTGGCGTGAAGGCGGCACGGAAATGCACATTGGACTTGACCATTAGGATCTGCTTTGCGGTCGGCTCGATTCCCTGCGAGCGGAAGATTTCCAGGTCCGTCGGCTGCACCCGTTTCGTGGTGAGCAGGATTTCCACGCCATGAACGTTGAAGGCTGCCGTCGGCCCCATATCCATCTGCACGCCGGTGCCCATCGGCCCCTTGTTGTAGTAGATGCCATCGGTGATGTTGCGCACGATGCCCGTCACGGTAATCGGTGCGCCGTGCAGGGTATCCCGCTTGCCGCCGATCGTGAGAGTTATTTCCGCGCCCGCTCCTGCCGCGATCGCCTGCGCGGCAGCGTCTGGGTCAGCGATCACCGCGACAGCAGCATTCGTCGCTCTAGCATCAAGCAGAACTTTGAGGAGGATGGTGCCATCCTCGGGTGCGCCACCGCCGGGATTGTCCCCCTGATCGGAGAGCACGACCGGCCCCTGCGGTGCGGCCATCGCCCGGCGCACCGCTTCCTCAGGTGTGGGGAGATCGGGGATAAACTCGTGGCGCATCTCCCACATAAACAGCGCCAGTTCATCGGCATACTGGCGCGCCAATGCGGGGTCGTTGTCCGTGACGACGTAGAAGTATTGCCCAGCACCGGGAATGTCGCTGTACGGGAAGCCGGGCGCAACTGTCACGGTGACGACGCGGGGATCGCGTTCGATTTCATGAGCCTTCCGCACGACGGTCTGCATCGGCGGCTGTTCGCTGTAGGTCTTCGGGCCGAAGATGAGCATCGGCGGGTGGGAGCGCGCGGCAGTCGGTTTCAGGCCCTCGCGGAGCATGCGCATGAGGATTTCGCCTGCTTCGATGGCCCGCTCCCAGTTATCCACATGCGGATAGGTGTCGTACGTGACGAGCACATCGGCATCACGCACCATCGTCTCGCTGATGTAACAGTGCCAGTCGAGCGTCGCAACGACCGGCAGATTCGGCCCGACGAGCGCGCGGACACGGTGGAGGATATGCCCTTCGCCATCGTCATCTACCTCTGTGACCATCGCGCCGTGCAGGGCGAGCAGCACGCCATCGAGGCCGCCGTCCGCACACGCGGCGGCGATACCGTCAAGGATGCGTTGCTCGATCGCCTCAATCGCGTCCGCCGCGACGATCCCGGAGGGCGTCGCGCGGGCGAAGAAGGTCGGCACGACGGTAAACCCCTCGCGCGCGGCAATCTCGATGAAGCCGCCGAGGCTGCTCTGCGTGCCGCTGAAGGCATCAAGGATCGCCTGCCCCTCGCACTGCTGAAAGAGGTCCATTGTCGTTCTGATATTCGAGAAGGTGTTTGTCTCGTGCGAGATGCCGCCGATTGCGATGCGCATGGTTCCTCCTGAAGTGCGGAGTTCGATGTTCGATGTTCGGAGAAAGGTCCTCATCCCACATCGAACATCGAACTCCGCACTTTTTACCCTCTGCTCCCCCGTGGGTCGAGCGCGTCGCGCAGACCGTCGCCAAGGAGGTTGAAGCCGAGCACGGTGACGACGATGGCCAGGCCGGGGAAGAAGGCGATGTGTGGGTAGGTAAGAATATACGTACGCCCCGCCGAGAGCATCGAACCCCACGAGGGCGTCGGCGGCTGCACCCCCAGCCCGAGGAAACTGAGCGCCGCTTCCAACAGAATGATGCCCGCCACCGAGAGACTCGCCAGCACAATGATCGGGCCGAGCACGTTCGGGATAATATGCCGGATGATGATGCGGCCATCCGTTGCACCGACCGTCCGCGCGGCGGTAACAAACTCTCGCTCACGCAGGCTGAGCACCTCTGCCCGCACGACGCGCGCGTACTGTCCCCAGACTGTCACGCCGATAATGATGATGACATTGCGCAGGCTCGGCCCAAGCGCGGCAGCCATCGCGATCAGCAGCACGAGGAGCGGGAAGGCGATCAGCGCATCCACGATCCGTGACAGGATTGCATCCACGAAGCCACCGAAATACCCGGCAGACGCCCCGACGAGCACGCCGATGACGAGCGAGATCCCCGTCGCCGAGAGGCCGACGAGCATCGCGATGCGCGAGCCGTAGATCGTCCGGCTCAGCATGTCGCGCCCGACTTCGTCAATGCCGAAGGGATGGGTGAGCGACGGGGCGGCGCCGCGCGTCGCCGTATTGATGTCATAGGGATCGTACGGTGAAACGAGCGGTGCAAAGATCGCCAGCAGGGCGATAAATGCGATCATTACGAGGCCCGCAACTGCCGGTTTGAACCGGAGGAACCGCCGCCACGCGCGCCGCCACTCACTCTGCCGCCGAAAGGCTGCCTGCATGGGCGCGATGGTCCGCGTCGGTTCAACCGCTCTGCTTGGCAGCATCATTCCTCCGGCTAGCGATAGCGAATCCGCGGATCTACGTAGGCATAGATGATGTCGGTCAGGAGTGTCGCCAG
>JAABUZ0100002931.1_pt1 | contig 26896 bp, 29 predicted proteins | sample 5562091 | NCBI WGS metagenome assembly JAABUZ01 (sample SAMN12813069, study PRJNA571459) | rock metagenome | isolation source: Antarctica rocks | place: Antarctica: Victoria Land, Linnaeus Terrace sud | collected 2015-12-21 | reverse complement strand
ACAGTTTCTCCGCTTTTTGAGATATGTGAAAGACCTCCACAGTTGGTCGAGTCGCCAAGCGACTCAACAACGATTCTGTGGTGATCGCCCGAAATCCGCTCCAGGTATTCGTGGTTCATCGTTCCTTCTTCAGCCGTAGGATGACATCTGTGGCGATGCGTTCGAGGATCGGCATTTGGGCGTCGCCGGGGGCGTCAATGATTAACTCATTGACGCCTGCTTCCCAATACTGGCCGACGACTTCCTCGAAGGCGTCCACTGAGGCCCACGGGTCGCTCGGCATCAGGGCGGCCCAACCATAGAGGGAGCGGATAATGTCGTGCGGGTCGCGGCCAATAGCGGCGCAGTGCTCGTCCAATACCGCGTTGCGGGTACGCATCTCGTCCACTGTGCCGTGTGAGTTCCAGCGGTCGGCATACTGCGCGACAATCTTTAGCATCTGCCGCCCATGTGCGCCGAGTGTCAGCGGCGGGCGCGGCTGCTGGACGGGGCCGGGGCGGAAGGCAGCGTCCTTCAACTGGTAATACGTCCCCTCATAGGTCGTGTATTCGTTTCGCATCAGATGGTCCACGATCTCGACTGCCTCGCGGAACCGCCCGACCAGTTCGGCAGGTGCGGGGAAGGGGATGCCGAACATCTCATGCTCCGGCACGTACCAGCCCGCGCCGAGACCGAGTTCCAGTCGCCCATTGGAGATGTGATCCACCGTCACGGCTTCTTTGGCGAGCAGGGCCGGGTGCCGGAAGGTGTTGCAACTGACGAGCACGCCGATCCTGATCCGCGTCGTGCGCGCTGCCAGCCCGGCAAGAAGCGTCCATCCCTCGTAGTACGGCCCAGTCGGGTGGCTCGGCTGGACATAGTGGTCGCAATCCCAGACACTATCGAAGCCAAGTTGCTCGAACTGCTGCCAGCGTTCGACGGTCTTCTCCCACGGCATGTTCTGGTCTGTACAAAGCCCGATCCGCAGCGGTTGCGCCATACAAATTGCCTCCTGAGTCTCACGGTGCCACGATAGGTTACCGATTGATGCGCGATTGCTCTCTCATAGGTAGGGGTATACTTGTTCGCATCGGCCCTCGTCAAGGAACAAACCCGCCACTATCAGGAAAACTGAGCTATGCACGGAGGTCATTTCCGCACCTCTTCTCATTTGGGCGGGAATACGCGAGAATGCGCGCATGAGAGCGATTCTGTCCGTACACTGGCAATCCAAGCAGCGACGCGTGAGGGCGGCGCACGCCCTCGTTCTCTGCGCGGTCATCGCGTTCCTGTGCGCGCCCGCATTGCCACTCCGCGCCGCGTCTATCATTTCTTTCGCGAATGCCGTTAATTATTCGGTAGGCATAACGCCTGTCGCCATTGCGGTCGGCGATTTCAACGCGGACGGCGTCCTCGACCTCGTTGTCGTGAATGGGTTCAGCAATACAGTCAGCGTCCTGCTCGGCAACGGGGATGGGACATTCAAGACGCATATGGACTACGCGACCGGCAATGGCCCACGAGCCGTCGCCGTGGCAGACCTGAACAATGACAATAGACGCGATCTCGTCGTCGCGAATGCGGGCGATAACACGGTCAGCGTCTTGCTCGGCAACGGGAATGGGACATTCAAGACGCATGTGGACTATGCGACCGGCAATGGCCCACGGGCCGTCGCGATTGGGGACCTGAACCGCGACACCAAACCGGACATTGTCGTCGCGAACAGCGTGGACAACACGGTGAGCGTTCTGCTCGGCAATGGCAGCGGCGCCTTTTCGACGCATACCGACACTGCGGTCGGCACGAATCCACATGCTGTCGCGGTGCGTGATCTCAACAACGATGGCAACCCCGATCTCCTTGTTGCCAACACGAATACGAACGATGTGAGCATTCTCTTGGGAAACGGCGACGGCGCGCTGCAACCGGCAGTGAATTACGCGGTCGGCACGGGGCCATCCGCAGTGGCGGTGGGCGATCTCAATAACGATGGCAACGTGGATCTCGCCGTCGCGAACACCGACGCAAACAATGTCAGTCTCCTGTTCGGCAATGGGAACGGAACCGTTCAGGCGGCAATCAATGACCCGGTTGGCACCGGCCCGGACGGGATCGCCATCGCGGACTTCGACCGAAGCGGCGCGCCTGATCTCGTCACCGCCAACGTGACACGAAACACGGCGAGCGTGCTCATCAACAACGGTCGAGGCGCCTTCCCGACTACCGTTACCGTCAATGTCGGCCTCGCGCCCGCAGCAGTTGCAGTAGGAGACTTCACCGGGGATGGGTGGCCCGATTTCGCGGTTGCGAACGCGAATAGTAATACGGTGAGCGTCGTACTCAATATGAGCGTGCCATTGCCCATCCCGCCACCACGATCCGGCGGAGCAGTGCCAGGAGCATCGCCGCTACCCGCGCCGTTACCGCGATCGGGCCTACCGCTGCCTGGTGTGCCGGTTCCCGTGCCGCCACACCGCTAAGTCGCTGCGCCGGGGGTGATTGTTCCTCACCCCCGGCCCCTCTCCATCGCCCATTGGTCGTGGAATGATTGAGTTTCGTATGGCGATGGAGAGGGGAGGGGATGTATCAGGCGCGCCCGGTGTTCTTCCAACGACCAAATCCCGATGCATCCCGCATTTCTCCTCCTCTCCATTGCTGCCAAGCAATGGAGAGGAGGCGGGGGTGAGGCGCCCTACGCCCCCTTCACCCACTCGTCGTACCATGCCAGGACGCGATTAAGCAAGACGCGCTGATGGGCGCGCTCCTCGATCGCGTGCGGCTCACGCGGAAAGGCGACGAACTCGACGGGTACGCCGCGCCGGGTGAGGGCCGCGAACCACTCCTGCCCCTGCGCGAAGGGGACACGCTCGTCCTTCTCACCGTGGAGAATGAGCGTCGGTGTCGTCACTTGGGCGAGGTACTTCATCGCGGAGTGATCCCAGTATCGCCCGGCGTCCTCGTAGAGCGGTGCGCCGAAATGGGATTCGTGCCAGTCGCGGATGTCCGTCGTCCCGTAGAAACTGACGAGGTTGCAGAGGCCCGCGCCGACGATTGCCGCCTTGAAGCGCGTTGCCTGGCTCTCCGTCCATGCCGTCATGAAGCCGCCGTAGGACCAGCCGCCGATGCCGGTGCGCTCCGGGTCGGCGATGCCGTCAGCGATCACTGCGTCCACACCGCGCAGGATGTCGTCCATGTCGTTGCCGCCCCAGTCGCCGAAATTCAGTGTCTGGAAGGGATCGCCCCGGCCCGAACTGCCGCGCGGGTTGGGGAGGATAACCGCGTAGCCATGCGCGGCGAGCAGTTGTCCCCAGCGGCTCCAGGTCAGTTGCAGGTCTTCCACATAGACACCCGCTGGGCCACCATGCACCTGCACGATCAGCGGATACGGGCCGTTGCCATGTAGCGCGGGGGCCGGCGTGACGAGGATGCCTGCGATCTGCCGCCCGTCCGCTGCTTCCCAATGGATGACCCGCGACGGCGCGATGCTTCGCTCTCTCATCCAGCCGTTGTGATCGGTGATTTGCCGGATCGTCCCATTGAGCGGCCCAGCCCAGATTTCCGCAGGATGCGCCATATCCCCACGCACTATCGCAACGTTTTCTCTCGCCGCGTCCACCGTCATCACAGTGGTCGCATTGTTTGGCACCGCGCCGCGCGTGGCGAAGCTGCCGAGTGGTGCGCTCAAACGGTCTTCCGGCACAATGTAGTGATGGAGATTGTGCGCGGTGCTGTCGAGCAGCGTGAGGAGCAGCGTGCGATTATCGGACCAGCAGAGGTCGCTCTTCCCCTGTTCGAGAGCGGTGAGCCGCGACTCGACGTGGCCCGAGGCGAGATCGCAGAGCATCAGCACGCCCGCGCCCTGCCTGGCGCGATCCGGGCGGGCAATGAAGGCGAGGGTCGTCCCGTCCGGCGACCAGCTCGGGTTGCTCGGCGTGCCAGTGGTACCCGCGATCTCTTGTGCCGTACCGTCCGCAACGGGGAGGAGAAACAAGACCGTACCGCTGAAGCCGTGTGCCCAACCGGGTTTCGCGCTGCCGACAACGGCGATCCGCTTCCCATTGGGCGACCATGCATACCCGGTGCCGTTCCAGACATGGAGATCATCCGAGCCGCACTGCTTCGCCGCACCCGTCGCGACATCCACGAGCCAGAGATGGGCATACTTCCGATGCTGCCGCGATTCGACGACGTAGGCATCGTCCTTGTCCTCTTTGCGCTTCTTCTCGTCGTCCGTCTCCGGGTCAGTGCGGATGACAGCGAGCGTTTTTCCATCTGGTGACCACGAGAGGTCCGCGAGGCTGCCGTGTAGATCACCCAATTTCCGTGCCTCGCCGCCACCGATAGGTAGGAGGTAGATGTCCTGCGTGTTCTCCTCGTTGCGGTCGGAAAGGAAAGCGAGGGTTCGGCCATCGGGCGACCAGCGCGGGTTCGTGTCCTGGCGCGGCGCGGCGGTCAGTTCGCGCGGCTGTGCGGAGCCGTCCGTCGGCACGAGCCAGAGATGCGCGTGCCGCACCGCGCCGTCCTTCGCCGTATCCGCCAGCACATACGCGACGCTCCGCCCATCCGGGCTGATCTGTGCATCTCCCGGTAACGCGAGTGTGACAATTTCCTCAATCGTGAGCGGTGTTCGGTCAGCCACGAGAATCTCCTTCCGAGTATGCTACATCGCCGCTGACTGTGAACGGGTGGGTGTGGCAGTCATTGCCCGCTCGGCCAGTTGTACGCCATATGCGATGACGTGTTTCTCGCTTCCGTCCCGTGCGGCGAGAAGGACCATCGTCTCGACGGAGGACGGGCCATAATCCTCGATAAAGGCGCGGACTTCCGCCAAGGCATCCGTCTCGGCCTTGTACGCATCAATGATGTTTCCTGTGTCTTCATACCAGAGTTCGTAAATCATTCCAGAGACCTTACTCATCAGTAGCGACGGGATACACCGTTTGCACGCATTGCAGGAAGACATCTGACGCTGCCCAAGCCGTCCAGTGCCCGACGGATTCCGTCGTACGCTTGTAGTGTACCTGCTCATCATCATCGAGAGCAATTTCGGCAATGAAGTTCCCCAGGCTCGGAAATCGCTTCGCCATTGCGCGCGCCTGCGCGAGCGTTTCCCAGCATGAGATGCCGAGGGCGAGGCGTTGCTTCTCGGGATTGCGCGGTAGCGGCTTCCCTTTCGCGATGTTGGAAAGGAAATCCTCTGGAGCCGGTGTCCGTTTCTGTATCGTGCGATACAACGTTTTCACTCCGCCTCACGCTCCATTCAATACCCGCGCTTTTTGTCCACGATGTTCATCAATTCCTTGCCCTTGAGGAAGCGGCGGAGGTTTTCGCTGAGGATGGCGTAGGCGCGCGGGCCGTACTGCGGGGTGAGGCCACCGTAGTGGGTGAGCAGGATGAGATTCGGGGCGTCCCAGAGCGGATCGTCCGGCGGCAGGGGTTCGGGATCGGTGACATCAATGCCCGCACCCGCGATCGTGCCATCCGTGAGGGCGGCGAGGAGCGCGGCCTGATCCACAATCGGGCCGCGACCGACATTGAAAAAGTGCGCGCCACGCTTCATCGCCGTGAATTCGTCCGCCCCGATCAGGCGGCGCGTCTCCGCCGTTAGTGGCAGCGTGACGACGACATGATCGGCGTCTGCGAGCAGGCCGTGGAGGTTGCCCGGCGCGAATTGGTGATCGAGTAGCCCTGCGGGTGCGCGGGTGTCAGAGCGCCGCCATCCCGTGACGCGCATCCCTAGCCCCTTCGCCTTGTTCGCGAGCGATTGCCCGATATGGCCGAGACCGAGGATGCCCATCGTCTGCCCTTCGATCTCAAACATGCCGGTCGGCCAGTAATAGTGGTGTGCGCCGTGCTGGTTGAGAATTTGTTCCGGCAGGCGACGCGCGAACGCAAGGAGCATCGCCAGCGTCTGCTCCGGCACGCTTGCCACATGAACACCGGAGACGGTGGTGGTCACGATCTCCAGGCGTTCCTGGAATGCGGCGGAGCGCGCATTCGCGCCTGCGCCGGTAGACGAAACCCAGCGCAGCCGTGTTGCCCGTGCGAGCAGCCGCTCCGGCACGTCGCCAATCACCGCGTCCGCCTCAGCGATGTGCCGTTCCAAAACCTCCGGCTTCCCCTCAGTCGAGTAGAACGTCACATCTGGGAAATCCCGCGCGAACCACTGCGCGTAATCCACGCCATCATTGCGCCCCATGTTCCCACCCACCAGCACAACGGGCTTCCGACCACTCTCTGCCACACTTTCTCCTTCCAGGATGAAAGAATTTAACCACGAAGGCGCGAAGAACACGAAGGGGAAAGAAAAGGAAACAGAAACGGAATCGGTTTCCTCACGCGGGCAGTATCGCATCTCCTTGCGTCCCCACGCGCGGCGGGGGATACTCGCGGCACGAATGAGGCTGATGCGATGGGGGAAAGGAAGACGCCATATGTCCGGATCAGTAACCGAGGAGCGCGCCCGGATTTCCGTAGACACGCTGGGGGATTTCTACGTCCGCGCCTTTTCGCGCGCTGGTCTCCCGCATGAGGAGGCCGAGACCGTATCGCGTATCTTGATTGGGGCGGATGTGCATGGCATCGAGTCGCACGGTGCGCCACTGGCGCATAGTTATATCCGGCGGCTGCGCAATGGTGCGATCAATCCGCATCCGAAAATCCGTGTCGTTTCCGAGTTTCCCGGTACGCTCACCCTCGATGGCGATGGCGGGATCGGTCCAGTCGTCGCAACGTACGCGATGCGGCAGGCGATTGAGAAGGCGCGCGAGAACGGCGTGAGCACGGTAACGGTGCGTAACAGCAACCACTTCGCTGCCACCTGCAATTATCCCTTGATGGCGGCGGCGGAGGGTCTCGCGGGCATGGCGATGACCACAACGAGTCCGAGTGTCATTCCAACGTTCGGCGCGGCACCGCTGCTCGGCACGAACCCGATCGCGATCGCTTTCCCCGGCGGTGACATGGAAAAGCCTTTTTTGATTGACATGTCCACGAGCGTCGTTGCGTCAGGGAAGGTCGGCGTCCATCGCCGTGAGGGAAAGCCCCTGCCAGAAGGATGGTCGTACGACGCGGAGATGCGCCCAACCACGGACCCGCAGGCGGCGCGCTACCTGAATCCGCTCGGCGGTGACCGCGCGCATGGCAGCCAGAAGGGATACGGCCTCAATGTCACGGTGGACCTCTTCTGTGGGCTGCTCTCCGGCGGGCGGTACAGCAAGCAGGTTCTGCGCTCCGACACCGAGCCGCTCGGCTCGGCGCACATGTTCAGCGCGTGGCGGATTGACGCCTTCGTGCCAATGGAGGAATACGCTGCCCGCTTCGACGAGTATATTCAGATGCTGCACGCCTGCACGCCTGCATCTGGCCATGCCCGCGTCCTCGCGCCCGGCGACCCGGAATGGATCGCGGCGGAGGACCGTCGCGCCAACGGCATCCCCCTCAATCCGCTCGTTGTGGAAGATTTACACGCACTGGCGGCAGAGTTGGATATTCCGTTCGAGGGGTAGGTGGCTTGTGGATGCAGCATTCGCGGCGTTTCTCGCACGGCACGCGCCGTTCCATACAGAGACGGCGATCTGGGCCTGGGAGAAGGGTGAAATCCGCTTGCGCTTCGTTTCCTATCTGAGTGATGCACTGCCGCCCCTCCATCTCATCACGTCTGCGAACGCGCTCGTCTTGCATGGTGACGCCGTGCTCGTCTCACGCAATCGGGATGACACGCATATCTGGCCCGGTGGACGGCGGGAAGCGGGAGAGACGCTCCTGCAAACGCTCTCGCGCGAAGTCTTCGAGGAGACCGGCTGGACGATCCGCGATGTGACGCTCCTCGGCTTCGTTCATTGTCACCATGAGACGCCGAAGCCGATAGAGTATCCGTATCCCTATCCTGATTTCATCCGCGTCATTTACGCGGCGGAGGCGGATCAGTTCACAGCGGGCACCGCCGACCCGGACGGGTACGAGCAGGAGTCCGGCTTCCGGCCGGTTGACGACGTACGTGCAATGGCGCTACGGAATGGCCAGCATGTCTATCTCGAACAGGCACTTGGCATGCGGCAGGAGAGGGGTTAGCAATAACAGCGCCTATTTGACGATTCGATCCCTCGATGTGATACTTGCTACAGTACTACTCCGATAGTGAGGGCCCATATAGAGGAAGGATCGCCCATGTCTCCCCAAATTATCGCCGCGCAGGAAATTAAGCAGCGCGGCATCGGCATCGTTGACGAGTTGGTCAAGGAGGGGCGCGCTGTCCATGTTGTCGCGCGCAGTGTGCCGAGATACGTCATCCTCTCCGAAGCGCGGTATGCTGAACTGATTGAAGAGGTGGATGCGGCGAATGCGATCCAGGCAAAGATTGCCCTTGATGAGTACCATGCCGGACTGGGTACGCGCTACGCGAACGCGGAGGAATATCTAGCTGCGGTAAACGCGCGCGACGATGCCTAACGCCCCTTGGGCGCTCATTGAGACGCCGGCATACGCGCGTGCCCTCCGGCGTTTCTTCCGCAAGCACCCCGACTTGCGCGATACGCACACCGAAGTGATCCGACTGCTCTCGGTCAACCCACACACGCCGTCACTGCGGTTCCATCCCCTCGGCGGGGAGTTGGTTGGTCAGCATGCGGTGAGTATTACCTACACATACCGCATCACCGTGACTCTCATCGTCGTTCAGCGCGAGATTGTTCTTCTGAACGTCGGCAGCCACGATGAGGTGTATGGAGGACGGTAGAGTCAGGAAGCAATTAACCCCGGAAGTGCGGCATCACCTCGTCCATAAAGCGGCGGATGCCGTCGGTCTTTGGGAAGTCCGCGAAACGCAGATGAAAATGCGAGACACCGAGGTCTACCCACTGCTGGATTTGTCCGACGACCTGTTCCGGCGTGCCGATCAGACCGGAACCATTGAAGAAGGGACTCGCTTCGACGATCCGTCGTGCCTCCGCCTCGGTGTCGGCAATCGCCACGGCATCCACGCCCACGGTCTTTTTGATCGTCTCAAAATCCCGCCCGACCACCGTGCAGTGGCCGCGCAGCACATCCATTTTGTGCGCGTACGTCTCGCGCGTGCCGCCACCGTTCCACCAATCGGCGTGCTTAGCGACGACCCTTAGCGTCAACTGTTCGCCGCTCCCACCGATAAGAATTGGCGGGACGGGATCCGGCTTTGGATCGAGGTACGCGTTGTGGACACTGTAATACGTGCCCTCGTACGTCACATCGTCGGTTGTCCACATGCGTTTGACGATCTCGACGGTCTCTTCCAACTGGGCGATCCGGACGGCGGGGCGGGGAAACTCCCAGTTGTAGGAGCGATACTCGTCTTCCTTCCAGCCCGCACCGATGCCGAAGACGAACTTGCCGGGCAGAAAGGCGCAGAAATTCGCGACCATCTTCGCCAGCAACGCCGGATTCCGGTTCGACTGGCAAAGGACGATTGGCCCCCACGTCAGTTCCGGGTAGCGCGCGGCGAGGAAACTGATCGTCGTCATGCACTCGATGGTCGGCGTCTCCTTCGCCTGCCACGACGCCCACGGGATGACGTGATCCGCGACCCACGCCGCGTCGAACCGCCCATGGATCAGATCGAGTGTCTCAGTCATCTGCCGCAGAAACGTCGGGCTGTCGCTCCCATCCGTTGGGAAATCCGGCGCCCGCCAGCCAAACTCAACCCGCTCCGTCATGTCACCCTCCTTGAATACTGCCAAACACTTAACCGCGAATCTGCCTAGAGGGCACCCGGAAGAACGCGAAGGAAGAGAAAGAGAGGAAGAACGAGAGAGTATGGGTATCTGCTCACGTAATTTGGCTGTTGCCCTCCTCTTCCCTTCCCTCTTCGTGCTCTTCCGGGTGCCCTCTAGGCAGATTCGTGGTTCAATTCTGTTGCAAGAGGTGGAGGCGTTGGATGAGGGCGCGGGTGTTGACGCGGCATTCGTCGAGGACGCGGCTTGGGATGCCTTCGCGGTCGTGGAGGAGAGCAAGGGCAATCTCCGGCGCTTCGACATGTGTCTCCAAGCCTTCCGCGACCTCCGCCGCGTCTTCAAGCAGCGCAATCAGCCGCGGGCCGACGTTCATCTCTTTCGGGACGAGAAACGGCGGATCGTGCGGGACGATAAACTCAATGCGGCTGCGGACCTGCTCCGCTCTCGCACCCGCCTCGCGCAGTCCCTGACCGGTCGGGCCATTGCTGGTGATCAGCGCAATCAGCAGGTGCTCGCCGCTGATGAAGCGGTGGCCAAGGTGCGTCGTTTCTACGGCTGCTCCACGTAAGAGCGCCTTCACCTCTTGGGAGAACCGCTCGTCCGCAAGGAACGATGCGAGCGGACGCGGCTTCGGCAGCGATGATGCCATCAATCGGCGCCTCCAAAAGAATCGGAACGGATTCGAACCACGAAGACACGAAGGAAAAAGAAGCAAAGGAATCTCTTCTTCCCATTTTCGTGCTCTTCGTGTCTTCGTGGTTCAAGTCTTTTTCTCTCCACGTCTTCGCAGTTCAATCGGTTACGGTCGGTTCCGTGAGGGTTGCTTGCGCGTGGGTGAGCCAGCGCAAATTTGCTTCCACGTCCTCGATTGCCGCATGCACCATCAGTCGACCAGTGCGATCTTCAGGCGGCAGGGCGGCAACATGCATAGTCAGTTGGTCGCGGTCGCGCTCGTAGATGCGCCGCTGCGCCGCGAGAAAGCGGGTAAGAGCTTCCGGCTGGTCCTGCTCGACTAGAAAGACGAGTTTCAGCAGCGCCTCATCCTTGGTTGGACGTTCTGCCGGGACCGGCTTGCCGATCCACTGCGCGAGCGCGATCTGCCCTGCTGGCGTGAGTGCATACTCCTTGCGATCCGGCAGATTGTGCTGCGGGACGATTTCGGTCAGCACCACAAGACCATCTCGTTCGAGGGCACGGAATGCCTGATAGACATGGCCGGGATTGATCTCCCAGAAGCCGTCGGTCATCTCTCCCAAAGCGCGGCGAATGTCATAGCCGTGGCGGATGCCGCGCGCGAGACACCAGAGAATTGCATACCGAAGCGGCATCACGTATACCTCGTGTCGTGCTACATCATCGCAACCTATATCAATCTGATGTAGATTACAATACGATACGCGAGTCAGTGTACAACGGCAGCAGGCGACATACCACAGCAGGAGATAATGTGACCCGCCACTCGCATCGCGCCATCTCTTCCTTCTGGCTCCTGGCGATCTTGCTGACCGCGTGCGGCGGTGCCGCGACGAACGCTGCAGGTTCCTTGCATACACCAACAGACGCAAATGGCGCAATAACCGTCTTCGCGGCATCCTCATTAACCGAGTCGTTTACCGAAATCAAGAGCGGTTTCGAGAAGGCGCATCCCGGCATCACGGTGCACTACAACTTTGGCGGCTCACCAACACTCGTTACTCAACTGACGCAAGGTGCCCCAGCAGACGTTTTTGCCGCCGCCGACCAGCCAAACATGGCGAACGCCATCAAGAATGGCGTCGTTGCCGGAACGCCGCAAACCTTTGTCAAGAACAGGCTCGTCATTATCGTGCCGAAGGAGAATAAAGCGGGCATTATGACACCCAAAGACCTCGCCAAGCCGGGAGTCAAGTTCGACACAGCACAGCTAAGCGTTCCGGTCGGCGCGTACACGCAGATGGTGCTGGATAACATCACCAAACTGCCGGATTACGGCCCGGATTTTAAGGCGAATGTAAACAAAAACACGGTTTCGCAGGAGGACAACGTCAAGGCGATTGTCCAGAAGGTGCAACTCGGCGAGGTGGACGCGGGAATCGTCTATGCGACGGATGCGCAGGCGGCGAAAGACAAACTGACCCTCATTCAAATCCCGGACGCGCAGAATGTCATCGCCACCTATCCCGTTGCGCTTGTCAAAGATACCAAACAGGCCGTGTTCGGCCAGAAGTTCATGGACTACCTGCTATCGCTGGATGGGCAGGCGATCTTGCAGAAATACGGCTTCGCGCCTGGCATGTGAGAGAATCGGCACTGATGTTGGTAGCGTAGGCTTCAGCCTGCACCCCTCCTATTTGGTGGATATCTTTGAGGCGGAGATCACAGGCTGAAGCCTGTGCCACCAAATGGAGAGTGGAATCAGCCGATGAAGGTACTCGAACAGCCGACAGAAGTGAGTGAACCGGATAAGCGTACGCTGCTCCCCCGGCGACATCGCCGTGCGCGTCGCGGGGCATCAGTGCAGTTCGCATTCCTCGCTGTCTGCTCGGTCACGTTCCTGCTCTTCCTGTTGCTGCCCTTGTATGCGATCTTCTGGAAGTCGCTGCCGCACGGCGCGCTCTTTGCCGCGCTCCGCCTGCCAATCGTGCACGATGCTCTGCGCCTCAGCCTCGTTACCACCGCCATCGCGCTGGGGATGACCGTGCTCCTCGGCACTCCCGTCGCATACCTGCTGGCACGGTATCGTTTTCCCGGCTACAGCGTCCTTGATTCCGTCATTGACCTGCCGATGGTCCTGCCACCTTCCGTGGCAGGGCTGGGCCTGCTGATTGCCTTTGGGCGGCGCGGGTTGCTCGGTGGGCCACTGGAAGCCCTCGGCGTCACGATCCCCTTCACGACCGTCGCGGTCGTCCTCGCGCAATGCTTTGTCGCTGCGCCTTTTTATATTAAGGCGGCGAAGGCGGGTTTCGCAGGGGTGGACCGCGAGTTGGAGATGATCGCAGCGACCTTTGGCAGTTCGGGATGGCACACCTTCACACGGATCACCGTGCCGCTCGCTTTTCCGTCGCTGCTCGGCGGCATGGTAATGATGTGGTCGCGCGCCCTGGGGGAGTTCGGCGCGACGATCTTTTTCGCGGGGAACTATCAGGGCGTCACGCAGACGATCCCGCTCGCCATTTTTCAGGAAGAGCAGGCGTCGAACTTCGACACGGCGCTCGCGATGTCCGCCGTGCTCGTCTGCGTCTCGTTCGTTATCCTCGTCACCGTCAAATGGCTAACCACCCGGCTCGTCATCAACGATGATGATACGCTGCGGCCCATCGCACGGCGATAAGTGCGCGGTCGGCACTCTGCTTATCGCGCGAGGATGCCGTTCATCAACACCTGTTGCCGGTGTGAGATCAGTTCGTCGAGGTCCACGCCAGCCAGCCGGGTACAATTGCGGGCGATGGAGACGAGGCTTGCCTCCGTGAGGTAAAGCGCCAGATCCTCCGGGTTGTCCTCGGCGCAGATGCTGCCTGCCGCCTGCCCCGCCGCGATCACCTCCGCGACGAGCGGGAGGTATGAGAGGCAGCGTTGTGCCGTATCTGCACGATCCTGTTCGTGATGCAGCAACTCGCGGGCGGTAATGCAGAGGAACGTCGGCCACTGGACCGCCGCATCCTTCGGGACATCGAGCGCCTGCCAGAGGAGTTTCGTCGGCTCTGTGCCACTTTCCAGACCGGCACGGATCGCCGCTAACCGATCGGACATGTAGACGTCCATGAACTCGAGGATCATCAACTCCTTGTATGGGAAATAGTTGAAGACCGTGCCGCGGGAGACATCGCAGACGGCGGCGATATCCTCCAGCGTCACTTCATCAAACCCACGCGCCGCGAAGAGTTCGATGGCGGTATTGATAATCAAGCGCCGTGTCTTGCGCTTCTTTCGCTCCCGCAGTGGGAGCGCGGCCTCATCGGGTGAAACGGCTGTCAACATTTGCATTGGTTCCTCACCTCCCTTTCTGATTCAATCGTAACACATAGATGTAAAAGAAGAAAGTGAGTAGCGGCAAACGTGCCTCGCACGGAAAGATTTAATCCATTGGATAATGCGAGGGGAATTCGGAGTTCGGAGTTCGATGTTCGAGGTAATGCGATTTCATCGCTCCGACCTCCGAACTTCCCTCAAATATGGTATAAACGCTTGGAAGAAGGGCCGGGTTGCGAAGGCTGCCATGAGGGAGAGTGAGGACGGATGATCTACTTCAAACTCAACGATTACGTGACGACTACCCGCGAATATCCGTATCATCACGTCTTCGGGCATATCCCGAAAGGGACCCAATTCACCATCGCGAAGTATTCTCAAGTGGATGAGACGAGCGACGCGGACTTTGTTATGGTGCTGAAAGACCGCCGTATGGGGTGGTTGGAGGCGAAGAACCTCAGCATCGTGCAATGAGCGCCCCCCCACCCGGCACATCTCTTTCTGCCCCCATGCCGCCCGGTTTGTCGGCGGGCGTGCCGTTGTCATCGGATGGGACTGTCCGCGACGTGTCGGACCGGCTCACGCGGGGAGCAGCGAAAGTACTCGTTGGGCAGGAGGAGGTCTTTCGCCTCCTGATAGTGGCGATGCTTGTTGGCGGGCATACCCTCCTCGAAGGCGTTCCCGGCACCGCGAAGACGCTGATGGCAAAGACGCTTGCCATGCTCGTCGGCGGCACGTTTCGGCGCGTCCAGTTTACCCCTGACCTTATGCCATCGGACATCACCGGCACCAACGTCTTCGACATCCAGTTTAGCCAGTTCACCCTCCGTCGCGGCCCGGTCTTCACCGATGTGTTGCTCGGCGATGAGATCAATCGCGCTCCCGCTAAGACGCAATCCGCGCTCCTTGAAGCGATGGAGGAGCGGCAAGTGACGATTGACGGTGAGTCGCATGCACTCTCGTCCGTGTTTACCGTGATTGCGACACAGAACCCGATCGAGTTCGAGGGAACGTACCCGCTCCCCGAGGCGCAACTCGATCGGTTTCTCTTTAAACTCATCGTCACCTACCCGCCGTATGAGGCGGAGACCGAACTGCTGCGGCGCGTCAACGCCGGGTTCGATGCGCACGCATTAGAGCGCACGGGCCTCACGGCGGTCACCGAACCGGCGCACATCCTTGCCTGCCGCCGCCTTGTGCAAGACGTGCGGGTGGATGAGGCGATCATCGGCTACATTGAGGCAATTATCTGGACGACGCGCCAGTTGCCCGATTTGTTGCTCGGTGCAAGCCCGCGCGCCGCGATTGCGTTGCTCCAAGGGGCGAAGGCACTCGCCGCCCTCGACGGCCGCACGTATGTCGTGCCCGACGATGTCAAAGCGCTCGCCGCGCCAGTGTTGCGCCACCGCTTAATCGTGCGGCCCGAAGCGGAACTCGCGGGCATCACCGGAGAAGTTGTGATCAGCCGCGTTCTTGGCTCCGTCCCCATTCCCCGCTGACTGAATTGACGCTGGCGTCCCCTGACCATCTCGCCGCGTCTCGATAGAAAGCGGGAGATCGTTCGCGGGGTGGCCGGTGCCTGCTCGTCTCGTCGGTGCATTCGCGCCCCGATGGTCGTTCACCCATATACGCGCCGCGCCGATGAGCAGGATCGCCAGCGCCACCGCACGCAGATCGTAGTCTGTCGCGATCGGCCACGCGGGTGAGCCGGGAAGCCACCAGGTGAGATAGACCAACTCCGCGCCGCCGACGACGAGGCTGGCGGGCAGGAGCATCCGGCGGCTGACGAGCGGGAGCGTGGTGAGCAGCAGCAGCATGTACCAAGACTGCACGGGCGACGCGAGAGCGAACAGCACGATAAACAGGAGCGCGATGCGATCCGCGACATCCCGCGCCGACGATGAAGGGTGGACGATATACCAGAGGGCGATGGCCACCATCCCCGCGACAATGCCGATCTGGTAGACAAGCGTGGCGATGGCCGGTGTGCCGATGCCTGGATCACCCGTGGCATGGCGCACCAGCCAAAGACCCTGCTGGAGCAGATAATACCGCTTGCCGGAGGCGATACCCTCCTCAGCGACGTACCCGCCGAGGTAGCCAAAGACATGCGATCCCACGCCAAGGAACGGGAGATACGCCAGCACGACGACCCCGCAGAACGCACCGAGGAGCACAGCGAGCGAACGGCGCGAGCGGGCGAGCAATGCCGGGAGGGCGACGAGGGCGTAGAACTTCAGGAGCGCCGCGCCCGCGAGGAGTGCGCCTGCTTTGCCGAACCGTCCCGATACCCGCGCCCACACCGCCAGCACGACGAGCAACACCGCGAGGACATCGAGGTGCCCACTGTGCGCGACTTCGAGGGTGAGGAGCGGGTGCCACGCATAGAGGATGACGCGCTCCGGACGCGCGCCGACCGCGCGCAGAAGCATCGCCAGAGCGGCGCACGCCGCGAGGTCGCACGCCGTCAGAACGAGTTTTGTCCATGCGACGCTGTCAGGATGGATCGCATAGACAGCGCGGAAAAATGCCTGGGCGACGGGCGGATAGATCGTCCGCACGGGCTTTCGGTTGATGCCGGGGTAGATCGCGTCGTCGCGAAAGCGGGCGAGTGCGGTGGCGTCGGGCGGGTAGGCATATGGGTTGATGCCCGCCGACTGGATGCGTCCGTCCCACACGTACCGATAGATATCGTCCGAGAAGGTCGGCGCGGCGGGCACGAGTAGAAGCCGCGCTGCCGCCGCCACGGCGAAGATCGCGATCAGCGTCGGGCGAATGGGCGGTTGGCGGCGGATCACCCAGACTGATGCCAGCGCATAGAGGACGAGTTCGGCAACGAAAATCGCACCAAAAGCGGCAGGATGATCTGGCACGAACGACCATTGTGCGATCTGCCATGACCCAGCCACCAGGCCCGCGCCGAGCAGGGCGAGGATAGCAAGGTCGAATGCGGGTCGTGGTGTGATGCTTCCGGTCACCGTCCCTGCCGCCTCCGTCCTCGCGTCGGTACACCGGCTCGTCCCCCTGCGTGCGGGAGGAGGCCGTGGAACGAACGTCCACAGCCCGAAACGCAGATGATCGAACGCGCGATCCTGTACTATCCTTCGCCGAGGCGGCGGATAAAGCGGGAGTCACCGCCCTCGCCAGTCCGTGGCGGTGCGCTTGGCACGTTCGGCGCTCCTGCGGCAAAGAAGGGTGCGACGATCTGCATCACCTCGGCCGGTGTCCGCGCCGTCGTGAACGCCTCCGGCGCGAACAATTCCGTTCCCGGCGCGGCAAGGTCCGCCAGTGCCGATGCGTGCTCCGCCTCCACCGCGTGGATGCTCAGGGCGGCTTCGAGGATGTCGGCGCTCTTGATCGACGGCCCGGCACCGAGGTAGGCGCTTGCCCCGACCGACTCCACCGTCTGGAAGAATATCACGATCCCCGCCTGACCCTTGGGCACGCTGGAGAAGTTGTACGGCTGCGGCTGCACCGGCGTGCCACCCAGCTTCTGGATCGTGGCGGTGATCGCATTGACGTGGTCTGTCTCGTGCGCGCCGAACGACTGGAAATAGGTCGCCGCGCGACCGGTGAGGACGCCGGCGCTATTGATCGCCTTGTACGCCGCCGCCTCCAGATGCTCCAATGTCAGCGCGTAATTAAGGATTTCCAGATCGCTGTCGAGCGGCCCTGCTGCCACGCCGGTCGCGGCGAACGAACCGCCCAGGGTCGCCAGTAACAGCGCACCGGCCCCCGCTGCGACCGGCCCCTTGAACAGACCGCGCCGCGAGAATGGCGTGGAAAGTGCATCGCGTATCATCCGATCAACCGTGGTCGTCATTTGTATCGCTCCTTTACCCCGCACGATGCGCGTACGTCAATGCGGCTCGTTCGCTCGCGCCTAACTAATGATCGGCTTGATGGCGTCCATGATTTCCTGCGGGGTCGCCTTGTCCGCAAAGGACTTTGGCACCGGGCTGGCGTTTGGGTCAATCAGCGCGCGGATCACGGCCACATGCCGCGCCTCGACCTGCACGATCTGGCCTGCAACCATGAGAACCTGCTTGCTCGTAATCTCGCGCGCCGCGCCGTCGTACGCCTTGACGCCGGTCGCCTCCAAAACGCTCGCGACCTTCAAGATACCCGCCATCGTGCTGATATCGCCGAGCGCGGCGAAGTTGTACTTCGGCAATTCTGCCACCGGCGTGCCGCCCGCCTGGCGGATAGCAGCGGTCAGGGCGTCAACATGGGCCTGCTCGTGTGCGCCGATGACGGCCAGGTATTTGGTGGCATTCCCCTGCAACTTCCCCGACGCGTTGACCGTGCGGTAGAAATTGTTTTCCAGATGCTCCAGTGTCAGCGCGTAGTTCATGACCTCGAGGTCGCTCTTGAAAAACGGTGCTCTCGCGATGATCATAGCAAACTCCTTCGTCAACGAAGCGAATAGCGGCGTGCTACGGGGCGCCGCGGAACGGCGTGGAACCCATCCCCGGGTCGGCGGCCTGCGGGGCATCAGGCGCCTGGTCAATGAAGCCGATCACCGGGCAGTTGACGACGATGCCGGCAGTGACGAGCGGGAGGTCGTCTGAGGAATGCACCACACCCTGCGCCGCTAACTGGCGAATCTGATTCCCGTCTGTCTGGGCTACGTTCATGCCTCGCGCGACCGCGTCGTCGCTCCACTTGACGAGTTGCAGGTCCCACAAGGGGGTGTAGAGATGGGCCAGCGCAGGATCACGTAGGGTGGGGAAGGAATCGAGAATATTGTGCGCGTCGCCACCGCGGAACAATTTGTCCAGGACGTCGGCATTCTGGAAACTCGCGTCCTTCGTGCCGCCGCCGTCGAGGATGACGTGATTCAGCCCCTGTGCGGGCGGCCCCGGCAGTCCTGTTTGCCCGTTCACGAAGGCGAAGATGGAGGAGCGGGCGCCCGCCTGCACCGTCCGCGTGTTCGGGGGCGAGACCAGATCGAGCAACGGGACGAGCGTCCCGCGCTCGATCGGGGCCGCGAGGGGATTAGAGGCCGAGAAGCTGTGGTAGAGGATGTCCTTACCATGCGAGAAGGCGCGCACCATCACGAGGTCCACAGTCATCTTCGCCGTATCAACACCGATCAGCCGGTCGTGCGTGTTGGTGTGATTGGTCACATCAAACGGCCCCGAACCGACCGCGACGATGGGGGCGTTATAGACCACATTGGTCCCCTGCACGCGCACCAGATCGCTGTATTTCTCGTCCGCATTGGCGCCGGGGGCGAACATCGCGGGCGGGAAGCCGGTCGGGCCGGCAACGAGCACGCGCGTCGGACTGAAATCCGGCGCGCCCGCGAAGGTCGCCATGCCCCGGCCGAGCACCGGGTTCGAGGACGTAACCTGCTGAACGGAAGGGGCGGCGGCATTGGCCAACCGGGGGGAAAAGTTCACACCAATATCGCTCGCGACGCCCTCGTCCGACGCCTCGGTGATTACATACCATACGGGTTGACCATTGAAGGTGCCCTGAAAGAGTGGCGCCCGTGCGAAATCCTTGGTCAGGTTGACGGCGATCGTGCTCTTGATCGTGAACTTGCTCGCGGGGAGCATTTCGTCTTCTGTGGCGCTCACCGCTAATTCTCGCCCGATGATACCGCCGCCGAAGGTGGAGAGGGCGAATGCACCGCTAGCGGCGAGCGTACCCTTCAAAACGGTACGTCGGGTCAAATCGTGGTTCGCTGCCCGGATGACTGCCCGATCGCGTTCATTCATGGTGACGGCTCCTCCATAGAATCTTCGTGCCCCATGGTGTGGCACGCATCGTCGCTGACCTCACATCGCGTCGCCCGTCGGTACCGCCTGGACGCACTCATTCTGACACGCGTCGCGATAGCCGCCGATTACTATGGTATGCACTAAATTCCGCTATGTTAATAGGCAATAGTGACGGTTTTCGTAACAATACGTAAACAATGGTGAACAGTCGAAGAAAGTCGCCTTAGTAGTGGAATAGCAACGGGCTTGTCTTCGGGCTGTTCACTTTTGTTCACTAATAGCGATGAAAGTGTTACGAGTATTGATGAGAATACTGATTTCTGTTCGATAGGATGGTAATGGAGCGACAAACACGGATCGCTCCGAGGGAGTTCGCGACGACCGATTGCAGGAGGTTGCCGTGAGTGTGAGGCGTTGAAGGAGGGCAGACGACCGGGAGAGAACGATCCGACCGTTCATTCCCCACCGACTTGGAATGGCTGACTATTTGATTTGGACCACTCGCATAGGAGGTTCCAGACATGTTCATGCGTGTTCGCCCACGACTTATTCTCGCTCTCGTGTTGGTCCTCATGCTCGGCGCGCTCACGGTGCCAGTCGCGGCAATCGATCCCGTGCCCGTGCCCCCGTCGGTCGGCGCGGACGTCCCGGCCACCTACTTCGGCCCGACGCCGTCCAAGGTGCAGAAGGAGTTATTCGGCCCGGTCAAGCTCCTTCGGGCCGGTCAGATCGACCTGGTCGCCAATACGATTACGCTGCCACTCTACCTCGGCAAACTGAAGGATGGCCGGAACGTCTGGTACATCCTCACTGACACCAATGATAAGGGCAATGCCGACCAGTTGGGTCTCAACTGGGCACCGAAATTGACCTATGCGGCGGTTGATGGCGGGGCGCGCGCCGGCCATCTTCAGAATGACACGATGCTGGTCTTCGACAAAGGCACTGTTGACTTCAGTCCCGCGCGGGAAGTCGTGCCGGGCGATGCACCGACTCCCTTCCCACCGAAGACGGCGAATCCGGGTTCGATCGGCGACGCCGACTACACGCCCCTCGTGCGCATTGATAACGCCGGTGGCCACATCTACGATGCGCCGATGGTGGCGTTCAACGTTGACGCGAGCCAGATCAACTTCTGCGACGGCAACGTTGACTATACGAAAGTGCATGATCGCGTCGTGAAGATCTGCCCCGGAGCGAACGGCGTCGGCACCGTGACCCTCAAGATGACCCCGATCTTCAGCTTCGGGAAGCCCGCGCTTTACATCAGCACCGACGCGTCGGATCCCGTTCCCGCAACACTCGATGAGGCGACCTTCGCGCCGGGCTTGGGACATATTCAGGTGGGTCGCGACGACAGCGCCTTCAGCGCGATCGAGCGCCTTTTTGTCACCACGAACGGCCCGGTTGGCATGGATAATCCGCAACGGCAGGGGCTTTTCAGCGCACTGACCGATAAGACCGCTAATGGAACGCCTGCCCCTCCCCTCCATGTCATCGGCGCTATCCCGACCGTCGGCCTTGACTACAGCCCCTTGTGGGACCTCAACCTGGGTGAATGGACGCAGGAGGCGATCACCAAGGGCTATCGCTCGCGGCTGATTGATGAGTTCCAGTACCTGGCGATGGTCCAGCAAGGGTTCATCACCGGGCCGGGAGGCAAGAAATACGGCTCGACGGGCATCATTGTCAACTGCCCAATTGTCATGCGATTGCTGTAAAGGACCGCGTTGCCCCGACGGCAGTTTGCCGTCGTCAAGGGCCATCCCATTGCTGGGATGGCCTTTCAGATATGTTGCGAGCGAGGCATCGGTGGATCACGCTGATAGGGAGTAAAATAGAATAGAAAACATAATAGGTAAATCCTTTAAAAAGTTACTATTTTGATGCTACCCTAACTGCGTAAGGAAAATGTCACTTATAGAGAGTACAATCCTATTCATAGGGTAATGAGTATGAACAGGTTCGCGAACATCACACGGCCCGTTCCGCTGGAGACCTATCGGTTCCTGAACTGGGCGCTCCGCTGGTTGCGTTGGGCAACCCTGGCAGTGTTGCTGCTTATCACCGTGGTACGACCGGAGCCGAGTCGCGGCGGAGTGCCTAACTGGGTCCTCATCCTCATCTTCGCCGGCTATAACCTCGTCGTCGGCTTACTGCAATACTGGCGACCGAACCTGCGCTCCTTCGCGTGGGTCGCCTTCACGGATCTACTGGTCGCGTCCTTGCTCTATCTGGTCAGCACGGAACCGGGCGGGCTGCTCTTTGTCCTCTTCTTCCTCGCCGTTGATTCTGCGGCAGCCAGTCTGACGCTACGCGACACGCTCGTCTATACCGCTGTCGTCGCCACTGTGGCTGCGGTCATCGAATCCATGCTTCCCCTCTGGTCATCAACCCCTCGGGACATTCGCCAACTCGTTGCCCGCCTCGTCATGCTTGGTCTGGTCGGAGCAGGCATGGCTATCGTCACGCGGCGTCTCACCCTGGAGCATGATGCGGCCCGTCAGATTCGGGCCGAGGCCGAGCGACTGGCGACACTCGATCAGGTGCGGGCCGACTTTATCTCGACGGTCTCTCACGAATTGCTCACGCCGCTTACCGCTGCCCGGGCCGGTCTTGGCATGCTGGAGACGAGCGCCCTGGAGCGCCTCCAACCGAGCGAGGCGGAACTGCTGCGCAACGTCCGGCACAACACGGAGTATCTCGGCGTGATGATTGACGATCTGCTCACCTTCAATCAGATCGAAGCGGGCGTGCTGCACCTCGATCGCAAACCCTTCGATATGCGCACCGTCGTGGGGGGCGCGACGACAACCGTCGCGACCCTGCTCGCGGAGAAGCGACAGACCCTGAACGTTGACTTGCCCGAATCACTCCCCTGCGTGGGTGATTCGCGACGGTTGCAGCAGGTCGTGGTGAATGTCCTGGCTAATGCCCACCGCTATACACCGGGGGGCACGCACATTGTCATCAGGGGCACGACCACAGCCACTGAGGTTCATCTCACCGTGCGCGACAATGGGCCGGGGATCCCACCCGGAGAGCTGGAAGCAATTTTCCGGCGTTTCTATCGGGGTGCGCCGCCCGGTGTCTCGGCGTTCGTTAGCTCGGGACTCGGACTCGCCATCGCGCGTGGAATCGTCGAATTGCACGAAGGGCGGATGTGGGCGGAGAGTGATCCGAGGGGCGGCGCGGTCTTCCACATTCTCCTGCCCTGCCCCACGAAAGGAGCGGAATGATGTCGTTGAAACTGCTGATCGTCGAGGATACGCGCAGTGTCGCCGAAGTGCTCGCCTTCGGCGCGCGGATGATCTGGCCGGAGTGTCAGGTGACGATTGCCGTCAATGGCCGGGAGGCACTCGGCTCTTTCGCCGCCGAGTCGCCGGATTTCGTGATTCTCGATGTGGCGATGCCACCGCCGGATGGTTTCGAGGTTTGTCGGCGCATCCGCGAGGCGTCCTGGGTGCCGATTCTGATGCTCTCGGTGCATAGCGACACGCTCGATAAGGTTCGCGCGCTTGATCTCGGCGCCGATGATTACCTGACCAAACCCTTCGATCATCTCGAACTCCTCGCCCGAATGCGAGCGCTGGTGCGGCGGACGAACGGATTGCCCATCCCCTCCCATTCGACCGTTGTGCTCGGCGATTTGTCCATCAACTTCGCGACCCATGAGGTGCGCGTCGGGGGCGACGCGGTGCATCTCACCTCGACGGAGTTTCGCCTCCTGGCGGTGCTGGCGCAGCATGCCGGCACGGTGCTCCCGCATCACTTCCTGCTCACGCATGTCTGGGGCGCGGAGTATGTCCGCGATGTACATTATCTGAAGGTTTTCGTGGGACGGCTGCGGCAGAAATTGGGCGGCGTCCCCGAACAAGTCCCCTATATCCAGACGGAATGGGGCATCGGCTACCGCTTCGTCTCCCGCCAACCTTCTTAAGAGCGGAACGTTCGTACGCATCCATGCGAGAAGAGAAGAAACGATCAAAAGGAGCGAGCGAATGAATCTGGACCGACGCGCGGAGTTGATCGCGCAGTATGAGAGCGGCTATCAGGTGATCGTGGACGCGCTTCAGGGCATCACCGACCCGGAGATGGACGCACGGCCCGCGCCGTACGAATGGACCACGCGAGAGATCATTCACCACCTGGCAGACAGTGAGATGACCTCGGCGATTCGGTTGCGCCTACTGCTCGCGGTGGAGAATCCAACGATCCTCGGCTACGATCAGGAGGAGTTCGCGCGCCAGCTCTACTACGATCGCCCTGTGACCGCCTCACTCGAAGCGTTTGCGGCTGCCCGTCGCGTCACCGCCGAAATCCTCCACAGGATGACCGATGCGGAGTGGGCACGCGCGGGAACACATACTGACACCGGTCACTACACCGCCGGGGATTGGCTGGAAATCTACGCGAGCCACGCGATGGATCACGCGGTACAAATCCGCGTGGCGCGTGCTTCCATCAAAGAGTAATGGAAGCGATGTGCGACGCGTTTATCTTGTCTTTCATATCTTTCTTTACCAATCTTATTGTTGGAGACGATGCATGGCATCGTTCTTGCTGAACCTTCGCAAGGGTTCGTGGCCTGAGATACTCGATGCTGGAAGGGCGGAGATGTATCCCAACCGAGGAATCGCGTTTGGATGATCCACTCACTGGTTCATTGCGTATTCGGTGATAGGAACACGATGGATTGGCGCCGATCCATCATCGCAGTAGCCCTCATACGGTGAGGTTCAGGACACGACGAACAGACCAATACGCATTCCTGACAACGTGTCAGGGCTCATGGAGGAAGAATCACCATGCAGGACCGTTATCTCCGACTCATCACGACCGAGTTCAACCGGCGGACTCTATTCAAGGGCGCGGCGGGTGCTGTAGGCGCGGCAAGCGCACTCGCGATGGGTGGCAACAATCTCTTCAACCTCGGCTTCGGCTACGCGGAGTCCGTTCTCGCGGCGACGCCGGGCGACCTTGACATCCTCAACTTCGCCCTCGGTCTCGAGCATCTTGAGAACGAAATGTATAAGCAGATCGTTGCCAGCGGCAAACTAACGGGCGATGCCCAGGCAATCGCAACCATGTTCGGCTCGTTCGAGCAGGCGCATGTGGATGCGCTGACGAAGGCGCTCCAGGGTGCGAATTACGCCACTATAGCCAAAGTGGGCACCTACAAGTTCCCCGATTTCAAGACGCAGACCGATGCCCAGATTCTCATGTTCCTCAACGTTGTTGAGCCAGTCGGTGTCGGCGCGTACACGGGTGCGGCGAACAAGTTGACAGATAAGTCGCTCCTTGGGGTTGCCGGTTCGATCGTCCAGGTCGAGGCACGGCAACTCGCTATTACCCAGCAATTGGCAGGGAACAAGACGCCCGTCTCCGGCGCGTTGAGTGAGAGTTTCACTGCGGACGAAGTGAACGCAAAGGTTAAGCCGCTCATCGGCTAAACGCCGGACGCGTATATGAGGAGGAATCCTGTGGCAGACTTCACAAACGATCTCGATATCTTGAATTACGCCCTCACGCTCGAACATCTCGAAACTGAGATGTACAAGGAGATCGTGGCAAGCGGCAAACTGACGGGCGACGAGCAGTCCTATGCGACGCAGTTCGGCGCGCACGAAGCAGCCCATGTTCAGGCAATCACGCAGACGATCCAGAAACTGGGCGGCACGCCCGTTGCGGCGCAGGCGAAGTATAGCTTCCCGGCGTTCGATACCCGGGACAATATCGTCAAGTTCCTCATCACGGTCGAGGACCTCGGTGCGGCTGCCTATCTTGGTGCGGCGGCGGACATCAAGAGTCCCGATCTCCTGACTGTCGCGGTTCAGATCCATAACATCGAGGGCGAGCATGCGAGCATCTGGCGTATGCAAGGGAAAGTAACGCCAGTGGCGGGTGCGTTCGCTGCCCCAGCTACGAAAGCGGATGTCCTCAAGGCTGCGGGGCCGCTTCTCGGTGCGAGCAGTGGTTCAACCGCACCTGCGGCGACGGGTACCGGCGGTGCAACGACTTCGACGGGTACAGGTGGCGCTACGACCTCAACAGGTACGGGTGGAGCAACGACCTCGACGGGCACTGGCGGCGCTACGACTTCAACGGGTGGCGGCACGACGACTACAGTGATGCCACAGACAGGCGCACCGAAGCAGGACACGAACAACGGCATTACGGCGGCGGTCGTTGCCGGTGTGGCAGCGGTCGGTGTCGGCGCAGCGCTTCGAGCGCGCTCCTACAAGCGGACTCCGAATGCCGCGACGAACGGCGACAACTAGCACAATTCTTCTCCTCTCCTTCCTTCGAACGCCCCGGCAACCCGTAATGGTTGCCGGGGCGCTCCCGTTTCCATTCAATCACTACGCGAGACATGTTTTACTGGTGATGGCAGGCTGGCGTGCCTGTCATCATTCTATCTGTAATCCGACCGGTAATCGCTCTATCGGTTGATGTGGATGATCCTACTCGCCGTCCGCTGGCGTAACGAGCATATCGGCATACTGCCGGGTGCGCTGAAGCGCATAGAACGCCTGATCCTCCGGGATGACCGTCGCGCCGCCGAGCGACGCCGCGAGGATCGTCATGTGCGCCGCCTCTTCGAGGATAAGCGCCATCAGCATTGCCGTCTCGATTGTTTCCCCAAAGGCGAGGATGCCGTGGTTCTGCAGGAGGACGCAGCGCGTCTTCTCTCCGATGACGCCGAGGATGTTCGTGACTGATTCTTTCGATCCGCGCGGTGCGTAGGGCGCGACGGGAATGCCGTCATGCATATCGAAGCGAGCCATCGCTTCGTAGACGCAGGGAAGCGGCTTGTTCGCGATGGCGAAGGCGGTCGCGTACGGCGAGTGCGTGTGGATGATCGCGCCGATGTCCGGTCGCTTCTCATATACCTTGCTGTGCATCTCAACAATCTCGAACGTACTACCGGGGAGTTGCCCGGCGCGAACAGTGCTGTCGAAACCGACAAGGGCAATATCGTCGGTCGTCATGTCGGTGATCCAGCCGCCAGAGGTAAGCAACATCATATCGCCCTCTGGGGTACGAATCGAGATGTTCGCCATATGCGCGGGGGAGATCGCTTCTCGCTGGATAAGCGTTTGGGCAGTTGTGACGATTTTCTGACGCAGGGGCAGGTATTCCGGGAAGGACATCAGACAGTCTCCTTTCGCATCAGTGATCGCTTTACGCACGCTGTGCGTACTAGTGAGTGTAGCAGATCACCGTATAGCAGTACGCGTACAAGTGCATAGCCTTGTATCGCGGCAATCCTGGTGCGATGCACAAAGGGAGCAAGTGATTTCTCCTGATGGTCTCTCCCATTCCTTGACAAAATATGGCATACTCTTTCATGATACAGTGATAAACAATAAAGGGATCGCGTACGAGAGGAACGGGCAGCAATGGGCAAGTACATCATCCGGCGGCTGATCACAGCGGTGCCGACCCTGATCGCCATCTCCATCGTCCTGTTCGGCATCATCTCCCTCGCCCCCGGTGATCCCCTCGCCCAGTTCGCCGCCGATCCCC
>JAABUZ0100002930.1_pt1 | contig 26901 bp, 29 predicted proteins | sample 5562091 | NCBI WGS metagenome assembly JAABUZ01 (sample SAMN12813069, study PRJNA571459) | rock metagenome | isolation source: Antarctica rocks | place: Antarctica: Victoria Land, Linnaeus Terrace sud | collected 2015-12-21 | reverse complement strand
CGACAGTCCCACCATCGTCAAAGTCCAGTTCATGGGAGCCGTCGGCATGAAAAAGCTCGACTTAGGCTTCGCCAAGCTAGAGAAAGCATAATTCGCAGAAGGAGAAACCAATGATTGAACTGCCGCCCGAAATTGAACATAAGCTTCGCGAAAAAGCCGCCCTCAGCGGCCAAGATGTCAACGACTATTTGAACCGGATTTTGGACGAGCCGGTTACTCGAGACGGCGGCCACAAACTTGCGGGGGGCATCGAACGCCCCCGTGAGGCTGACCCCGCTTACCTGCTGTCCCTGCCGAAAGCCGAGCGTGACCGAATTATGACCGCGCAGTTTGACGCGGCGGCACCGCTTTACGCGGCGGATCTGGCTTTGCCGGTGGAACAGCGTGAGTTGACGGCATTCACCGCGCTCGATGACGACCCTATTCTGGAGGATTACCCAGTTGATTAATCCAATCCGGGGTGAAATATGGCGCGTGGATTTAGAGCCGTCACGCGGGGCCGAGATGCGGAAGACCCGTCCGGCAGTCGTCATCAACACTGACAATGCCGGGCGAATGCCGCTCCGACTGATTGTGCCGCTGACAGGCTGGAGCGCGGTCTTCGCTGGCTATTTCTGGATGGCACGAATCGAACCAGCCCCTGTAAGCGGCTTGACAAAGCTCTCTGCTGCGGATGCCTTCCAAACACGGGGCGCTTCGCTGGAACGATTCAGCGACAGGATTGGCGTTCTTTCCGAGGAAACTCTTGTTGAGATTGCCAAAGCATTGGCGCTGACGGTGGAGTATCAGCCGTGAACATTCTATACGGTTCGCGTTGCTAAACGGAGACTAACACATGGGATTAGATATTGTAGTCGGCAATGTTTTATATTATGAGGATAATCCTGGTGACAGTGACGCTCAGGAGTACCAGCAGCAGCAGTATGAACTTATCAACGAAGTTCTTCGCAAAGCCGGGCTTCCAGCGTATCACGAGCCTACGCAGCCGCAAGGCGCAGTAGACGGGGATATTCGCATTGGCCGCTACTCTTGCCTTCATTACCTACGCCGGATCGCCGCTCACCTTTGGGCAGGGGAGGGTTTAGTGTCGCCCTGCCTTGATGGTCGGGCGGCCCAAGACCCGATCTTAAAGCGGTATCATGCGGCTGTCAGCGAGACGCCGAGTCTGCGGTTTGCTCATCTGATTAACCATAGCGACTGCGGCGGCTATTATTTGCCGATACTATTTGACCCCCCGCTGGAACCAGGGTTTGAGCTAGTGGAAAACATTGGAAACCAAGTCATTGGTTCGTCCTTTATGCTGATGGACGAGTGCGAATACTTGGCAGACTTTCTGGAACTGCCGCTTGACCTTGACCCGGAAACGGTACGCGAAGTCAGCTTAAGCAAAGAGAAAGGCGAATCCGTATGGGAACGCTACGGAGTTGAGGCTTTTGTCTGTTCCGCGCTTTACACTGCCGCAAAAGTTTCTGTTGAGTCCGGGTTCGCAATGATGCTAGGCTGAAAGTTGAGGTTTTTTGTGGTTGCAGAAGTCCAAACAATTTTGCAGGAGATGACCCGGCGGTTGGTCGCTGAGTTCCAGCCGTGCCAGATTTACTTGTTCGGTTCCCATGCCTGGGGCAAGCCGAATGAAGACAGCGATGTAGATTTGCTTGTTATCGTGCCGGACAGCGACGAATCGCGCATGGAACGAGATTTGCGTGGTCGGCACTGCCTGAGAGATTTACATATCCCTAAAGATATTCTGGTGAAGACTCAAAGCGAAGTGAACCGATTTAGCCATGTCTACGCATCGCTGGAGTGCGAGATATTAGAGAGAGGGATAAAACTTTATGGATGAAGCTAAGAAGCTGCTGATACAGTCATGGCTTATTAAAGCCCAGCATGATCTCGCGTCCGCACAGCGTCTCGCGTTAGGGGATGACCCCCTGCTTGACACAGCGATTTACCATTGTCAGCAGGCAGCGGAGAAAGCTGTTAAAGGATTTCTTGTCTACCGTGACAAGCGCTTTGAGAAGACACACGATTTGGCAGTGCTGGCATTGGAAACAAGCCCGTTCACGCAGGATTTCGCATTATTAGGAAGTCAAGCGAGCCGTCTTACTCGCTATGCAACACTGTTCCGCTACCCTGAAATGCAGATGGAGCCGGCGCAGGCCGAGTATGACCAGGCTTATCAAGATGCCTCGGAGTTTGTCAGTATTGCGCTGGCGCTAATCCCCGCCGAGGCACATCCGGTGACTTAAGGAGTAAATGATGACGGAATACCGAATGCTGGGACGAACCGGGGTGCGGGTTAGCCCGCTCTGCCTGGGGTGCATGAACTTTGGGGATGACGCGGATGAAGCGGCGTCGTTTGCGATTATTGACCAGGCGATGGACGCTGGGGTGAACTTTCTAGACACCGCCGATGTCTACTCGCGGGGCGGCTCGGAAACGATTGTCGGGAAGGCTTTGGCACGGGACGGGAAACGGGACAAGGTATTTCTCGCCACCAAAGGCTTCAACAAGATGGATGACACGGACCCAATGCCTGGGGCAGCCACCGGTTCCACCTCATCAAAGCCTGCGAGGACAGCCTGCGGCGGCTGAGGACGGACCATATTGACCTGTACCAAATCCACCGGCCCCAATCGGCCGTTCCGATTGACGAGACGCTGCGGGCGTTAGACGATTTGGTGAAGTCGGGCAAAGTGCGCTATCTAGGAACCAGCACGTTTGCGGCGTGGCAGGTGATGGAGTCGCTATGGACGTCGAAAGAATTAGGGCTGAACCGATTTGTCTGTGAACAGCCGCCGTATAATTTATTAGACCGGCGGATTGAGCGTGAGCTGCTGCCGTTCTGCCGCACCTATGGGGTAGGAGTCATTCCGTGGGCCCCGATTGCGGGCGGGCTGCTGTCGGGCAAGTACCGGCTTAATCAAGCGCGGCCTGCCGGGGCGCGTTACGAGAAAGGCGCGTTCAATCACCGGGACAACGACGCGGCGCTGGCCTCGGTAGAAAAGTATGTGGAGTTCTGCGAGGCACGCGGCGTCGCTCCGGCCCAGATGGCGCTGGCGTGGTGTTTGGCGCAGCCGGGCGTGACCAGCCCGATTATTGGGCCGCGCACGACGGAGCAGATGACGGATTACTTGGCGGCGCAGGAGATCACGGTCACGGAAGAGGACACGAAGCATCTTGACGCGATTTTCCCGCCCGGCACGCATGTCAGCGATTACTACCGCGCAGACTTCGGGCCGAATGCGCGGTGGCTTTAGAGTCAGAATAAGAAGTATCAGAGGAGCGATCAAAGCATGACAACTTCCCCCGTTAAAATCGGCATCGTCGGCTGCGGCAACATCAGCAGCATCTACTTCCAAACCGCCCAAAGGCTGGATATTCTGGAAGTCGCCGCCTGCGCCGATCTCGACCTGGAACGCGCCAAAGCCAGAGCCGCCGAGTACGGCATCCCGAAAGCCTGTTCCGTGGACGAGCTGCTGGCCGATCCCGACATCCAGATCGTCGTGAATCTGACGATCCCAAAAGCGCATTTTGAGGTCTGCCAAGCGGCGCTCGCGGCCGGCAAGCACACCTACGTCGAAAAGCCGCTGGCGCTGACCCGCGAGCAGGGCCGCACGCTGCTGGAAACGGCTAAAGCGAAAAATCTGCGGGTCGGCGGCGCTCCCGATACATTTCTGGGCGCAGGGCTGCAAGCCTGCCGCAAAGTCATTGACGACGGCCTGATCGGAGAACCCGTCGCCGCCACCGCGTTCATGCTCGGCCACGGCCACGAAACCTGGCACCCGGACCCGGAGTTCTACTACAAGCCCGGCGGCGGCCCGCTGTTCGACATGGGACCGTATTACTTGACCGCGCTGGTATCGCTGATGGGACCGATCACGCGCATCGCCGGCTCGGCCCAGAAAGCGTTCCGCGAACGTACTGTGACCAGCCAGCCGAAGCACGGGCAGGTCATCACCGTCGAAACGCCCACGCATATCGCGGGAACCGCTGACTTTGCCAGCGGCGCAGTCGCAACACTGATTACGTCGTTTGATGTCTGGTCCAGCACCCTGCCGCCGATAGAGATCCACGGCACGCTCGGTTCGCTTTCGGTCCCCGACCCCAACAACTTCGGCGGAATCGTCAAAGTGAGCCAAAACGGAGCGGGCTGGGAAGACGTGCCGCTGACCCACGGGTACGCCGAAAACAGCCGGGGCCTCGGCGTCGCCGACCTAGCCTATGCCATTCAGGAAGGCCGCCAAGCCCGCGCCAGCGGCGAACTGACGTATCATGTTCTGGAAGCCATGTGGGGGTTTTTGGACTCCTCCGAGCAAAGCCGCTACTACACGATGCAAAGTACGGCCCAGCGTCCCGCTCCCCTGCCGGAGAACTGGCCCCGAAGCGACGCCCGGTGAGGAGGAGCCTTGTATAAATCGGGGTTGGGCAGGCACAAGAAAGAAGGGCAGGCACGGGGGCCTGCCCCTACGTGACCGTGGGCAAACCCGTAGGGGCGGCCCTCCGTGGCCGCCCTTCTTTTTGCGTGGCCGACCTTAATAATCAGCCCCGCGCCGCGTAAGCTCCTCAAAAATATCAGGTATTTTTACCAGGTTGTCTTTTGTCATTCCCAGCAAAAGCCGTGTTATAATGAACTTGCTGTAACCTGCTGTTAATTTGGTTTGCTGTTCATTTTGCTGTCACCGTGGATTTGCTGTCACCCTGGAAAGGCAACTTACCGATGCTCGTTCCGCTCCTCCTCGCTGCGACCCTTCTCGCCCAAGTTCCCGCTTCTCCGCAGACCGTTAAGCCTGCCGCGAAAACAAGCCTTTCGTTCACCATTAACATTCCGCCAATCCCGTCGTTTGGCACAGACACGCTGCCTTCGCCGCCAAGCCGGCGGCTAATCCCCTTGAAAGCCACTCTTACTCTGGACAGCCCGGAGGAGATCATGCGGGAAGAAGAAGACCTGGTGGCGGCGATCAATACGGAGCGGACAGCACGCGGCTTCGGGCCGCTGGCAGAAGACCCCTTGCTGCGCGAAGCCGCCTGCGCCCATTCGCGCGAGATGTGCGACCTGAACTACTTCAACCACCACTCGCCGACACCCGGCGCGGCGACCCCGGTAGACCGCTATTTGGACGCGCTGCATGCAGGCGGCGAAAAGAGGCCGGACAATGCGCTGGTCGGGGAGAACATCTTTTTCGCCAGCATGACCAATGACGTTTACAATGACCGCTGTGCCCACAAAAGCCTGATGGCAAGTCCCCGCCACCGGGAAAACATTTTAGAGCCGCGCTTCACCAAAGTCGGCGTCGGCGTCTACCGCGACCCGGCGGGCCAGTTTTGGGTCACGGAAATGTTCCTGCGCGACAGTTAATTCGCCCCGATTCGGCCCAGCCAGAGGCCGATGGCAAAAACAATCCCGCCGCCGACAATGACCTGTCCGACGGTCTGAGCCAGCGGGCTTTTCATAAAATGATAGCGGATGTAGGCGATGGCGAGCAGCTCCACGATTACGACGCCGTAAGCCACATGCAGCGCAACACTCAGCACGGCGATTAAAAACGGCAGCGTGTGCAGCATTCCGCCCACAGTGGTGGCGAGGCCGGTAATCGCCCCGCGCACGATGGGATTGCCGCGTCCCGTCACTTCGCCGTCATCGGAAAGCGCCTCGGCAAGGCCCATGCTGATGCCCGCGCCGACGGACGCCGCCAGCCCGACATAGAAGGCCGACAGCGGGCGGTGGGTCAGCCCGGCGGCGGCGAAGATCGGGGCGAGCGTGGAAACCGACCCGTCCATCAGGCCAAGCAGCGCCGGCTGAACCTTTTGCAGCACAAACTGCGCTTCGGTTTCCGCTTGGGTTTGGGGGCTTGATTGAGCTTCAGTTTCCGAAGCGCTGTTCTTCAATCGCGGGTCTTCGTTGGATTTGGGAGAAGTCGTTTCAGCGGCCATCAGTAGTTACTTTCCAGAGTGAATTTCCAGGATCAGCGGTCTCAAAATGCTTTCGCTTTATTCCCGCGCCGCCCGGCCCGGCAAACGCTATGCACCAGCCTTTCTGCATACACCAGCCTTTCTGCATACACCAGCCTTTCTGCATACACCAGCCTTTCTGCATACACCAGCCTTTCTGCATACACCAGCCTTTCTGCTTTTTTCGCTTGCGTGCCTTGCACTGCCATTCCCGGCGTCGGCGCAGACAGGCGGCAAAATCGTTATTCCCCGCGCTTCCCGCATTGTCATCAGCCATACCGGCGTACACACCCACGCGGATTACCTGCTGTTCGACACCGGCGCTCTCGATTTGTTAACTTGCCAGCGTGACCCGGCCCGCTATCCGCACTTGACGTTCAAAGCGCACTTGTCCCTGCCCACCGACCACGCCGCCTTGCCGCCCGACCTTGCCGCCTTCAGCAGCCCCGGCGACCCGCCTTTAGACAATCCCTATGGCCCGATCAGCGGCGCTTCCGGCAAACCCGGCTGGACCCTGCTGCCGGGGCATCAGAACGGCAAAAATGTCGTGAAAGCGCTGGTTCCAACCCGCTTCGCCAACTGGCTCGCCTTGCAGACGCCCGCCCGCCGCAGGCAGTACGAGCAGCCCAGGCGCTATACGCTGGTTATTACTTGGGGGTAGGAGACCTCACCCCGCCTCGTTCCTCGTCTACCCTCTCCTTGTTAAGGAGAGGGTCAGAGAAGAACAGCAAAGGCCGGATGACCGCGAGCTGCTGTCTTTTCCTGACTATTCCTACCCTCTCCTTTCTTAAGGAGAGGGTAGACGAGGAACGAGGCGGGGTGAGGTCTCCTACCATGTGCCTCGCTTTCTTGACTTCGCGCCCGCCAGCGGCTATAATCCCCCTATGGAACTCCAAGACAGGCCGGGAATTGACCTGCATACCCACACAACGGCTTCCGATGGCAGTTTAACGCCCACGGCGCTCGTTCAGAAAGCCCATGCGCTAGGGCTTGCGGGGCTGGCCGTCACCGACCATGACACGATTGGCGGCCTGGCGGAAGCGGCGGGCGCAGCGCGGGAGATCGGGATAGACTTCCTGCCGGGCGTCGAGCTGTCCGTGGAAGACAAAGACGGGCGGTTTCATCTCTTAGGATACGGGTTTGACCCGGAGTTCCCGGAGCTTGCCGAAACGCTGACGACGCTGCGGCGGGGCCGGGCGGCGCGGAACGACCAGATGGCGGAGAAGATGGCCGAGCTTGGCCTGCCGGTGACGATGGACGATGTGCGGGACGCGGCCCAGAAGCACGGCGGAGAAGGCGAAGAGACCGAGGTCATTGCCCGCCCGCATTTCGCCCAGGCGCTGATCAACAAAGGCGTCGTGTCCTCGGTGCAGGAAGCATTCGACAAATATCTCGCGTCCGGCAAGCCGCTGTACCAGGCCAAAGAAGTGCTGACCCCGGCGGGCGCGGTTGCCCTGCTGCACCGGGCCGGCGGCGTCGCCGTTATGGCGCATCCCGGCTTGGTTCCGCTCTCTGCGCCAGCGCTGGCGGCGCGTGTCGCGGCCCTGCACGATGAGGCAGGCATGGACGGCATTGAAGCGCTCTATTCTCAGCACAGCCTGGCGGACACCGAACGGTTTTGGGAGTTAGCCCGCCGCCACAGCCTGCTCGTAACCGGCGGCTCCGACTTCCACGGCACGCCCAAGCCCCGTGTCCCGCTGGGGATTGTCTTCAGCGGCAAACCCGCACCCATTACCCTGCTTACGACTTTACGCTCCGCCTTACGGCACTCACAAGAGCTCGACAACAAGAGTTCGACAAAGAGACCCCTATGACCTATATGCTGGACGAAATACGGCAGCAGCCGGACGTGGTACGCCGAATACTGGCCGAAGAGTATCCAAGCGCCGAAGCGCTCGCCGTCGAGGTGCTACGCCGCCAGATCGCTTATGTCTATGTCGCCGCACGCGGCACGTCCGAGAACGCCGCGCTTTACTGCAAGTACCTGCTGGAAATCCAGCACGGCCTTCCCGTCGCCCTCGCCGCGCCGTCGGTGTTCACGCTCTACGATGTCGTGCCGAACTTTGGCGAGAACGCTCTCGTGCTGGGCATTTCCCAGTCCGGCGCGGCCCCCGACGTGATTGAAGTCGTCCGCCGAGCGCGTGAGTCCGGCGCTCTGACCGCCTCCATTACCAACGACGCCGGCTCAGAGCTTGCCGGCGCGGCGCAGTTCCCGCTGGTCATCGGCGCGGGCGAGGAAGTCGGCGTCGCCGCGACCAAGACTTACACCGGAACACTGGCCCTGCTCGCGCTGTTCTCGACCGCTTTAGACACCACGCGCCCGGAGCGGATCGAACATCTGCGGCGCGTGCCGGGCCTCATGGAGCAGGCGCTGGATTTGGACGACGCCGTGCATCATTTAGTCGAAAAATATGCCGACCTGTCCGGCTGCATCATTTTGGGCCGGGGCTACAGCCACGCCACCGCCGCCGAGATGGCCCTGAAGCTGACCGAAACCTGCGGCCTGTCCGCCCAGGCCTATTCCGCCGCCAATTTCCAGCACGGCGCGATTACCCAGGTCGTCCAGGGCTACCCCTGCCTGCTGCTTGCGCCCGACGGCAAAGCGTTCGCCCCGATGGCCCGGCTTGCCGAGAAGCTCCGCGCCCAGCACCCCGCGCTCATCGGCTTCGCCCACGACGCCGCGTTTCTGGCGGGCAGCGAAACCGCCGTCCGCATCCCCGGCGTCGTCGCCGAATGGGTCAGCCCCCTCGTCTACATTCTCGCCGGCCAGCTTTTCACCTACTGGCTCTGCCTCCTCAAAGGCCGCGACCCCGACAGCCCGCGCGGCCTCGCCAAAATCACCCAAACCCGCTAAACTTAGTAGACGCAGACAAAACAAAAACGCCCGGCCTCCTTTGAGACCGGGCGTTTCTGCTTCGTGCGCCTTACCCTGCGTTCTTCAGCGCCTTCGCCGCTGCTGCCTTCACGCTGGCATTACCAACTTTGACTGCTTTCTGCAACGCGGCTTTCGCCTGCTGGGCCATGCCGAACTTCGCACGGTCGGCAGGGCTTAACTTCTGCCAGCCGACGCCGTAAAAGTAGTTTACTAGGCCGTTGTCTGGCTCCAATGCCAAAGCCTTCTGGAAATGGCTTAGGGCCTGTTCAGTCCTGGCTTGGTATGTCCCGTGGAAGTCCCCACCGTTCATGGTTAAGCCCATGCCGATGTGGATAGCTGCCGCGAGTTCTGTCGGCTGCGGTACGTCCGAGGAGAAGTTGCTGTTGGTACGCACCAAGTCACCGAAATCCAGCAAACGCAGGGACTTATTGTAAGCAGCGACGGCCTGCTGCCAGTGACCCGTCTGGAGCAGTAGCTGGGCGTAAGGTAGCTCATTGCGCGGGAAGGCACCATTAGCATCGTCTATTGCCTTGTATGCCTCAAGGGCTTCTTGCGTCTTGCCCTGCGCGTAAAGCGAGGCTGCCAGCAACTCTTCCCCCTTGCCGGAACCCACATCCAGAGCCACAGACCGCCGGGCTTTCGTCTCGACAATGGCATATTGGCCTGCGTCCAGAGCCACAACCGCGTCATCATCCAACTCTTGAACTTGGGCAGCTATTGCCTGCCTCTCCTTTTGCTGGCTGGGCGTCCCAATGAATCCTGGCCACTCATCTCCCGTGGCAGGATGAACGGCAGGGGCTGCTAAAGCAAGACCCGCAATTGGCAGCATAGCTGCAATGACCAAGATGCTGATACTAATTTTCATCGTCTGTTCCTTTCTGTCCATAAGTTTGTTTACCTTGCATTGGCTAGTCACTGAGCTATCCAGGACCAAGTTCCATTCCCGACGTTCTGCGACCATAACGGAAAAGCGTTGCTTTTTGTGAAATTCGTACTCCCGGCAGGGGTGACTGGGCCTGTCGAGCTTGCATTGGTTGACCAGGGAAAGGTCGCCAGGGGAACAAACTGAGTGCTGCCAGGCGGCTCGTACATCAGGCAGTCCACGAACTGATACTGCAGCTGCCCGGAGGCAGCGGAAAGTAAAGTTAAATCAATGCCGGGACTGTCACCGGACTCATAGCTTGGAGGAGAGGGCGGCGGTGACTGCCACGGATAGGGGTATGCAGAATCTAAGCCCTGCTGCCCGTTGTTCGACCTTTTGTATTTGATCCCCGCTGTCGAGGTGTAGGTCGAGTTGGGGGTTTCGGTTTGCACCATCTCCAAAACTCCGGTTCCGAAAGGAACAGGCGCAGCTGAGGCTGAGACTGTAGCCGTCCAGTCCATTCCTCTGCCTGTAGTAGACCCACTTGCAGGGCCGGCATACAGCCATAAATCGCCTGCGTTGCCCCCACCATGTAAGGAATTGATCTGCATGGTGCCGCCATTCCCGCTACAACTCCAGCCTGGCACCCAGACGGACACGGGTTTGGGTGCGGTCACAGTGAGGTTGAAAGGCGACCCTTGATTAGCCGGCGGCGCCACCGTGACAGTGCATTTCACTGTCTCAGAGGCATTGGCAAGGTCGTTCCAATACCACTGCGTCGGATTGGTCGCCGGTATCGCATCCACTTTCACCGTGTGAGACTGGTTGTTCGCATCGGAAGCCACGCCCCAGCTCTCAAACGTCGTGCCACTGACGTTCCACTGGAAGTTGGACAAGCCGCAAGGAGAAGGCTGGTTGTTTGGCGTCACCACAAAAACCGTTCCTGTGGCTTGCTGCCCTACCAAGATGTTCGGGTTGCCACTGCTGTCAGGGGTGGTGCCGCCCACGCTCAGAGTTGCCGCATAAGCCACGGCATGGTAGACGACTAGCGCCGTGCCGGTGGTGTAAGAGCAGGATTGACCGCCGTTGCCGCCTGAACAGGTGACAGAAGGATTGCAAGTCGCCGTGAAAGACGCGCCGCCTGCGCCCACCGAATAGTTCGTATTGTCGCTGCCGCCGCCGGGGAATTCAGTGGCCGTGACCGCCCCTGGCAGGCCGCTGTTGGCGGAGCCACTGCCCGACGCATCGTACCCGGACGCGCTGATGTTGTAGGACGCCGAGCAGTCCTGCTCGACAAGGGCGGAGGCGGGCGGCGGGTCGTTGTCATCTGTTTCGCCGGAGCCGTGGGTCCAAGTGAAGGTGGCGGTGAGGGGGCCGTTGATCTTAAGGCTGAAGGAAAGAGGCGAGCCGTCGCTGTTGCTGCCGCTGCTGGCGTATTCGGAGGCAGCATACTTGTCTTCGCCGGGTGAGAATTGGGAGGCAGTGCCTTGTCCGGTCACGCTGGCTGTCCCGCCGCTATAAGTGACGACGTAGGAGCCGGCACGGGCATCAGGAGCGGTAAGCAACAGGCTTGCCAAGAGGCTTGCCATCAGAAGCACAAACGACGGGGCGCACAAACGACGGGGCGCACAAACGACGGGGCGCACAAACGACGGGGCGCACAAACGACGGGGCGCACAAACGACGGGGCGCACAAACGACGGGGCGCAGAAAGTGAAAACATAACTTCCTCCACACAAAACAAGTCGCAACAGTAAGTCGTACAACCAAATGCTATAGCCAAAGGGTTGCGGACGCCCGAAGTTCAGCGTCGTGGGGTTATTGTAGCACGGCGCAGCTATTGTGTCAAGCGCTATTTTTGCGATTATTTTGTGCTGGAGGCACAAGGGGCGCGGATGCAGGAAGGGAGGGCAGACACAAACAAAGAAGGGCGGACACAAACAAAGAAGGGCAGACACGGGGGTCTGCCCCTACGGGGTCAAGACGGGACGGGTTCAATTGTGTTTGGGGCCGATGTCCCCGGCGACATCCGCGCCGAGGTCGCTGTCGTTGGTGTTGCCTTCGTCAATCGCGTCGCTGTCGGTGGTGAGCTGGCGGTCGCCGTCGGGCTGGTCGTCCATCGCGTCATCCCTAGCATCATTCATGGCGTCGCCGGTCTCATCGTTCATTTCGTCGCCGGTTAGGTCATCGGCTTCGGGGCTGAGTGCGTTGTTCATAGTCTGCTCTGTACCCGGAAGGCGTCACGCGAAAACGCGCTCTGGTTCGGCGGACTGACGGACAGCGCGGCGGACGCGGAGGAAGGCGCGGACGCAGACGGGGTCCCACTGGGTTCCCGTGCCGTTTTCGAGAATGTCCAGGGCTTTCTTTACGTCCATGCCCTTGCGGTAGGGACGGTCCGTGGTCATCGCGGAGTAGGCATCGGCGACCGCCATCAAACGGGCCATCAGAGGCGTTTCCTCGCCGCGCAGGCCGAACGGGTAGCCGCCGTCCCAGCGCTCGTGGTGGTGGCGCACGGCGTTCAGCGTCTCCTCAAAACCGGGAACCGCGCCCACAATCACTGACCCCATGAGAGGATGCTGCTTAATGGCCTCATAGTCGTCCTCGGACAGACGGCTCGGCTTCCGAAGAATGGCGTCGGGAACACCGATTTTGCCGACATCGTGCAGCAGGGCGGCGATCTCGATGACCCGCCGCGTTTCGCCGTCCAGGCCAAGCGCCGCCGCGATTTCCAGGCTGTAGTGCATGACATCTAAAAATTGCAGCGTTTCGGCATCGAAAACCCACATCGGCTGCGGGCTCTCCGCGAACATCTGCCGGTGACGCTGCTCGGTTTCTTTGGAAACGGCTTGGGCGCGTCGCAGCTCGATTTCGCTGACGACATTTGCGGCCATGTCTTTCAGCGCCGCCTGCTGGTCCGGGGGAAACAAGCGCGGCTCGAAGTCCATCACGCACAGCGTCCCGGCAACCGTGCCGTCTTCCAGGATTAGCGGCGCACCGGCATAGAAGCGCACATCAAAGCCGGTCACGAGCAGATGGCCGGCGAAACGCGGGTCAAGCCGCGCGTCTTCCACGACCAGCACGTCCTCCGCAAGAACGGCAGCGGCGCAGGGCGAGTTTTCGCGGGGAACCTCGGCCGGCAGGCGGCTCCGGCACAGACCCGCGCCCGACTGAAACCAGACCCGGTCGTTGCCGACCAGGCTGACAGCGGCCAGCGGCACCGCAAAGAGGCGGGCCGCAAGGCGCGTGATCCGGTCCAGCGCGGCATCCGGCGGCGTCTCAAGACTACTGTACTGCCGCAGGCCGGCGATTCGCTTTTGTTTGGCAGAGTGTTCGGTTCCAGCGGGTTGTTGTTCTTTTTCAGGGGGCAGAGGCGTTGATGGCACGATCTTACTTTCCGATCCCGGCTGGACATCTGATTGGGATGGACATCAGCCCAGAGCGCAGAACTTTCTCGTTTCAGCTCCGGCGCGAAGCGGCTTCGCCTGTATCTTACCACAACTTTCTCGGATTGCACCAAAAAAATGTAACCTAAGATACCACTTTACTTTGCGCGGACATGCCTCTAGTTTCTCGCGCCAAACGCCAAAAATAGAGAAGAGTTTAACTGACCTACGAATGCCTAACGAAAAATCTCTATGAAAAATCTTCCGAAAAGCGCACAGTGGTATCTGGTCTTTGTGGACCTGCTGGGCGGAGCCGCCGCCCTCTTCGCGGCGCTGGCTCCGCCGGTGAAGGCGGAAGCCGGTTCCTGGGAGTTCGCCGCGTATCTGATTCTGGCGGTTCTGGTCAGCCGGGCCAGAATCCGCCTGATGCAGCGGCGCGGCGAGGAAGACAACGTGACGATGTCGCTGGCGTATGTGCTGACATTCGCCGCCATGCTGCGGTTTGGCCCCTCCGGCGCTCTGCTGGTCAGCGCCCTCAGCTGCCTGACGACCTGCCTATATCCGATACGTCAGCCCGCCTACCGGATTTTGTTCAATGTTTCTCTCTCGATGCTGGAAGCCCTGACCGCCGGCTGGGTCTTCTTCAGCCTGAACGGCAGCTCGCTGGCGCTGCGTAATCCCGGCAGCTACCCGGCCGTGGCGGCGGCCAGCCTGACCTTTTTTCTGGTCAACACCGGCGGCGTCGCCGCCGTCATCGGCTTCTGCACCGGGCGAAGCGGCTTCGCGGTCTGGCGCAAGACGTTTCTTTGGACCGCGCCGAGCTTCTTTGCTGGAGCGTGCGTCAGCACACTGGGGCTGATGCTGCTGAACGGCCACTCGGCGTACATTCTGCTGCTGTCGCCGCTCGGCTGGGTCATCTACCAGAATTATTCGACCACGACCGCACGCACGGAAGAAAAACAGCAGCATATTGAAGAGCTTCAGCTGTCTCAGGAGCATCTGGCCGATCTTTATTTGGCGACGATTAAAAGCCTGGCGCTGGCGATTGACGCCAAAGACCAATATACGCATCAGCACATTCTGCGGGTGCAGCGCTACGCCGTCGCCGCCGCAAAGCATTTGGGGCTGACCGGAAGCGAGCTGGAAGCCATCAACACCGGTGCCCTCCTCCATGACATCGGCAAGCTCGGCGTTCCCGAATATGTCCTGCTGAAGCCGGGGCGCTTGACCGACGAAGAGTTCGCCAAAATCAAGCAGCACCCGGAAATCGGCGCGGCGATTTTAGACCCGGTCGAGTTCCCCTGGCCGGTGCTGCCCGTTGTCCGCTCGCACCACGAAAAGTGGGACGGCACGGGCTACCCGGACGGGCTGGCCGGGGAAGACATCCCCCGCACCGCCCGGATACTCGCGGTCGCCGATGTTTACGATGCGCTGACTTCCTCGCGCTCTTACCGCAATGCCTGGACACACGAGCGGGCCTGCGATGTCATCAAAAAAGACCGGGGCAGCCATTTTGACCCGGCCATCGCCGATGCGTTCCTGGAAGTCATCACCGGCGTCGTCGAGGAAATGGCGAAGGAAGGCGACGGCCCGCTTGTCGCCGCCGCGCCGGACGCCGCTTCTACCAGCCCGGCGGACCAGGCGGCGCGGGCGATCCACCGGGCGTCGTCGGAGCTGTGGGCGCTGTACGAAGTCGTGCAGACCCTGTCGTCGAGCGTCGGCCTGGAAGAAACACTGGAGATTTTGGGCCGCAAGCTCGAAGCGTTGCTGCCGGGAACGGCGGCGCTCTTTCTGCTGCGCCGGACCGACGGCAAAGAGGCTGCGGACGGCGAGGAGCCGAGTTCGGAGGAAATGGTCGTGCGGACGGCGGTCGGGGTCAACCGCGAGTTCTTCAGCGGCGCGAAAACGCTGGGCCGAACTTCGGTGGCGGTCGCGCGGGGCCGGGCCACGTATTTCGGCGAGTACGATGCCGACGACCTGCTGCTGATTTCGTCGCAGACAACCCAGTGGACCCCGCTGCAAACGGCGCTGATTGTCCCGATTGTCCATCAAGGCGAGGTACTGGGAACGATCAACTTGTACCACCCGAACGCCCTTGCCTTCAGCGCCCATGACCGGCAGCTGTTGGAGACGATTGCCGACCGGGCGGCGACCGCGCTCTTTAACGGCCTGCTGTTTGACCGGACGCGCTCCCATGCGTTCACCGACCCGCTGACCGGGCTATACAACATCCGTCATATCACCCAGCATGTCGAGGAATGCTGCCGGGAAGCCGTGCCGTTCGCCCTGCTGTGTCTGGATTTAGACAGCTTCAAGCCGATCAACGACAACTTCGGCCACCAGAAAGGCGACCAGGTGCTGCGCGACCTGTCGGCGCTTTTCCAAGCCGCGCTGCGTCCCGGCGACGTGGCGGCCCGCTACGGCGGCGATGAGTTTTTGGTGTGCGTTCAGGGCGGCACCGCCGAAGACGCCGAGACGCTGGCCGCCCGCCTTCAGGAAGCCGTCGAGTCCTACGAGCCTGGCCTGATCCACCCGCGCCTCGGAGCGCTGCATCTCGGCGTTTCCATCGGCTACGGCTGCTTCCCGGCGGACGGCACCGATTTCGCGTCGCTAATCGCCGCCTCCGACGCCCACATGTACCGCGAAAAGACCGAGCGCAAGCTGGGCAGCCTCGCCGGAGAAGGCCGCGCCTCCCTGAGCCTGCACTCCCACGACCTGCATTCCGCCGACCTGCACGCACTCGGCGCAGAGTTCAGCCTGCCCCGCGCCGCGTGAATATCTGCGCGGCGGGCAGGGTTGGTAGGAACCTTGCTCTTAGGAACCTTGCTCTTAGGAACCTTGCTCTTAGGAACCTTGCTCTTAGGAACTCCGTTATGCTATCATAAACGCAGTGCAATAAAAGAAAAGAACAAACAAACGAGCAGGTAAAATCATGCCAACACTTGAACGATCAGCGCAGGAAACCGATGCCCCGCAAGCTGCGACGGCTGAAGACGGGTTCGCCGTTGTCATGGCCCGGCTTTGTGAGCTTCCCTCTTTGGAAGAGGACGAGGATTATACCCAGCCGACCGAATACTCCTACAAACTCGCCTGCGTACTGCTGAATGAAGCAAATACTGCCTTTCACTCAGCATTCCCTCACTTAGCATTCCCCCGCGCTTCGTTCGGCACATCCGAGGCCGGGGCAGTCCGCGCGTATTGGCGGAAGCCAGGTCTTCTGGTTCAACTGATCCTTCCCGCGCAAAAGGAAGGCGATGGGTACATTCATGTTCTGCGAGGGCAGACCCCGGAAGCGATCCATGACCTAACCGGGGAGAAATTGGCGGCGGCGTTGAGCGAGTTCAACGAGCGCGATTAATGCCTTTCTATCCGCCGCTGCCCGGCGACAAAAAGGTGTACGTCGCCGTTCGCAACAAATCGTACTTGGACGCGGATACGGGGGCCATTCTGCCGAGCGCATTCGAACTCCGCGCCGCCGAACTGAAAGACGGGAAGGCTTATGACGGAGACGGGGTTTCGGTGATCATTTGCGGCGATCCGCCGAAAACGTCCGACTTGAAACGTCTCGTTCCCAGATTGAAGTCCAAAGTGTGCGGCGTGGACGTTCTCTCCGTCGCCGATGTTCGCGCTCTTGGGTTAGACGTCATCCAGGACAGCGAGCGGCATGGGTACATCCAGGGCCTGCCATACCAGTATTCGGGGATAATGGTGGACGCAGAAAAGGCGACGGAACTTGCCGGCAGGCTGGCGCTGTTGTCGAAGCCGGTAGATCGTCAGCCTTACGTCCTCGAATAGAACGCCCCGGAATAGAACGCCGTGCTGGAAAGCCTCGCGCCCTTCCCGGTTAGGGAAGGGCTGAAAACCAGAATTACAAGCAAGAGGGCGCAGCAAGCAACACTCCTCCAAGACAATCCTGCACTTTCCAAAGCCCTTCCCTATTCTCCGTGGAGGTCAACGCCTTGCTTCTTAGCGGCGTGTTCAATGCGATCTTCAATCTTCTTCACATCGTCGCTGCTGTATTTGGCGGCGTTGTCTTTGTGATGGATGTAGCTCCACGCCGCCCGAACATGCTCCGGGGTATCAACCGGATACTTTTTGTTGGTCGGATCGGCGAACTCCACATCGCCGTATTCATGCTCGCCCCGCTCCGGGCTGACATCGCCGCGTTTTTCAATTTTCCCACTCATGGTGCTTGTTCCTTTGCGCCCACTTCAAGAGGCTTCTTAAGAAGCTTTGCGGCGGGTTTCCCAGCCTTTTTTCGCCGCTTCGCTGCGCTGCTCCTGGGACGACGCGGCATGACCGCGTCCCGAGCCGGACAGCTTGCCGCCGCCGGTTTCCTTGTTGACGGTGGCCCACGCCCGGCCTTCGGCCTCTTTTTCGGGAACGCCCCGGTGTTCGTAGCTTTCCTCGATATGCTCCGCCATCCGTTTCTGCTTGTCGGTATACGCGGACTTGTCTCCCTGCGGCATCATCTTATTCCTTTCGCGTTTTTATGTTTCGCCGGTGCGTTGTTGCTACCCGCGCGCCGCACTGCCGAAACGCGGGAAGATTAGAGATGTTAGAGAGATGAGTGCCGGTTTTTCTCGCCACATGACATTTTCCTGGTCTCAAAGCAGCAATCGTGTCAAAAAATGCTATGATGGTATCAGTTTCGGCATTTCCAAACTTGGCGAATTGCACTACAATACGATTGTCTTTGCTCACTTCGCGCCGCGTTTCGAGTGTTTTTGTATGCGTATCTCTTTGTTTATTCCCTGCTATGTCGATGCGTTCTACCCAAGCGTCGGCATCAGCGTGGTTGAGGTCTTGGAGCGGCTCGGCCATACGGTTGTCTGCCCGCCGGGCGTCGCCTGCTGCGGCCAGCCCGCGTTCAATTCCGGCTACTGGCCCGAAGCCCGTCAAGTCGCGCTTGGCGTTCTGAAAGCCTACCAAAACGCTGACGCCGTGGTTGTCGCGTCAGGGTCGTGCGCGGCGATGCTGAAGAAGTTCTACCCGCAGATGTTCCAGGGTACGCCCCAGAGCGAGGCGGCGCTGGCGCTGGCGGAAAAAGTGTGGGAGTTTTCCGACTTTCTCGTGACACAGCTTGGCGTCACCGATGTCGGCGCGCGGTTCCCGGCCACGGTGACGTTCCATGACGGCTGCCACGGCCTGCGCGAGCTGGGGGTCCAGAGCCAGCCGCGCACGCTGCTGTCTCATGTCCGGGAGTTGTCGCTCATCGAGATGACCGAAGCGCAGACCTGCTGCGGGTTCGGCGGCGCGTTCGCGGTCAAGTTCGCCCCAATTTCCACGGCGATGGGCGAGGTCAAGTGCGCGTCAGCACTGGAAACCGGCGCGGATTATTTGGTGTCCAACGACTCCAGCTGCCTGATGCACCTGCAGGGAATGCTAAACCGTCAGCGTCAGCCGCTCCGCAGCCTGCATTTGGCGGAAGTGCTGGCCCGGACAAAGTAGAGACTCAAAATGACCATGAAAGCCCCCCTTAAATCCTCTGCTCAGTTTCTCGGCGACAGCCGGCGCATGAGCGGCGACCTGCGGCATCGGGGGCTGGTGCAGACGGCGATGGGCAAGTATGACGCTGTCCGGCGCGGGACGCAAGGCCGGTTTCGGGACTGGCAGGCGGCGCGTCAGGCCGCGTCCGACACCAAGTGGGAAGCCGTCAACCATCTGGATCAGTATTTGGAAGAGTTTACCCGAAACACGGAAGCACGCGGGACGCAGGTCTTCTGGGCGGCGACGGGAGACGACGCCTGCGCGTATGTGCTGGATGTCTGCAAGCGCATCGGCGCGAAGCAGATTATCAAGTCCAAAACGATGACGAGCGAGGAAATTCACCTGAACCACGCCCTCGAAGCCGGCGGCTACGGCGTGGTCGAGTCGGATTTGGGCGAGTATATTGTCCAATTGCGCGACGAGCCGCCGTACCATCTGGTGTTCCCAGCCATGCACCTGACGCGCGGCGAGATCAGCGAGACGTTCACCAAAGAGCTGGGAACGCCTGCCTCGGACAGCCCGGAAGAGCTGACCATGATCGCCCGCGCTGTGCTGCGCCAGAAGTACTTGAGCGCAGACGTTGGGATCAGCGGCGCGAACTTCGCGGTCGCCGAGACCGGCATGATCTCGATTACCGAGAACGAAGGCAATGCCCGGCTGACGACTTCCGTGCCGCGCGTGCATATCGCCCTGCTCGGCATTGAAAAAGTGCTGCCGCATCTGGCCGATTTAGCGTTGTTCCTGCCGATGCTGGCGACGGCAGGCACGGGCCAGGCGCTGACCTGCTACAATTCGATGATCGGCGGGCCGCGCCAGCCCGGCGAGTCCGACGGCCCCGACGAGTTCCATGTGATTTTATTGGACAATGGCCGCACCGACCTTTTGGCCGACCCGGAGCAGCGGGACGCCCTGCATTGTATCCGGTGCGGCGCGTGCCTGAATGTCTGCCCGGTCTTTCGCAATGTCGGCGGCCATTCCTACGGCACCACCTATCAGGGTCCCATCGGCTCGGTGATTACGCCGCATCTGCAAGGCTTGCAGGAGTGGAAGCATTTATCGGCGGCATCCACCCTCTGCGGCGCCTGCACGGAAACCTGCCCGGTGGGGATTGATCTGCATCACCATCTTTTGCAGAACCGGCGCAACGCCGCCCAAGCCAAGCCTGATCCCTGGGAGCAGAAAGCCTGGCGCGGGTTCGCGTTTGTGATGACCCATCCTACGCTCTACCGCTGGATCACCCATTTAGCGCCCTTTGTGCAGCGGCTTCAGCGCGTGGTGCAGGGACACAAAGCAGACCCACTCTACGCCTGGACAAAGTCCCGCGATTTTCCAGAGGTGCAGGGCCGGACGTTTAAAGATTACTGGGCGGAACGGCAAGAGAACAAGCCATGACGGGACGCGAACAGATATTAAGCCGGGTGCGGCGGGCATTGCAAGTACCGGCCCCAAAGCGCCATGCCCCCGCGCAGTCGCCCGCAACCGAGCGGTTCGCGCGGGAGCTGCCGGTCATCCGGCAGGAAGCCCGCGAATGGCTGCCGCCTGTCGGCGAGACTTGGGACGAGCAGATTGACTTGTTCGCGGCTCAGTGCGCCGGCCTGCGGGCCGAGTTTTTCCTGTGCGCGGACGAGGCGGAGAGGCAGGCGCGTCTTGCAGCGCTGTCAAACGAATGCGGCTGGCAGAAGATAGCCGCGCATCCGGGCGTACTCACTGACAAAGCCGCCGCGTCGCTGCCGCTGCCGGCGCTGATGACCCACAGCGGCTATGATTTGGCCGCGCTTGAGCAATGCGACGCCGCGCTGACTGAATGCGACGCGCTGGTAGCGCAGACCGGCAGTGTGCTGATCACAAGCCGCAGCGCGGGCGGGCGGACGCTTTCGGCGCTGACGCCGCATCATGTGGTGCTGGCCCGGCGGGAGCAGCTTGTCCCGGATTTGACGGCGGCGTTTGCCCTGCTGTCGGCGCGTTACAGGGAGAGCTATCCGAGCCTGATGTCGTTTATTACCGGCCCAAGCCGGACCGGGGACATTGAGCGCATTCTGGTTCTGGGGGCGCACGGCCCCAAACGGCTCTCAATTTTTTGCGTGTGATGGGTTTCGGCCTCTCCTATCCGGCACGGTCATTGGAACCGGCACTGGGAGTGCCGGTCTACTATGGAGTGGAAGTATGCTGAAGACAGCATTACTGCGTATCTGCTCCGCGACTGCGGATTATGCGCCGGACTTGTCTTCAGTGTCGCAGACACTTTCATTCAAGAGTAGACCGGCACTTCCAGTGCCGGTACAGTTCAACGGAGAAACTTATGGAACAAGATCAACTCTTTGCGCTGCTGGACACCTTCGAGATTGAAACGCCGTCCTGGGGCTACGCCGACACCGGAACCCGCTTCGGCAAGTTCCTCCAGCCTGCCGCCGCCTCGACCATTGCGGAAAAGCTGGCGGACGCCGGGCAGGTTCATGCGCTGACCGGCTGCTGCCCGTCGGTCGCCGTTCATGTGCTTTGGGACTTTGCGCCCGGCACCAATTCGGCCCATGTCGTGGAGATGGCCCGCCGGAATGGGGTCCGCATCGGCTCCATCAATCCCAATCTGTTCCAGGAGCAGGCCTACAAGTTTGGCTCGGCATCCAGCGGCGACCCCGACGCCCGTGCCGAAGCCGACCGGCATGTCCGCGAGTGCATTCGGATTGGGCGCGAAACGAACTCGCCTCTGCTGTCGTTTTGGATGGCCGACGGAACCAACTATCCGGGTCAGGACAACATCGTGACCCGCAAGCGCCGCATGGAAGCCGCGCTGAAATCGTGGCACGACGCCATGCCGGAGGCGATGACGATGCTGGTAGAGTATAAGCCGTTCGAGCCGGCGTTCTATGCCACCGACATCGCTGACTGGGGCATGGCGTATCTGTACGCGAAGAAGGCCGGGCCGCGTGCCAAAGTTCTGGTAGACACCGGCCATCATCTGCCGGGCGCGAACGTCGAGCAGATTGTCGCCTGGCTTTTAGATGAAGACATGCTGGGCGGCTTCCACTTCAACGACCGCAAGTACGCCGACGATGACTTGACGCTGGGCAGCATTGATCCGTATGCCGTGTTTCGCATCTTCCATGAAATCCGCGCGGCGGCGGAGCAGGGGCGAGATGTTTCCCAAATTGCTTATATGATTGACCAGTCGCACAACTTGAAGCCGAAGATTGAAGCCATGATCCAGACCGTCACGACCGCGCAGGAGCTGTATGCCAAAGCGTGTCTGGTGAACCGGGATCAGCTGCGGGACGCGCAGCAGCGGCGCGACATCGTAGACGCCGAAGAGTACCTCAAAGCGGCATTCTTCACGGATGTCAAGCCGCTGCTGGCCGAGTGGCGCACGGGACGGGGTCTGGCTCCCGATCCGCTGGCCGCATACCGGGCGAGCGGCTACGTTGAGAAGATCACCGTCGAGCGCATGGCGGCCCGGCGGGAGCGCGGCGAAGTCAGCGCGACGGCGTATGCGTAGAGACTGTGTAGAAAGCCTTCCCTGCCCTGAACGGCAGGGCTTTAAGAGTGCAAGTCCCCACCTTCGTGGGCGACCAATTTCGTTGGATTTTCATGCCCGCGCCCCTCCGGGCCTGCCAGTGCAGAGGCAGGAAGTTGCCTTGCCAAAGCACGGGGGTTTAGCCCCGTGGCTTGTTTTGATACCGTTTCTTAACACTCCCGAAAACCACTCCTATGGAAAACCTGCGAAAGCAACTTCTGGACCTATCGCACACTCTCGGCGATCCCGCGCACGACTGGGCGATTTTGGGAGAAGGCAACACGTCCGCCGCTCAGGACAAAGACATGTTTCTTGTGAAGGCCAGCGGAGCAAGCCTCAGCACTCTGACGGCGGACCAAGTGGCAGCCGTGCGGTTTGCGCCGCTGCGGGACGTGCTGGAAAGCGACCGAGATTGGTCGGACGCGGAGACGAAAGACTTGCTGCGGTCGGCCTGCGTCGGCAGCAAAGACCAAATGCCGTCGGTGGAAACGCTGCTCCATGCGTATCTGCTGACGCTGGCCGAAGTCAATTTTGTCGGCCACACGCACGTCACCAGCATTAATGGCCTGCTCTGCTCAGACCGAGGGTGGGACGCGATGCGGCAAGGCAGGCGGCTGTTCCCTGATGAGATTGTCGTGTGTGGACCCGCCCCGTGCTGCGTTCCTTATGTAGACCCCGGCCTGCCGCTGGCGCGGGCGATGCGCCGCGAAGTCACCGAATATTTGAGCCGCTGCGGCACGCTTCCGAAGACGATTTATTTGCAGAACCACGGCTTTATCGCGCTCGGCAAGACGGCGCGAGAAGTCATTCAAATCACGCTGATGGCAGACAAAGCCGCGCGGATTCTCAGCGCCGCGCTGGCCTGCGGCCAGCCGAACTTTCTGTCGCCGGAAGCTGTCGCCCGCATTGACACGCGCCCGGATGAGCATTTTCGCCAAAAAGCGCTGGACCAACATGGCTGAACACTCGTACATTGCCTGTGATTTGGGAGCCGAAAGCGGGCGCGTTATTCTGGGCCGCCTGCAAGACGGGCGTCTGGCGCTGGAAGAGATGCACCGTTTTCCAAATGGGCCTGTTCCCGTCGCCGGCTCGATGCGCTGGGATATTGAACGGATTTTTGGGGAACTGAAAATCGGGCTGGCGCTGACTTCTGCCCGCCTTAAGGCGACGGGAGGCGCAGCTGTCAGCAGCCTCAGCGTGGACTCGTGGGGCGTGGATTATGTGCTGATGCGTTCGGGTCTCGCGGTCACGCGGCCCTACCATTACCGGGACCCGCGCACCGAAGCCGCCTACGCTGCTGTCCGGGAAACGGGACTGGGCGACGAGATTTTCAGCGAGACCGGCATCCAGTTCATGCCGATCAACACGCTGTACCAGCTTCTGGCCCACCGGCAGCACCAGCCGGAGCAGCTTGCCGAAGCCGACCAATTCCTGATGATTGCCGATTACTTTAACGCTTTGTTTTCCGGCGTCGGCGTCGCTGAACGCAGCCTTGCCAGCACGACGCAGATTTACAACCCCGTGACCGGGCGGTGGTCGGCAGAGCTGCTGTCCCGATTTGGTCTGCCGAACACGCTTTTTCCGCCGCTTGTCGATTCCGGCACGGTGCTGGGGCCGCTGAGTTCGGAGATCGCGGAAGAGACAGGACTGCACGGCGTTGAAGTCCTTGCGACTTGCTCCCATGACACCGCCGCTGCCGTTGCGGCTGTTCCGGCAGAAAACGATGACTGGGCTTTTCTTAGCTCCGGCACCTGGTCTCTGCTGGGCGTCGAGCTACCGAGGCCGCTTATCAATGCCGACGCGCAGGCCGCATTTACCAACGAAATCGGCTGGGGCGGCACAGTTCGCTTTCTCAAAAATATCGCCGGGCTGTGGATTGTCCAGGAATGCCGCCGGGCCTGGCTTGCCGAAGGCCAGGATTTTTCTTATGACGCATTAACACAAATGGCCGGGGACGCTCCGCCGTTCCGAAGCCTCCTCCGGCCTGATGACGCCCGGTTCCTCGCGCCCGGCGGCATGCCCGCGAAAGTGCGGGACTTCTGCCGGCAAACGGGGCAAGCGATCCCAGAAACGCCGGGCCAGATTGTCCGCTGCGCTCTGGAAAGCCTCGCGCTGTCCTACCGTCAGACATTGGAGCAGGCCGGGACGCTGACCGGACGCACCCTTCGTCTTCGCCGCCTGCACATTGTTGGTGGCGGCAGCCAAAATGCCCTCTTGAACCGGTTTGCCGCCGATGCGACCGGCAAGGCCGTGCTGGCCGGTCCCGCCGAAGCGACCGCCATCGGCAATCTGCTGTTGCAGGCCGTCACACTCGGCCATTTAGGCTCGCTTACCGACCTGCGCCAAACCGTGCGGGCGTCTTTCCCGGTTCAGACTTTTGAGCCAAAAGACGCCGACGCCTGGGAAGAGCCTTACGCCCGATTTGGGCACTTGGAGACAATTCACCAATGAACGAGAACTCAAGCTACCACTTTGCCAGCGATTTGTGGGACGACGAAAAGGCCAATGCGCTGGACCCTCTCGGCAGGCTGGTCTACCGCTCAAACATTCTGGGCGCGGACGGGCGCATCACCAACACCGGCGGCGGCAACACGTCAGCGAAGCTTCTGGAAACCGACCCGGTCAGCGGCGAGGCGGTAGAAGTGCTGTGGGTCAAAGGCTCCGGCGGCGATCTCAGAACTTCCGGGCGCGAAAACTTCGCCTCGCTGTATCAAACAAAGCTGCTGGAATTGCAGGACGTATATGCGCGGGCTGAGGAGCGCGGGCCGAAAACGCAGGCGGAAGACAAAATGGTGGCGATGTACCCGCACTGCACGTTTAACCTCAACCCGCGCCCGTCGTCCATTGACACGCCGCTGCATTCGTTCGTGCCGCAAAAACATGTGGACCACACCCACCCGAACGCGGCGATTTCCGTGGCGGCGTCCAAAAACTCCGACAAGCTGACGCGCGAAATCTACGGCGACGACGTTGTTCACACCCACTGGCTCCGGCCCGGCTTTGAGCTGGGGCTGGTGCTTCAGGATATTTCGCGGCGTCACCCGGACGCACGCGGCGTGATTTTAGGCCAGCATGGCCTGATCAACTGGGCGGACGACGACAAAGAGTGCTATTACCTGTCGCTGGACTTGATTGAAAAAGCGGCGTCGTATATTGACGCCCGCGACAAGGGCGAGATGACGTTCGGCGGCGCGAAGTATCAAAGCCTGGAAGAAGAGAAGCGGCGGGCTGTCTTTGCCCAAATCCTGCCCTGGCTGCGCGGGCAAGTCTCGCAAAAGAAGCGGCTTATCGGCACAATCCAGGACGACGACGCGATCCTGCGCTTTGTCAACAGCCGCGATGCGCCCCGGCTGGCGGAGCTTGGCACAAGCTGCCCCGACCACTTTCTTCGCACCAAGATCAAGCCGCTGTATGTGGCCTGGGACCCGCAAACTGAAGACACGTCCGCGCTGAAAGACAAGCTGACTGCCGGGCTGGAACAATACCGACGCGATTACGCAGCCTATTATAACGCCAACAAGCGTCCCGATTCGCCCGCCATGCGGGACCCGAACCCGACCGTGATACTTATTCCGGGCCTGGGCATGATCGCGTGGGGCAAAGACAAGAGCGAGTCGCGCGTCACCGCCGAGTTCTACAACTGCGCCGTGGAAGTCATGCGCGGGGCGGAAGCGATTGACGAGTATGTGTCTTTGCCGCCTCAAGAAGCGTTTGACATTGAATACTGGCTGCTCGAAGAAGCCAAGCTTCAGCGGATGCCGCCGGAAAAAGAGATGGCCCGGCAGGTCGTCGCCGTGGTCGGCGCGGGCAGCGGCATCGGGCGTGAGCTGGCGCACCGCTTAGTGCGCGACGGGGCGCATGTGGCCTGCTTAGACGTAAACGCAGACGCGGCGGCCTCGGCCGCCAAAGAGATTACAGATAAAATCGGCATGGGGATCGGCGTCGCCGGGAGCGGCATTTCCGGCTGCGGGCAGGCCGTCGGCATTGCCGCGAACATCACCAACCGGCAGAGCATTCGGGGGGCTTTAGAAGAAGTCACACTGGCGTATGGCGGCTTTGATTCCCTAGCCGTCACGGCGGGCATCTTTGTTCCGCCGGACACGAGCGGGCATATTCCCGACGACAAATGGGCGCTGACGTTTGCGATCAACGTCACCGGCGCGTATCTGGCCGCCGATGAAGCCGCGCCGATTTGGAAAGCGCAGGGATTGACGGGCAAAATGGTCATCACGACCTCGGCTAATGCCGTCGTCAGCAAGAAAGGCAGTGTCGCTTATGACACCAGCAAAGCCGCCGCGAACCATCTCGTGCGCGAGCTTGCCGTCGAGCTTGCGCCTCTCGTGCGGGTCAACGGCGTCGCCCCAGCCACGGTGGTGCAGGGCAGCGCCATGTTCCCCAGAGACCGAGTGATTGCCAGCCTCGCCAAATATGCCCTGCCCTACTCCGAAGATGAAACAGACGACGTTTTGCAGGGCCGTCTAGCCCAGTTTTATGCCGACCGGACTTTGACCAAGACGGCCATCACGCCGTCGGATCAGGCCGAAGCGCTTTTTCTGCTGCTGTCGGACCGCCTGAGCAAGACCACCGGCCAGATTATTTCGGTAGACGGCGGCCTGCACGAAGCGTTTCTGCGCTAAAAGGCACTCACAAAAACCGTACCTCACCTTAAGACGACCTCCCCCCAATCAAACCTCACCCCAATCAAACCTCACCCCAATCAAACCTCACCCCAATCAAACCTCACCCCGCCTCGTTCCTCGTCGACCCTCTCCTTAGGAAAGGAGAGGGTTAAGAGAAATCTACTGTTGGCGAACGGCTATTTCTTCGTCTTTGT
>JAABUZ0100002929.1_pt1 | contig 26906 bp, 27 predicted proteins | sample 5562091 | NCBI WGS metagenome assembly JAABUZ01 (sample SAMN12813069, study PRJNA571459) | rock metagenome | isolation source: Antarctica rocks | place: Antarctica: Victoria Land, Linnaeus Terrace sud | collected 2015-12-21 | reverse complement strand
ATCCCCCCCCGCGGGGGGGGGGGGGGTTTTTTTTTAACCCCCCCCCCCGCGCCCGGACGGCTTCTATTAGACGGGTGCAACCTGACCTAACGCGGGCCGGCGTGCACGGGTACTAGTAGCGGCTGGAGCTCGCGCCGCGCTGCTTGCTGAAGCAATCGCTGCAGTAGACGGGCTTGTCGCCACGCGGCACGAACGGGACGCGTGCAACGCCGCCGCAACCGTCGCAGACGGCCTCGTGCATCTCACGGGGGCCGCGATCGCTGTAACCACCACCACCACCGCCACGGCCGTAACTGCCGCCGCCGCCGCCGCCGCCGCTGTAGCTGCCGCCACCACCGCTCTTGCGCGCGGCGCGGCACTCAGGGCAGCGGCCCGGAGTGTTGGTGAGGCCGCGCCCCGCGTAAAACTCCTGCTCACCCGCGGTGAAGGAGAACGGCTGGCCGCAGTCACGGCAGGTCAGGGTTTGGTCGGTATAGTTCATTGTATCCTCTCGATATGCGCCAGGGCGCTGAATAATTCGGGGCTATAGGCGCATCAGGGTCTCGGCTTGCTCGTACGATTCCACAGCCAACCCCTGGTGAAAGAGAGGAAAAGACAACGACGAGGAAGGAATACCAGGGCCTATCTGCCCACCCCCACAGTATACTCCTTGGGAGCAAATTTGGCAAGGTGTGTTATAGGAGCCATGTAGTTCTCAGCAACGGTAAGAACTACATGGCCCCGAAACCCATGACGCGCTACGAGCGATTGTTACCGAACAAGTTTTCAGCTCCCTCTTTCACGTTGCCGATGCCTTCTTTGGCTTGGCCGCCGGCCTGCTGGCCCTCGCCCTGCGCCTGGAGGTCGCTATTACCTGTCAGACCGCCCAGACCCTCCTTAACCTTGCCGACAGCCTGATCGCCCTGTCCAGCCGCCTGCTCTTGGCCTCCGGTGCGCCCGAAGGCGTCGCCCACGGTCTTCTGAACGTTACTAGCGCCCTGTTGCACGCCGCCCTCGGCCTGATCGGCCTGACCCTCGGCCTGCTGCTGCTTATTGCCCGTGAGGCCGCCCAGCGCCTCCTTGGCCTTGCCCAACAAGCCCTCGCCCTGGCCCTTGGCTTGATTCTCGTTCATGGTCCGCTCTCCTCATCCGTTTCCGGCTAATCTATTAAAGCCGCCATGCGCGCATGTGACAAAACACACCACTTAACGGCTATATCTGTCATGATGCAAGATGCGTACCACTGATCGCCGGTTCCATTCATGACGGCTACCCCAGCGCCTCGCGGAGCCACGGACCGATGGCGCGACGATCCTTGAAGGCGCCTCGTGCGATCAGGTCGCCAAGACGCCAGCCGGCCAGGGTCAGGCGTAGATCCTGCACGCTGTTGCCCTCGCCGTTCGCCACGGTGATAGACCGCAGCGGCGCGCGCGGCCCCTCGACGGCGCGCCGGTCGAAGGCTTTGGCCGACCCGCTCCGGCGCAGCGCGCTCCGCCAGGCCGTGATGTCCCGCACGGTCACGGCCTGGAACTGCGCGCGGAACGTGTCGGTGCTGCCGCGGAACTGTCCCCACGCCTCCGTCGCGACAACCGTGGCGAGACGCCGCGCGCGTTCCACCGCCGTCAGGTCCTGGCCAACAACGCGCCGGGCCGCGAGGGCTACGGCGGCCACGATCTCCAGGGCCGCCTCCGTGGCGTTGGGCGGATCGGCCATCTTCTCATGCCCGATGGCGAGACGCAACGCCACATCCTCGTCGCTCATAGCGGCGGGAGCGCCGACGATGGCGCGGATCGACCCGAGGAAAGGGATAGGGCGCGCCACGATCTCGGAGGCGAACCGCAGCCCCACGGCGGTCAGGAAGTGGCCGACCTGGTTACGGCTGGCCGGCCAGGGGTCACGGAAGCCGGCGCCGTCGAGCCGGCGGTCGCCCGCGAAGCCGGTGTCGCCGAAGGGCAGCGCCGTCTGCAGTCCGGGGATGGTCTTACGCCCGGTAGCCTGGAGAATAGCGCGCAGACGGCCGGGTATCGTCCCGTCGTCCACGAGACCGTCGTCCTCGAAGAGCAGCGCCAGCGCCTCCAGATCGGTCGGAGCCCGCGCCGTGAGTTGGCGGATACGCGCCTGGTTACGCGCCCGCTCCGATTGTCCCCGCGTTTTCATGCGCGCGATAGTGAGATCCCCCTTCTTATTGTTGTGTTGCTTTATTGTGTTGCTACCGATGACCTTATTGTTGTGTTGCTACCGGCGAGCGCAGGGTCAGCAGGGCTACCTCCGAGGGTGTGCCGACGCGCAGGTTGAGCGTGCTATAGCCGATGCCCCGGCTGACAAACAGCGGCACGCCCGCGTAGGCGCCCAGGCCCATGGCCAAAGGTTTGGGCAGCGCGCTGAGCGTCAGCAGCGCCCCGACGCGCGGCAGGCGAATCTGGCCGCCGTGCGTGTGGCCGGCCAGGATCAGGTCAGGGCGACGCGCGCCCATGCGCAACACGACATCGGGGCTATGCGCCAGCGCCAGCGCGCAGGCGTCTTCGGGCACGCCGGACATGGCGCCGGCGAGGTCGTCGCGCCGCGTCGCCGGGTCGTCCACGCCGGCGACATAAAGACCATTCCCACGCTCCGTGTGGACCTGACGCGCCTCGTTAGTAAGTACGGTGAGGCCGGCGTCGGTCAACACGCCGCGCAACCGCCGCACGTCATTGGCGCCACGGTCGCGCCCGAACGGCACATAGTCGTGATTGCCCAGCACTGCATAGGCCGGCGCGCCGCGCGGCATACGCGCCAGCAGCGTCGCCACGGCGGGGATATCGGCGTCGATGTTGATGAAGTCGCCCGTATAGCAAGCCAAGTCGTACGACTCATCGGCGATCAGCGCGGGGACCTGCAGCGCCAACTCCGAGCCGGGGTGGAGATGCAGGTCGCTCAGGTGCAACACGCGCAGCCCGTCAAGATGGCGCGGCAGCCGCGGGAGGACGATCTCGTAGCGCGTGAGGTGTACACGCGGAGACGGCAGGACACGCCCGAGCATCTTCACGCTGGAACGGGTCACGCGGCTATCGACAACGGCGCGTGCGACTGCTTTACTGACGCGGCGGCCGGTTGCCCGCGCGCCCCGTTTCGCGATACGGTGTCGCCTGCCAGACCGATGGCCGCCCGCGCTGGCCCCACGGCTACCGGACGCATGGTTGCTAGAAGTCACGCCCTTCGATTCGTCCGCGTCGAGCGCTTGCGCGTCGTCAGGGCGCGTTGGCGGGGAAAGCGTCATGATAGTATCTTTATCGACCTAATGCACATAGGTATATGACGAAGGCACGAGCCATGCCACACTCATCGCCGAGAACGGGCGACGAGACGCAGCGCCGCTCTATAATAAGGTGAGTAGGGTACACACGCACAGACGTTCGCGCCAGCGGTCACGAACGAAACAGCCGCCTCGCGCGCGATGGTTTACCCCGACAGGACTTTGATCGGACGGGTATCATGGGGGGACAGACCGATGACCAACGCCCAACCTGCGCCGCCCCTCTATACGCCCGCGCCCGGCGTGCGCCTGCCGCGCATGGCGCGCGTGCGGCAGCGCTTCGACACCACACACGTCACGGACATCCGGGGTGAGATCGCGCGGGGCTTCGCGGCGCGCGCGCGGGACGTCATCAGGCCGGGTATGCGCGTGGCGATCACGGCCGGCAGCCGCGGCATCGCCAACATCGCGGCGATCACGGCGGCGGTCGTGGCGGAGACGCGCGCGCTAGGCGCCGAACCGTTCGTCGTTTCCGCTATGGGCAGCCACGGCGGGGCCAGCGCCGAGGGCCAGCGCGCGGTGCTGGCCGGCTACGGCGTCACCGAAGAAACCGTGGGGTGCCCTATCGTTTCCTCGATGGAAACAGTGACAGTGGGCGAGACCGAAACCGGCTTCACGGTCTACGTCGATCAGGCCGCCTACGAGTCGGACGGCATCATCCTGCTCAACCGTGTCAAGCCGCACTCCATCCTGACCGGCGACAAGGGCAGCGGCCTGATGAAGATGGCCGGCATCGGGCTGGGCAAGCGCGAGGGCGCCGACTCGATCCACCGCAAGGGCGTGACCGAGCACCTGTTGCCGGCCGCGCGCCTGGTGCTGGCGCGCGCGCCCGTCGCGCTGGGCGTGGCCATCGTGGAGAACTCGCTCGACCAGACGTGGAAGATCGAAACGGTTCCCGTCTCGGATATTCCGGCGGCCGACGTGCGCCTGCTGACCGAGGCGCGCGCGCTGCTGCCCACGATCCCCTTCGACCCACTCGACGTGCTAATCGTGGAGCGCATCGGCAAGAATATATCGGGGGCAGGCATGGACCCCAACGTGGTCGGCATGCACCGGCGCGCCGGCGGCGTCCCCACGCGGGAGATCCGGCGCATCGTGGCGCTCGACCTCTCCGACGAGAGCCACGGCAACGCCACCGGCGTGGGCATGGCCGACATCGTGACGGCGCGCCTGCGCGACCGGATCGACTGGCGCGCCACCTACACCAACGCGCTGACGTCCGACTTCCTCGCCGGCGTCAAGCTGCCCATCGCCTGCCCGACCGAGCGCGCCGCCATCGAATTAGCGCTCTACCCATTCGACCCCAAAGAGGCGCGCGTCGTGCGGGTCACAGACACGGCGCGCCTGGAAGAGATGTGGGTCTCCGCGGCGCTGCTGCCCACGCTGACGCGCTACCCGCTGGTCGAGCAAGTCGGCGAGTTGGAGGATATGATGCTGGGGAGCGGCGGCTAGTACACGTTGGCTCAAATAAGTTGGCGGTTTATGCGAGTCGTCGAGACACGTCTGTGTCCGTCGTTTGCCATACGATTTCAATCGCAGGCCAGCGCCGAAAGATACACGCTTTTTTTTACATGAAAGAGCTGGGTACAACAAAAAAGGCGAGTTCTTACGGAACTCGCCTTGGGGGTGGACCTGAGGGGATTCGAACCCCTGACCTTCTGAATGCCATTCAGACGCGCTCCCAACTGCGCCACAGGCCCGCGGTAGCGCGACATCGTATTCAGGCGCCGCGCTAACAATTATACCACGTTACGCCGTCGCTTGCGCCGCCGTTTCGGCCGCCGCCTCCACCGTTGGGGCGGGGTAGACGCTGACGCGCTGGCGCTGATTCGGCAGCGGCTTCTCGAAGGTGACATGCCCGTCGACGAGGGCGAAGAGCGTATAGTCTTTACCCATGCCTACATTCACGCCCGGCCGCCACTTGGTGCCGTGCTGGCGGATAATGATGCCCCCCGTGCGCAAATACTCGCCGCCGAACTTTTTGACGCCCAGACGCTGCGATTGGCTGTCACGCCCGTTGCGCGTCGAGCCCATACCTTTTTTATGTGCCATGTTATCATATCCTTCGTCTGCTACGCTGCTCTACACGGAGCCCGTGTCGGTCAGGTCGGCCGGCGTCTCCGCGGGCGCCGTCCGCGGCGGCAATGTCGTCGTGGGGAGCGTCGTATCGCCGAGCGCCTCATACGCCGGTGTAGCCGCCGTGTCGAGTTGCGCCGTCGGCGCGATGGTCGGCAACACGTCATCGGATGGAGCGGCCGAGCCTGCCGAAGCTGACGGCGCTACCCGCGCGGACGAAGCGGGTTCAGAGGCGGGAACCGTTTCCGCCACGGGTCGGGACCGTACCGCCATCGTGTCTGTCCCAAGACCGGGGATATCGATCGCCTGCACCATCAACTGCGTCAACTGCTGGCGATGGCCGGTGCGCCGGCGGTAGCGCGACTTGCTCTTGTACCTAAAAATAATCAGCTTGGGGCCTTTATGCTGGCGCACCACGCGCGCCGTCACCACGGCCCCATCGATCATCGGTCGGCCATACGCGACGTTCTCGTCGCTGGCGGCAAGCAATACCTGGTCGAGCCGCACCTGCGCGCCCGCGTCGACAGCCAGCTTCTCGACGTCGAGTGTCTCGCCGACCCGGACTTTGTACTGCTTGCCGCCCGTCTTGACTACTGCAAACACGAGGCGAATGTCCTTAAGTTATACTCTATCACTATCAATGCGCGAACGCGCGAATGCGCTAAAAAAAGCGCCTGGATCTCCCGAGCGCATGTAGAGAAGGATAGCAAGCGGGAGCGCTTCGCGTCAAGCTAAATCGACGGCCAGGGCATCGACCGGTACGAGTCGGCCTGAGGATAACGCCCGACATGGATCAATTGCTCGACGCGGCGGCGCACCGCGTCGCACTCACGCGCGCTCAATAAGGCGCGCAGTTCGGCCAGCGCGCCGTCGCCGTCGCACAGGCCGTCGAGCAACCGCCGCAGGTCGTCCACCCGCGGACGCGCGAAGCGCTCACCGGCGAAATCCCAAATAACCGTGCGCAGCTTGGGCGCGGCGTGGAAGGTCAGCCCGTGGTCGATCGCCCACACGCGGCCGTCCGGCCCGCGCAACAGGTGCCCGGCCTTCCGGTCCGTGTTGTTGATGACGCAGTCGAAGAGCGCGACACGGCGCGCGGCGTCCGGTATCTCGGGGCCAAAGGTGAAGTAGTGCGCGTTGGTGTCCGCTTCGACGTAGAGTTGGACCATGCCAACGCCGTAGGGACCGTCGCGGATCACGGTTGGCGGCACGAGATCCCAGCCCGCCGCCCCGCTCACGACATAGGCGGCGCGCTCACGGCGATAGAGCGAGCCTTCGGGAAAGTCATAGAGCGGGGACTCGCCGCGCCGCGGCTTGTAAACGGCATAGCTGCACCCTGCTGAAGGGTGCTGCAACGTCACCAGGAACGTGTAGTTGGAGCCCCACGGAATGAGGCCGCACGAGTCAATCTCCGACTCTTCGATCAGCGTCAGCACGTCGGGACGCTCGGCGCCCCACGCGGCCTTCTGGTTGTTCATGTCGTCGGTCGGGGTACCATCGAGGCGGAAGCGTCGTTTGGACATGCGTAGTGTCCCTGTCATAGCAATCGTGGTGGAACATAGATATAGATAGGGATGAGGCTATATCCACATGATACCAGCGCCGCCGTGTTCGCACAGGATTCGTGAACCACGGACCGCGGCACGGCGTCAGGCCGCGGTCGTGAAGCCGCCGCTTGGCCTATCGGGCAAGCGCGCGATCGACAGGTAGAAGTCCGCGATGGCCTGCACGGCCGTGACAAACTGGTCGAGATCGGCGGGCTTGGTAATGAACGCGTTCGCATGGTGGGCGTACGCGGCCTGCACGTCGTCGCGCGCCGCCGAGGAGGTCAGGACGATGACCGGGATGCGCCGCAGCATCGGATCACCCTTGATCGCGCTAAGCACGTCGAGGCCGGGTAGGGCGGGCAAGCCGAGGTCGAGCAGGACGATATCCGGCCGGGGCGCGCTGATGTAGTCGCCTTCACGCCGCAGGAAAGCCAGCGCCTCCGCGCCATCGCGCGCCACACTCACGGTGTGCCGCGCGATGGCGCTCATACTTTCTTGCAGTAGCCGCACATCGCCGGGGTTATCCTCGACGAGTAGTATCTCGAAGTGACGCCGCATCGCCCTTGCCTTTCCCGCTCCTGGCGTGTCGCGCGTATCGTCGTGTCGCGGACCCACTGTCATAGTGATACTCTATAGGCAAGAGCGCCCGCATCCTCCATACGGGGGGACCCCGAAAGTAGTAGGGATGGGAGAACCGATAGTCCCGGTCGGCGCCACAACGCACGCTTGTGCTACACTGCCATGTATATCCGGCGTTCCCACTCCATCCTAACTCACCTCGGCGCTCCCCGCGCTCCCCGCGCCTCTCGGCGCTCTCTCTCAAGCCGCCGGCTGATAGCTGACGGCTGATAGCTGACAGCTCTTACTGGAGGTGATTATGCTGGCGCGCGCGCTCTCCTGCGCTATGGTTGGTCTCGACTCAGCATTAGTCGAGGTCGAGGTGGACCTTGCGCAAGGACTCCCCGCTTTCACCATCGTCGGCCTGCCCGACACCGCCGTCAACGAGGCCAAGGAGCGCGTGCGCGCGGCCATACGCAACTCCGGCCTGCAATTCCCCATGCGCCGGATCACGGTCAACCTGGCCCCGGCTGATCTGCGCAAGGAAGGTCCGAGCTACGACCTGCCGATGGCGGTGGCGCTGTTGGCCGCGAGCGAACAGGTCGCGCTCGACCCGGCGGGGCACCTCTTCCTCGGCGAGCTCGGCCTCGACGGCACGCTGCGCCATACCACCGGCATCCTGTCCATGGTCTCGCTTGCCCGCGAGCGCGGCATCCCCACCGTCTACGTCCCCGCCGTCAACGCGCTTGAGGCCGCGCTCATCCGCGAGGTCGCGGTTATCCCCGTACGCACACTGGCCGGGCTCGTCGCCCACCTGCGCGGCGAGGCCCCGATCGCGCCGGCCATCGCCGCCGAGGACCTGCTCACCGGCGCCTTTTTAGAGTACGGGACCGACTTCGCCGACGTGCGCGGCCAGGAGCACGTCAAGCGCGCGCTCGAAGTCGCGGCGGCCGCAACGTCCTCCTCAGCGGCCCACCCGGCTCCGGCAAGACCCTGCTGGCCCGCGCGCTGCCCTCGATCCCGCCCGCGATGGGCATCGAGGAGTCGCTCGAGGCGACCAAGGTCTACTCCGTGGCCGGGCTGCTGCCCCCGGAGACGCCGCTGGTGCGCCAGCGCCCCTTCCGCGCCCCGCACTACACCATCTCGCACGCCGGGCTCGTCGGCAGTGGGCGCTGGCCGCGCCCCGGCGAGATCTCGCTGGCGCACCGCGGCGTGCTGTTCCTCGATGAGTTGCCCGAGTTCGGCAAGGGAGGTCAAAAAAGCGAGAGTTGTGTCGGGCCGTCCCCCTCGTCCGCCTGCTCCCCTTGTGTGCCACCGTCGTCCTCCGCCGGAACAGCGCCGTCCGCATCGCCCGCCATCGGGGCGTCCGCACTGTCCTGTTGGCGTGACACAGCGCCTTGCGCTGTCGGAGCTGTTTCTGTCGGCGCGGTCATCGTGGAGACGACTGGGGTCGTCGATAGCGCAACGCCGGACGCCGGGTCGCTATCCATCATGCCCATCATATCTACGGCCGGCTGCATGGACGCCGGGATGCTCTTCGACACTGCGGCGGCGAGGGGTGATGGCGCTTGCCGCGCCGAGACATCTGGCATAACCTCGTACGTCTGTCCCTGTGTCTCGTCCTCCACCTCGGTGGACCAATCCTCGTCGAGGAGCGCGCGGAGCCGGCGCAGGTCGTCCATCATCTCGTCGACGTAGCGCTCGCTGTGCGGGGCGGCGTACGGATGGCGGATGGGATAGTAGCGCCGCTGACCACGCCGCGTCAGCGTGCCGTGCGCGCTGCTCAACGAAACGCCCGGCAGCAGCGCCGCGACGGCGTCGGGGCCACATAGGACGATGATACGCGGAGCGACGGCCGTGATCGATATGTCGAGCCGAGGCGCACAGGCCGCGATCTCGCTGTCGCGCAGGGGTCGCTGATGCGGCGGCCGGCAGCCGATCAAGGTGGCGTAGTGGACCTCCGCGGGGTCGATCCCCGCCGCGGCAAGACGTTCTTCGAGCCATGAAAAGAGCGGCGAGGCGAAAGCCACGCCATCGTGCTCCTCATGATAGCGCGGCGCGCCCGCGAGCAGGAGCGCGCGCGCGGGCACAGGGCCGCGCGACGCCACCGCCCGCGCGGCGCCCTGCGGGCAGTGTTCGCAGGCGTCTGTCACGGCAGTCGATGGTCGATAGTCGATGGTCGATGGTCGATAGTCGATAGTCGATGGTCGATAGAAATCATGCTTATTATTAGCCGTCGTCGCACTTTGACACCCAAACAACCAACATGTCAACAAACTTCCTACTATCGACTATCGACCATCGACCATCGACTTTCGACCAATCAGGCGGCGCGTTCGAGCGCCAGCGGGGAGCGCAGCGTGAGCAGGGCGACCTCGGGCGGACACCCCAGGCGCAGGTTGAGGCCGCTGTACCCGATGCCGCGCGTGACGAACGTGGGCACACCGTGGTGCGCGCGCAGGCCCATGACCTCGCGACGCGGCAGGCTGCTCATGGTGATGAGCGGCCCGAGGAACGGCAGGCGGATCTGACCACCGTGCGTATGCCCCGCCAGGATCAATCCCGGCCGATGGCCGCCCAGCCGCAACACGATATCAGGGCTGTGCGCCAGCAACAGGGCGCAGGCGCCGTCCGGCACGGCGGCCATGGCGCGGTCCAAATTGTCGCGGTCGGTCGCCGGGTCATCGACGCCGACGATGAACAACTCACCGTCGAGGACCGGCCGCGCCGTATTGTCGAGGACATCAAGCCCCGCGTGCGCCAGCATCGCCCGCAGCGCCGCCACATCGTTGGTTCCATGGAAGCGCCCGAGCGGTTGATGGTCGTGGTTGCCGAGCACGGCGTAGGCACCCGCGACCCGCGGCATACGCGCGAGGATCGTGGCTACCTGTGGGATGCCATCATCAGTATCGATGAAGTCGCCGGTGTAGAAAGCGAAGTCGTGCGGTACATCGGCGACGAGCTCCGGCAACTCACGCGCGAGTTCCGAGCCAGGCTGCAGGTGCAGGTCGCTGATGTGGAGGACGCGCAAGCCGTCAAGCCCGGCCGGGAGCCGCGGCACGACGACATCGTAGCAGGTAAGCTCGATATGCGGCGGGGGTAGGAGATGCTGTAAGGCCCTGACGCCGAGTTGAGCCGGAAGACTATCGACGGCGCCGTGGTAGAGATGCTTGACGAACCGGCGAATCCGCTTTGTATTCATATCCACATAATGCTAGTCGACGTCCAGACGAAAAAGGTAGCGGCGAGCGCTCGTACAGTTATAGCCTATCCCCGCGCGGACTATGTGGCAATAGGATAGTAGGCCGCCGCTACTGCTCGAACTCCTCGTCGACATCCTCGATCTCGTAGTACGTGTTCATCCACTCGTCGAGCGCCTCGAGCACGGCCTGCCCGATAGCGTTGGCCACGGCCGACTCCTGCTCCGCGCTGAAGCCCGCGCCCGCGAGGGCCGTCGTGGCGCTGGTTACCGCCCGCTGCCCGATAGCTTCCCGTGTCTCCTCGTCCATCTCGTTCTCCTTATAGCTGGATCTATTCTATTCACAAGAGGGGCGCCGGTGGACCCAACATAGCCGCCGCCCATATCCTACCATGCCAGCGTCTGTCGTCGCATCCCGTTTTACCCTACAGGCTCCTGGCCGCCGCCTCGTCGAGCAGCCACAGCAGCGTGCCATCGGTCGGGGCGATGAGTTGCGCGGGGAGCCTGTCGGGATCGCGCGGACCCTCGATCACCTCGCTCAGTACGCCGGACTTGTCGGCCCCGGCCACAAGGAAGGCGACCGTCGCGGCGTTGTTGATCACCGGCGCGGTCATGGTGATGCGATGCGCGTTGACCTTCTGGACGAATGGCGCGGCCACGAGGCCGGTCGTGTCGTGCAGCGCGTCGGTCCCAGGGAAAAGCGAGGCGGTGTGCCCATCAGGACCCAGCCCCAACAGCACGAGGTCGAAGCGCGGCCATTGAGTGGGCTGCAACTGGAAGAAACCGCGCATGGTAGCGGCATAGTCGCGCGCCACGTCGGCGGCGTCGGGCAGTTCGGCGCGTACGCGGTGCACGTTCTCGGCCGGGATCGTGATCTTGGAGAGCAGGGCCTCGCGGACCATGCGGTAGTTGCTCTCCGCGTCGTCGGGCGGCACATGCCGTTCGTCGCCCCAGAATAGGTGTACGCGTTCCCAGGGAACCTGCCCCACGTACGGGGGCGCGGCGAGCAGGCCGTAGAGGGCCTTAGGCGTGCCGCCGCCGGAGAGCGCCACCGTGAAGCGCGCGCCCTCCTCGTCGGCGGCGCGCTGCGCCAGCGTGACAAAGAGTTCGGCGGCGCGCGCCGCCAAGGCGGCGCCGTCGGGGGCCACGATGCGCTGCGTGTCACCAGGCAGGATCTCGGGCGGCGTGGCCGCGTCCCCCAGGGAATCGAGGGGGTCGAGTGTCATGTATTACTCCTCCGTGATGACGCGCTCGCACAGGGCGGCGACCGCGTCGATGGCGTTCTCGTAGATGCGGTCGTGCCGGAACACCTCCAGCTCCTCATTGAGCAGTTCACTGGCGTCGCGCGTGGTCATGCGCACGCGATGCGACACGCTGGGCGCTCCGTCGAGCGTATACGTCGTCGACGCTTCGTGGTCTTCCGGCAGACGTTCGACGGTGAAGACCGCCGGGACATCGCGCAGCGTAGCGGTCAGCGTAAGCGAGCATACGTCGCCGCCTTCGACGCCCGGCTTCTCGTCGGGCGTGATGTCGATCGGTACGACCGTGCCGCCGCGCGCGGCTTCCAGGTGTAGCGCGTCCCCGTGCAGTCGCGCGCCCTGTGGACGCGGCGTCCACCCCAGGCAGGCGGTGAGCCAGCCAGCCACGAGGAGGGCCTGCGCGGGGCTGCCGGCGCCACCCGGACGCGCGTAGGTGACGCGGACGCCGTCGATGCGGCTAACATAGGGCCGCAGACCGGCCTTGTCGAAGAACTGCGCGGTCAGGTTGCGCCAGGGCGTCAGCCGCACCCAATGAAAATCGCTGACACCGTGGTCCGCATCCGTGGCATGACTCAACGCCGCCAGCTTGGAGAGCCCGTCGATAGGCCGCGCCAACCGCGCCGAGTCCACGATGACGCGGTCGCACAGGGCGGCCATGCGCGCGAAAAGGTCGTTGCCGAACGGCACGTCATCGGCCCACCACAGATAGGTAGGCAGGGCGGGCAAAAGGAGCGGGATGATGATGCCGGGCGCATGCGCCGCCGCCGCCCCATGCGCCGTCAGCGTCACCTGTTCCCAGCAGACGCTCCCGCGCGCCGAGTCGGTCTTGGTGCAATTCGTGGTCACGACCGCGTCGAGCGACGAGGACGCCGCGTCGGGGTCGGCGACGACGACGATCGTGCGCGACGGATGGCGCTCAATCAGCCCCGCGATGGCCTCGATCACGGACCCCGCCTTGTCCTTGTGCGGCACGTAGACGACGAGATTGAGCACGCTGGCGCGCGCGGGCGCCGGCCGCCCATTATCCGCCTCGCCCTGCCCCACTCTCTGCCATAATTGCCCGAGGGCCTTCTCAACGCTCTCGACGTCGACGGACGCGCCTTCCCAGGTGTTCGTGGGTGTTGTCGTGGTGGTCGTCATTGACTCCTCCTGCTTCTAGGCGATAGGCAATAGGCGATAGGCAATAGGCGATAGGCAATAGGCAATAGGCAATAGGCGATAGGCAATAGGCGATAGGCAATAGGCGATAGGCAATAGGCGATAGGCAATAGGCGATAGGCGATAGTGGTACCGATTGAAGGAAAGCATAGCATAAAACGCGATGGGTTGGACGTCGCCTACCCATCGTTACTTCCGACTATCGACTATCAACTCGTCTAGGGCCGCCGCCAGCGCCGGCCGTCCTGCTCGAGCAGCGCGTCGGCCGCGCGCGGCCCCCAGGTCCCCGCGTCGTAGTTGGGGAAAACCGGCGCCGGCTCGTGGCTCCAACCCTCCAGGATGTTCTCGACGAAGGTCCACTCCGCCTCGACCTCGTCGCGGCGCGTGAACAAGGTGGAGTCGCCCAGCATGCAGTCGAGGATGAGCCGCTCGTAGGCGTCCGGTGACTCGGTGGCGAAGGCCGACCCGTAGAGGAAGTCCATGTGCACCGGGCGGATCTGCATACTCGCCCCCGGCGCCTTGGAACTGAAGCTCAACGAGATACCCTCGTCAGGCTGGATGTGCATGGTCAGCACGTTCGGCTCGATGGGGTTGTCCTGTGACTGCCGGTACAGCATGTGCGGCGCCGGTTGGAAGTGGATGGCGATCTCGGTCGAGCGCACCGGCAGTCGTTTGCCATGGCGCAGGTAGAAGGGCACGCCCTCCCAGCGCCAGTTGTCGACGAAAAGCTTGAGCGCCACGTACGTTTCGGTGACCGAGTCGGGCGCGATGCCCGGCTCCTCGCGGTAACCCGGAACTTTCTGGCCCGCGACCCAGCCAGGACCGTACTGCCCGCGCACCGTGTGCGCCGCCGACTTATCCGGGTCCATTGGCTGTAGCGCGCGCAGCACCTTGACCTTCTCATCGCGCACGGCGTCGGCGTCGAAGGCGACCGGCGGCTCCATGCACACCAGGTTGAGCAGTTGCAGCATGTGGCTCTGCACCATGTCGCGCAGCGCCCCGGCCTTCTCATAGTAGCTGGCGCGGCCCTCGACGCCGACGCTCTCGGCGACCGTGATCTGCACATGGTCGACGTAGCGCCGGTTCCAGATCGGCTCGAAGATACCGTTGGCGAAGCGGAAGACCAGGATATTCTGCACCGTTTCCTTGCCCAGGTAGTGGTCGATGCGATAGACCTGATCTTCGCGGAAGACCTGCAACAAGTCGTGGTTGAGCGCCTTGGCCGACTCCAGATCGTGGCCGAAGGGCTTCTCGACGATAATGCGCGCCCAGCCGACTCCGTTTTTACCGCCACTCTGTAGCCCCACGCGGCCGAGTTGACGGATGATGTCGGGGTCGAACTGCGGCGGCGTGGCAAGGTAGAAGACGTGGTTGCCCTCGGTCCCGCGTTCCCTATCGATGCGGTCGAGCTCCTCTTTGAGCTTATCGTAGCCACTAGGGTCCTGGAAATCGGCCGTGATATAGGAGAGACCCTGGCTGAAGGAGTCCCACGCGGCCGGCTGCACGGGGCGGCGGCGCGAGAACTGGTCGACCGCCTCCTTCATCTCCTTGCGGAATTCGTCGTCAGTCAACTCGTTACGCGCGAAGCCGACGACCGAGAAGCCCGACGGCAGCCAGCCTTCCAGGGCCAGATTGTAGAGCGCGGGCAGCAGCTTGCGGCGCGTCAGGTCGCCCGCCCCCCCGAAGATAACCATCGTGCAGGGCTGCGGGGTGCGCGCCGTGCGCATGCCTTGGCGCAGCGGGTTCTCCACCGGCGCGAGCTCGGCCGCGGGTGCTACCATCCTTCTCTCCTCGAGTAGTTAGTAATTAGTAGCTAGTAGTTAGAAGGATTTTTCTAACTACTAGCTACTAATTACTAGTAACTAATCAGGCCTTCTTAATAGCGTGTCCGCCGAACTCGTTGCGCAGGGCGGCGATCACCTTGGCGCTGAAGCTCTCTTCCTGCCGCGACACGAAGCGCGCCAGCAGCGACATCGTGATCACGGGGGCGGGCACATTGTGGTCGATGGCGTCTTGCACCGTCCAGCGGCCCTCGCCCGAGTCCTCGACGTAGCCCCGGATGTGCAGCAAGTTGGGGTCGTTGGCGAGGGCGGCCGCGAGCAACTCGAGCAGCCACGAACGCACCACCGACGCATGGTTCCACAATGCGGCGATGCGTTGCAGATCGAGCTCGGTGCGGTACTCCGAGGCGTGCATGATCTCGAAGCCCTCGCCATAGGCCTGCAGCATGCCATACTCGATGCCGTTGTGCACCATCTTGACGTAGTGGCCGGAACCGCTCGGGCCGACATGCAGGTAGCCGTCGGGCGGCGCCAGCGTGGCGAAGATGGGCGCGGCTTGCTGGAACACATCCTCTTTGCCGCCGATCATCATGCAGTAGCCGTTCTTGAGGCCCCACACGCCGCCCGACGTACCGCAATCGAGGAAGTTGAAACCCTTGGCCTCCAGCTCCTCGGCGCGGCGCTTGCTGTCCGTCCACTTGGAGTTGCCGCCGTCGATGATGGTGTCGCCCGGCGACAGGAACGGGACAAGCCCCTCGATGCTGTCGTCGACGGGCTTGCCGGCCGGAACCATGAGCCAGATGTGGCGGGGCGCTTCCAGCTTGCCCACGAGCTCCTCGAGCCCGCGCGCGCCGGCGGCCCCCTCGCCCTCGAACTCGGCGATAGTCTCCTCGCTGCGGTCGAAGACGACGACCTGGTGCCCCCCCTCCATGAGGCGGCGCACCATATTACCGCCCATGCGGCCCAGCCCGATCATAGCTACTTGCATGGCTCCTCCATTCATTAGTGACGAGTGGCGAGTGGCGAGTGACGAGTGACGAGTGATTTGTTCTAGTCACTCGCCACTCGCCACTCGTCACTCGCCACTAACTAACGTGGCTCATCATCTCTTCGCGTTTGCCGCTAATGGTGGCGATGAGCTCGTTGAACGACTCCGTGAAGAGGCGCACGCCATCCTCTTGCAGCTGCCGCGTGACCTCGTCCATCGAGATACCAGCGCGCTCGAGCGCGCCGAGTTCGGTGCGCGCCGCCTCGACATCCTGCGTGATCGTTGGCGCGACAGCGCCGTGGTCCATGAAGTCGTCGATCGTGGCCGGGGGCATCGTGTCGACGGTGTCGGGGCCGATCAACCCCTCGACGTACATAACGTCGCGGTAGGCCTTGTTTTTGGTGCTCGTGCTCGCCCAGAGCGGGCGCTGTACCTTGGCGCCGTGCGACGCCAGGGCGTCCCAGCGCGGGCCGGAGAAGATCTCCTGGAAGGCGACATAGGCCATCTTGGCGTTGGCGATGGCCGCCTTACCCTTCAGCGCGCCCAACTCGCTCTTGCGCGCCTCGTCGCCGGCGCCGTCGATGAGCGCGTCAAGCTTCTTGTCTACGGCCGAGTCGACGCGGCTGACGAAGAACGACGCCACCGAGGCGATGCGGTCGATCGGCTGGCCGGCGCTGGCGCGCTGCTCTAGTCCCGAGATATAGGCGTCGGCGACCTGGCGATAGTTGTCGACCGAGAAAAGCAGCGTGACGTTGACGTTGACGCCCTCGGCGATGGCGTGCTGGATGGCCGGGAGGCCCTCGGCCGTGCCGGGGATCTTGACCATGATGTTGGGCATATTGAGTTGGGCGAAAATGCGGCGCGCCTCGGCCAGCGAGCGCTCGGTGTCGTGCGCGAGGTCCGGCGGCACCTCGATGCTGACGTAGCCATCGCGCCCATCGCTGCTATCGTAGACGGGACGCAGGATGGTAGCGGCGTTGCGGATGTCGTCGAGCACAAGGCCGTCGTAGACCTGGGGGACGCTCTTGTTGTCGCGCACCATCGACTGTAGGTCCTGGTCGTAGTCGGAGGCGCCGTCGGCGATAGCCTTCTGGAAGATGGTGGGGTTGCTTGTCATGCCGACGATACCTTGATCCATCCGCTCCTTGAGGCCGCCGCTCTTGAGCAGATCGCGGGTAATATAGTCGATCCAGGGACTCTGTCCGGCGTCGAGCAATTGGTGTAGGGTTGTCTTCTCGGCTGTCATCGTGTTTTCTCCTCGTGAACTAGCCTGGCGCCTCTAGACTCCTAATACAGGCAAACATGGTGCGAATGAGTCAAGTTTTCGCGTCATGTCTCGTCGGTCTGAGGCGGAGCCTCGCTAGTATAAGGCCTCAGGTCGGGTCTATCATCGGTGGGGCGTTCGTTGCGGCGCGGCTCCACTGTAGGGGTAACACAGCAGGGCGCGTGCCACAATCTACATCAGTCATATATACCTAATTCCTGAGCAAGAGCGGCCATATCATCCAATATTTTCATGTTTTGCTCATGGCGTCGCTGGTCGTACGCCCGTACATCCTGTCGCCGCACGCGACGATGCGTACCAACCATCGTATAGGGAATAGCGCCCGCTTCGAGTAGCTTGATGAGGTGCGGCCGTGACACGCGCAGCAGGGCAGCCGCCTCAATCGTGCTCAACTCCGCATCCTCCTCTTGCCGGCGTACCGGAGCAACAGTAATAGCCTCGCCACGCGCCAGCAGCAGGATAAGCTGGCGCAGCGCCTTGCCGACCGGCGCCGGTATGTCCAGCGTCTGTCCATCGGACGAGAGCAGCCGCGCGTGCTCCAGCCCGCCTTGCTCTACCAGCTGGCTCAAGCGCTCGATGGCCGCCACATCCTGCGCGGTCGGAGTAACCGGCTCAATCTCTCGCGTTCGCGCTACCATACTCTTAATCCTCTATAACTACTATCTTCGCGCTACGACGTATCTACACTGTACCTCCCGACGGCAATCAAGTGCAATAAGTGCAACAGCTCGTTGCCCGGCCTCCGGTCTGTCATAATTGTCGTCCGCTATAACGCTATTATCCGGTACGCCGACGCCGCTTGTCACCATAACGTATGGAGAGGGGTGGACAGTGACGTTGAGACATAACGGCGCGTCAGGATCAAAAGAGGGAGATGGCAATGAGGGGTGGACAGTCGGACGGACAGGCGGCCGCGCAGGGGCGCTTGCTGGCGCGACCGGCGCAACCAACCGGCGCGGCGCCGGCCGGATTTCAACCGCTGGGGCTGGACGGCGATCGCGACGGCATCCTCTACGTGCCCGAGGGCTACCGCGCGGACCAACCCGCGCCGTTCGTGCTGACGCTGCACGGCGCCGGCGGCGACGCCCACGGCGGGCTCGCCCCGCTCCTGCCCCTGGCCGACGCGTATGGGCTGATCCTGCTCGCGCCGGACGCGCGGCGCGGGACGTGGGACGTCATCCGCGGCCGCTACGGTCCCGACATCGCCTTCATCGACCGCGCGCTGGCGCAAACGTTCGACCGCTGCGCCGTCGATCCGGCGCGCCTCGCCATCGGGGGCTTCTCCGACGGCACCTCCTATGCGCTCTCGGCCGGCCTCACCAACGGCGACCTGTTCACCCACGTCATCGCCTTCTCGCCGGGGTTCATGGCCCCAGGCGTCCAGACGGGCGCGCCGCGCATCTTCATCTCACACGGCGTACGCGACGAGGTGCTGCCGATCGACGTGTGCAGCCGCCGCATCGTGCCGCGACTGGAGCAGGCCGGCTACGACGTGACCTACCGCGAGTTCGACGGCCCCCACACCGTCCCGCCCGAGATATCGCGCGAGGCGGTGGGGTGGTTTACCTAGGCGTCGGAGGCGCGGTGGCCGTGGGCGCCGGAGTGGCCGTGGGTACGGCCGGCGTCTCCGTTGGCGGCCCGGCAAGCACAGTAAACGTCGTGCTTGCCGTCGCCTTCGTCGTCGTATTGACGGCATGAATGGTCCCCGGTCCCGGAGGAGCCGTCGCGGGGATCACGATGGCGAGGGTGAACGTGGAGCCATCCGTGTAGGTGAGACCGGCCGGGGCGGCGTTCCAGTACACGGCGACCGCGCCCGCGCCGAAGCTCGTCCCGCTCACGAAAACGGTCGTGCCGGGCGGTCCGCTCGTGGGGAGATCCGCGGCCTGGGGCGTACCCTGCGGGGTCGGTGTAGGAGACGCGGGACGGGGCGTGGCGGATGGCGTCGCGGTGACGGTGGGGGCGCTCGTTAGCGTCGGTGAGGGCGTCGTAGTGGGTGGGGCCGTGTAGGTAGAGGTCGTCGTGGCCGTGTAGGCGGGGGTATAGGTCGGATACGGATAGGGCGTCGCGTCGGCGTAATAGGCGTCGTACGTCGGATACGGCGCGGCGGTAGCATAGGCATAGGCCGAGGTATCCGTCGGATACGCCGCGTACGTCGGGTACGGCTCCGCGCTCAACGCGCAGGCCGTCGCATCGGGCGTCGTCGCGTTCGACGGGGGCGTGACCGTGGGCGTCGTCGCGGTCGATGAGGGCGTCGCGTTCGACGGGGGCGTCGCGGTCGGGGATACGAGCGTATTCGTCGCGGATACGGTTGGCGTCGCGCCCGGCGCACAGTAGGTAGCGGCGCTCGGGGACGCGCTCGACGCCGGGACGGCCGTGCCGCCAGGATACGACAACGCCGGGGGCGTGGCTAGCCCGAGCGTCCGTCGTCCCGACCTATCCGCCGTGGGCGGGGTGACGCCGATAACCCAGGCTTCCCGCGTGTATTGGTTGACGAAGCGCCACGAGAGCAAGGCGTATCCTCGTATGCCCCACCGGGCGCCCCACTCGTTCTCGACCCACACGCCGGCTCCGTCATAGGCCACCGCCACGACCGCCTCGGCCCCGCGTAGGACAGCGCCACGCCTGGGAAGATCAACGTAAGGTCGGGACAGCGATGCGCGCAGGAAATCATCGTACACCGACACGCCAAGTACCAGGGGTTGGCCCCCCGCGAGCGTGGACTGGATCACCGTCCGCGCCGCGGCCGCATGGCGGCCAGGGGCATACACGCACCTGTAGCCGGTGAGACGATAGCCGCGCGCCCGCGCCTGCTCGGCCCCCGTCGGCGCGTCCCAATAATCGCCGGGTCCCTGCCAATAGTCCACCTGCGTGTCGACGCCCTGCCGCGCTTCCTGAACGAGGGCGGCCGCAAGCGTCACGGGGTGGTTCTGGCCGCGCGTGACGGGCGCGTAGACAGAGAGAGGGGCGAAGAGGGTCTCGGCATACCCGTACTTCCTGGCCCACCAGCCCCGCAGCGTATACCCGGTCGCCCACGCGGCACCCGCGTGGACCGGCCCCTCATCCGCCACCGGCGGATCATCGCCCGAGAGGTCCACCGAGGCCGGGACACGAGAGACGCGCCTCGCCTGCGGCGACGTGCCGTATCCGCGTGCGGTTTCCGAGGACGGTAAGCCCAACGCGATCGGATACGCGGCGCGCGGCGCGGCGGACGGCCCCGCCGCGACGACGGCCAGCGGGGGCAGCAGCACCAGGGGCGACGCGTCGCGCGAGAGCGACGAGGCCGCCTTCGTGGGGGAGGCCGCGACGGCGGCGGCGACCGCGCGCTTAGCTGGAGCTCCACTTGTCCGGCCATGCGCCCGGGTCCATCCCCGGTCGTCGCACTGGCTTGGAACAAAGGGAGGCGCCCCCGCCCCACAGGCGCGGCCACGCCCACCCCCAGCAGTGTCATCAGCAGCCCTACACGCGGGAGATACCCGCTCCCTCCTGCCCATCTACGCATGGTCGTCCCCTCCGTGACGCGCGCCGTCTGTTGTCTCGTTATCAGGAGCATTAGTCATGCCGTTGAACGTAGCGGCCCGGTCGGGACGGGCCGAGGAAAACAGCGGGCAGGTAGACCTCGATCATAACCGGCGCGACAACGGCGCCGAGGCTAACCCGTCCTGCATCAGACGAACTCATCCGTGCCCACTATCTCCCACATGCCTCAATTGTACGCTAAAACGCGCGCATGCTGGTTTGCGAGCCGCGGGACAAGCGCCATGTTAGGCAACCAGATGCGGGATGCGCCTGCACAGCGCCGCTACACTGATGCAACCATCCACTACCCGGTGTGCCCTGTAACCCGCCGCGTATTACTTACTAGCACGGCCGTGCGACGCGGGAGAACCCGCACTGATCACTTAAACATATCTTGTCCATGTGGCACAGCGACCCGACATGCTGTGCCTCTGGGTGGACGCAATCACGATCAGGAGCACAAGATCATGGACCAGAGATCAAAACAGCCAGACGATGCCCCCAGCCGCCGGTCCTTTTTACGCACCGGGCTCGCGGTCGGAGCCGGAACCATCGGCGCCGGGATGGTGGCCCATGCGTTGCCCGCCTTCGCCGACGACGGAGCAGGCGATGGCCGTCTCACACGGGGAGACGTGGCCATTCTCCGCTTCCTCGCCGCGGCCGAAATCCTCGAGAGCGACCTGTGGCAGCAGTACAACGAGCTCGGCGGCATCCCGGACGGCGAAGTCCCCGACGGGAGTGGGAGCGCCGCCTACACCGCGAAACTGCAAGTGCTGGACGGGGATATGCCCCAGTACATCCACGACAACACCGAGGATGAGATCAGCCACTTCACCTTCCTCAACGCCTACCTGGTCGCGCGGGGCGCGGACCCCGTCAACCTGGATCGGTTCCGCACCTTGCCGAGCAGCAGAGCGACCGGCGCCCAGCAGATCGGCCGGCTCACCAACCTGATGCAGCTGACGGTGGACACCAGTTGGTGGACGCGCTACCGCAGCCGCACGCAGAACCCCGATGGCGGGGACACCTTCCCTCAAGCCGTCCCAGGGTTGAGCCGGGGGCAATTCCCGGCCATTCCTCGCGACGATAACGACCTTGCTCCCGATAGCCACATCCAGGCGATCGCCAGCACGGCGGGCTTCCATTTCGGGTTCATCGAGCAAGGGGGCGCCAGCCTGTACCCAGCACTGGCGCAGCGAGTGACCAATGTGGAGGTGTTGCGCATTTTGCTCAGCATCGGCCCCACCGAGATGGCGCACTTTCAGACCTGGCACGACAAGGCGGGCAATGCGCCGCCTCTGACCGACCCTACGAATGGGTTGGTGTTTCCGAACCTCAATGCGCCGCCGTTTGGCGGGGAGGACTTCCAGACCAACCTGATCATGCCCGAGCCCACCGTTTTCCTGCGCCGCACGTTCCCGGCCTGCTCGATCATTCGCCCGACTCAGACCGAGGGGGCGGCCAGGGGCGCGGTCAAGGCCCTAACGGACGATGGGCTGTTTATCGGCCAATCGCCGGCGTTCTTTGCCGTCCTGCGCGCATTGGCCGCGGAGGCGGATGCGGCGCGCCGCGACAACGGCACTAACGGAGGCCAATACTAGCCGTTTATCGTAGATGTTCGTGATGTGGTTCTTGACAATCCCCTCGGAGACGTATAACTCGCCCGCGATCCGCGTGTTGTCGTGGCCGCGCGCCAGCAAGATCAACACTTGCCGCTCGCGCGGTCAGCGTGAAGAGCGTGTCGGCCCGCGTTGACCGCGCCCTCTCCTGGGCCGCCCGCGCGACCGTCGCCGCGACGCTCTGGCTGAACCAGCCCGTCTCCCCGCGCGCGACGCCGCGCACGGCGTCGACGATGCGCCCCGGCGCCTCGGCCTTGGTCAGGTAGCCGGCCGCGCCATGCGCCAGCAGCCCCAGAATGTGCGCCTCGTCGTCATGGGCGCTCAGGACGAGGACGCGCGCCGCCGAACCGTCCTGCCGGATGCGCCGGGCGACTTCGACGCCGCTCAATTCCGGCAACTCCAGGTCCAGCAGCAGCACGTCCGGCGTCAGGTCACGCGCCAGCCGCAGCGCCGCCACGCCGTCGCGCGTCTCCGCGACCACGGCGATGTCGGGCTCCCGCTCCAGCAGGCCGCGAATCCCGCTGCGCACGATGGGGTGGTCGTCGGCCAGGACGACGCGGATCTGGGCCATCTCTCCAACGTGAGCGCTATCCATCGAGGCCGCCCTCCGTCACGCTGGGCACGACGACGCGGACGGTCGTGCCGCGACCAAGCTCCGACGTCACCTCCAGGCATCCGCCGATCGTCGCGGTTCGCTCCATCGCCCCTACCAGCCCCAGGTGTCCCCCGTGTATCAACGCGGTCAGACGGTCGGGGACCGCGAAGCCGCGCCCGTCGTCCGCGATCTCCAGCAACGCCCCCTCGGCGTCCACCGCGAAGCGTACCCGGACGCGCGCGGCGTGGGCGTGGCGCGCGACGTTGGACAGGGCCTCCTGGCAGACGCGGAGCAGGGCCAGCCGCGTCACCTCGGGGAGCGCCTGGCCGTCCGGCGCCAGCTCGGCGCACACGCTCATCTCGGGATGCGCCTCCCCGAAGCGCGCGACGTGCGCGCGGAGTTCGGCCGCCAGGCCGAACGGGGCGAGCGCCGGCGGCCGCAACTCGTGGCAGGCGGCGTGTACCGTGTCGGCGGCCTGCCGCAGGACTTCTTGCGCCACGGCCACTTGCTCAAGGCCGGCGGGGTCGCGCACATACGCCCTAAGCAGTCCCAGGTGGAGGGCGGCCCCGTGGAGATCCTGGACCGGCCCGTCATGCAACTCCCGCGCCAGGTGGAGGCGGCTCTCGTCGCGGTCGTCCAGCAACCGGCGGTGGGCCTCGGCCAACTCGGCCTCCGCCAGCTTGCGCGCGGTGATGTCCTCGATCATGCCGATGGAGAACACGGCGCCGCCACATGGGTCGCGGACAAGGGACACGGTGAGCCGGCCCCAGATCATGCCCCCATCCTTGCGGACGTAGCGCTTCTCCAGTTGGTAGTGATCGCGCCGCCCGGCCGCCAACTCCCGATAGAGCGTCATGCTGGCCGGTTCGTCGTCCGGGTGCGTCACCGCGCTGAACAGCAGGTTGTACAATTCCTCCCGCTCGTAGCCGAGCATCCGGGCCAGCGCGGGGTTGCCCAGCAGCGCCCGCCGCTCCGCCATATCCACCAGGGTGATCCCCACGGCAGCGTCCTCGAAAATCGCGCGGAAGCGCGCCTCGCTCGCCCACAAATCATCTTCCACGCACCGCCGCGCGGTCTCGCCGGCGGCGCGCAGCTCCTCCTGCTCGGCCAGCAGGATAGCGCGCGCCCGTGTGGCGTGCCCGATCGCCAACTCGCCGCACAGGGTCATGAGGCGGGGGTACAGCGCGAGGGCCTGCGCCGCCGGCAACCCGGCGAGGAGAGGCGTGGCGAGTGCGTCCAGCGTGCGGCCCACGACCTCGACATGGGTGTAGCGCATCTCCGCCAGGGCGGCGCCGAGCGCCCGCGCCTCCGCGCGCTCGACGGGCTCGTCCAGCAGCAGGGCGATAACGCGATCCAGCAGGCCGCCGAGGCGGCGCCGCGCCGTGCCGGCGCTGATGGGGACGAAGCCCGTGCCGGCGATGGCGTCGTACCAGCGGTCGGCGACAGCGTCCCGGCGCTCATGCAGGATGGAGCGCAAGCGCTCCCGGTCATGGACGTTCATCATGGGGCCTTCTCTTATATTTGGTTGTCTATAGCATTGTGTCAGCGCGTGCGCCCGACACCGGCCAAACAAAGGGATCGTTCCGGTTGGTCGAGGAAAACATCGCGCGGACCTTCGGGATGCCAAAGCGGGGTGTAGACCACACCGGGCTCGACCATGTCGAGCCCCGCGCACAGGTCCTCGATCTCGGCGCGCGAACGGGCCTTGGTGGGGTTGGTCGAGCGGCTATAGATCTTGTCATTCTTAGCCATCATGTCGCGCGTGCTGTCGTCCATGACGCCGTGCGAGATGGCGACGTAGCTCCCCGGCGGGAGCGCGCCGCGCACGTCGCGCATCAAGCGATGGGCCGCCTCGTCGTCGGTGAAGAAGTGCAGGAGGGCGACGAGCAGGACGGCGACCGGCTTATCGAAGTCCAGCAGACGCTGGGCCTCGGGGTGCGCGAGGATGCCATCCAGTTCGCGCGCATCGGCGTGGATAATCGCGGCGGTGGGATTGTCGCGCAACAGAGACTCACTGTGCGCCACGGCCACGGGGTCGCTGTCCACGTAGACGACGCGCGCGGCGGGATTGGCCTGCTGGGCCACCTCATGCACATTGCCGATCGTAGGGATACCGGACCCAATGTCCAGGAACTGGGTCACGCCCTGGTCGAGCAAGAAGTGGACGGCGCGGCGCAAAAAGGCGCGGTTGGCCTGCGTCACACGCGGCGCATCGGGATAGACCGCCATGACCTGTGCGGCGGCGGCGCGATCGACCTCAAAGTTGTGGTAGCCGCCCAGGAAATAGTCGTACATGCGCGCCGGGCTGGGCTTATCCAGCGCGAGCGCCTTTGGCCGCATACCCAACCTTATCCCTCCGGCCTCTGGCTGCATACCCATCCGGCCCTCCTTTTCATCCTGCAATCCTGCTTTGCCCCTATTCTAGTCCAAAGCGTCACATCGCGCATGGGGTCAAAGTCATGGGTCGTAGGGTCAAAGTCATGGGCAAACACATGATTTTGGCCTCATGTGCATCGGGGGCTAGCGGTGTACTATCAAGATACGGTCACCCGAGACCGGAGGCGTCACGCTAACGCGAGTAAGAAAGTGATCGTGCATGTACGTGTACCGCTTGCTCGTTGCGGCCATAAAAGCGCCGCATCCTCTCCAACGCGACGAGGAGGGATGCTTTCTCGGCGTAGCATGAGGAGGTACTCATAGAACACTCCGTCCGATGTCTTGACGGCCCTTCCTTCCTATGTATGTGCATGCATAGTGCCCATACCTCGTGTGCCACGCACCAGAAACCCTTTACCAATGAAGGAGGAAATCATGTCATCGATGGGAAGAGGGAAATTCCTCAAGATCGCGGCGGGGACCGCAGCGGTCACGCTCAATTTCCTGTATCCGGGCATGGGCCAGGCAGCCGAGCGGACTGGCGCGCGGCGGGGGACAAAGCCGACCGACGCGGGGGTGGCGAGTGATCTTGATCCGACGTTTGCTCAAGGGATCGTCGTATCGCAAGCGGCCGATGGGGTGATCTTGCAGGCAGGGACAACGACACGGGCCGTACGAATTGCCCCAGGCGCCGAGGTCTGGAAAGAAACCCTGGGCCCTCCGAGCTTGATCAAACTGAACGATTGGTTGGACGTTAAGGGAACACCCTTGACGGATGGCAGCCTTCAGGCCACGAGCGGATGGGTTTTCGTCAATATCGGTCGCCAGGACGGGTTGCTTACGCAGCTTTCCCCCACAAGCCTCACGCTCCAGGACGCGCGCGGCGTTTCTCATACGCTCGAAATTTCACCCTATCTGGATGTCGTCAAGGACATCATCAGTGTGAAGGACAGATCTCCACTTGTCGGTGGGCTGGCCGCTCTCGTGATCGGCTCCTACGTAGGCGCCGTGGGTTTGCGCCTGCCCAATGGTGGTTTCAGGGCCACGAGGATTTGGAGTTGAGAGCGCGTCGAACGGGCACACAAGGCAGCGATGTCGCCATCGCCTGGCAGTACATGCGCTAGCCTCGGACGAGTCCACCCGAAAACGTGCAGATCCATCACAAGCAGACGCGGTCGGCCAACCGAACTTTCGGAGAACACGCGGTTGGCAGACCGCACTGTTGCCTTACTGTTGCCTTGCTGGATAAGTTCTCGCTCACCGCGCGCTTCTGCCGCGCAGGCTTACCCCTACACATGCAACTGGCGGCCGATCATTAGATCATCGACAGATCAGATAGATAGTGGACAATGGGAGGTATATGATGGAACGTGTAGCACTGGCCGCGCGGGCTTGGCTAGGGACGATGTTCGTCTACTCCGCCGCCCTGAAACTGGCCCATTATGATCAGGCAGGACGCACCGTCACCCCTTATTGTGTCGCGCCGCAACGGCTGGAGGGAGCCGCCGGATTCGCTTTGCCCTGGGCCGAGCTATTCGCGGCCGCGTCTCTGCTCCTAGCAGTCTGTCGGAGAGAACGAACCGATGGTGCGCATGACCGGGGTGTCGCTGTCTGGGTGGGACGTCCTGGCCGCGGCCACGCGTGATCGATGCATGGCCGCGGCCAGGACAAGGCGGTGGAT
>JAABUZ0100002928.1_pt1 | contig 26907 bp, 23 predicted proteins | sample 5562091 | NCBI WGS metagenome assembly JAABUZ01 (sample SAMN12813069, study PRJNA571459) | rock metagenome | isolation source: Antarctica rocks | place: Antarctica: Victoria Land, Linnaeus Terrace sud | collected 2015-12-21 | reverse complement strand
GCTGCTCCCGCCCTCGCCCGCAGCTCCGGGGTCAGGCTGCCCTCAGCTTCACCGGGCTGCTGCGACAGCCCGGCGGTGGGGCCTTGCACCCCACTCGATTCGACAGCGCCTCGTGGCGCACGAACTCCTGCAGGTAGGCGTCGAGGTGTTGTGGGCTGACCGAGCCTTGGTGGGTGCCCAGCAGCCAGCGCTTGAGCAGCGAGGCGACGCGGTGCACGCCCGGCATCGAGACGTGAGCGGGATCGTCGCTGGCGGAAAGGATCGTCTTCTCGTGCGCGTAGCCGTGGCCGCTGACCCCTGCGTAGGCGGCCCACCCGTCGGTCATGACGCTCGCGCCGGGCATGACCATCTCGCACACGAACGGCACGAGGCTCTGGGCGCAGACATCGTCGAGGTGCGCCAGGCGGACGCGGCCGAAGCCCTTGGGCTCCTTGACCTCCACGGCGATCGCGAGGATCGACTTCGTCGCCGTCTGACGGCCGCGAACGCCCGGCTCGTCGCCTCCAACGTAGGTTTCGTCCACCTCGACCCGTCCAGAGAGCCGCTCGCGGCCCGGACGAGCCATCGCCACCCGGAAGCGGTGCAGCATCATCCACGCCGTCTGGTAGCTACCAAGCCCCAGCGCGCTCTCCAGCCCCTTCGCGCTCAGCCCGTACTTCTGGCTTGTCACCCACCACGCCGCGGCGAACCACTCGACCAGCGGCGTGCGCGTCTTGTCAAAGATCGTGCCGGCAGTCACCGACGTCTTGCGCGCACAACCGGCGCACACCCACCAGCGCCCCTGCCCGGTGCGCCATCCCCGCCCCGCCCCGCACGCCACGCACGCCATGCCATCGGGCCAACGCAGCCGCTCGATGTAGCCCAAGCACGCCGCCTCATCGGGAAACCAGCTCACGAACTCCGACCACGTGCCCGGATAGCCCGCCCCCGTCGCATCCACAGTCCCAGCCACAGCTCACATCATACTGCCGCTAAGTGGATACCCCCCTGCGTGCAATTTGCCGACGGGCACGAACATCCTATGCAGGTCAAACGAGACTTTGCGCCTGGCAATCGAAGACGTACGCTTCATCGCGTCGGCTCGCGGCGATGTAGGGAGCCTTTTGGAGATGCTTCGCGGGTGGCCGGCCCCCGTTTCTCGGTCCACCAGGTGCCGCGGCCGCCGGGGGCGCCGGAGCCGACCCAGGTCGATCCGTTCAACGGTCAGCCGGACGGCGCTCGGAGGTTCCGATTCCAGGTCCGGTTTCGCTGCCACCTGGTTCGGTCTTCAATTCGTTTTGAGTCGATGGTGAAATCTGACGACAACAGGAGGTTCCTGATCGTGGACGACTACGGCACCGGCGGGATTTGGTTCGTGCTGCTCGCGACGAGCGAAGACCAGGTGCACGAGCGTCTTCGCGATGTGAAGCTCTGGGCGCCGGGGACGAAGCCAGAGTGGATGTCAGATGAGTTCTTCGACGAGGTTGCTCAGCGTCGGACGTTTGACATCGACGATCTTCCGGCATCGGCCTGGATGGATCGGCTTCGAGGCCTTCGCGAATAGGCGCTCTGCGTCGCGAATCGTCGTCCGCCCGGTCGGTGGCGAGGAGCTTCACGACGACTGCTCCTCCCGTCTTGCTTGTTGTTTTCGCGGACAAGGAACTAAACTCAGGCGATCGACTTGTTTGAGTGTCTCGTCGAGGTGCGTCGACAGCTTGAAGCCGATGGGCTGCGGATCTGTTGTCAAGGAGCGAGATTCGATGTCTATCCGTCGGGTCGGGAATGTCCAGGCAAATGAGCAGTGGACGTCTCGCTTATCGGCTCGCGGAGACGCGGAGAAGCGTCAGCCTGGGGGTCGACGACCTTGTAGATATCTTTGATCACGAGCTACGCCTACGACAATCGCGGGGACCGGACCGGGGTCGCCGACCCGGTCGACAACGCTCGGCTGTCTGTCCCGGCGAACCTCGCGCAGGTCGAGCAGAACGCCAGCCCCGGACCGAACGCGGCGAGCCCGACCGGGTCGTCCTGGCGCACCGCGACGGCGTACGACGCCGCGGGTGACCCGGTGCAGCAGGTCACCAACCCGGGCGCTGGGGACGGACGGCGCTACACCACCCGCCGGCAGTACGACGCGGCCGGGAGCCTGCTGGCGGTCCAGGACGCGCGCGGCACCAGCCCGCCCGCGCTGGGCTCCGAGGGCCTGGGCGGGTTCGCCCTCTCTGACGGGCAGGGCGCCGCGAGCGCTGATCACGCCGCCACCTAGGCCCTCTGCTTGGGTCCGTGACCCAGCCCGCAAAGTAGCCGTCCGACTACTAGGGTTGCCGTAAGGAACGCGTGACCAATTGACCACCGATACGTGGAGCCGGGTGCTGACCGGCGGTGATCCGGACTACCGCCTGGAGCGAGTAGGGGAAGTCTCGGCCTCGCTTCTGCGTCGGCGACAATGCAGGTGCCGGCGCCCGGGCGAGGTCGCACTTCCGCTTTCCGCGCAAAGCGGACCCTCTCATCGTGGAAGTCGAGATGACGCTTGCGCAGACTCGCAGGCAGGTGACTCGAGGCGGCCGTGGACAGTCCCACAATCGTGTGGCTCGATCCGTTCGACCTTCGCCAGCCAGGCAGGTGCGCCCTCGGGAGCGAAACTTGCCTGGAGCCGCTCCGGGCTGACTGAGGCGATGCTCCATCCGGAACCTGGTGTGAACGGCGCGCTCAACTCGTGCCGGCTGACGGGATGCGGGCCGGCGGTCTCGGGATCGGCGTCGCTGAAGCAGAGGAGGTAAAGGCGCGCGCCGCGCCTCGTCACGGATGCCAGGCTCGCTACGTAGTCTCGCCGCTCGTCGTTGTCGAAGGCATGAAACAAGGCGCAGTCGAGCACCGTGTCGAACACTCGGTCCAGAGGATCGAGGTTCAGGGCGTCGGCGACGATGAACTCGGCGTCAAGCCCGCGCGCCACGGCACTGTCACGCGCGATCGACACCGCGGTCTCAGCGACGTCGACCCCGAGAATGTGCAGCCCACGGGCGGCGATGTGAAGGGCGTTGTCGCCCGTCCCGCACCCCGCGTCGAGCACCGCGCCGCCGAACACGCCCGCGCTGGCCAGACGCACTACCGCCGGTTGTGGTGCTCCGATGTCCCAAGGGGCCGGGCCATCACGGTACGACGCATCCCAGGGCTGGCCCGCATGCCGCTCATGACTGGTCGGTTGCCGCCCGCCATACGGATCATCGGTTGAGAGTCCTGTCTGCTTTGACATAACCACCTCGTCGTGACTGGCGTTGGTGAGCCCGATCATCGCAGGAATAGCCCGGCACCGTGCCCGAGTTGAGACATGAGCAGGTCTCCACGCCAGCCGCTCGAACTCCCGGTCCTTGCCAGAAAGCAGAAGCGGCTCGGTGACCTCGACTGCCTCCTTGGAAGACCCGCTTCACGAATAATCAGCACTCTCAGACCGCGTCGGAACCGGCGTTGTGGCTGCCGCTCTTAGCCGATCGGGCAGCCAGAGCCAGGTCCTGCGAGCCATGCGATGAAGGCCAGTGTCCGCCTGCGCTGCCCCGGCCTGACGAGCGCTTTCATCCTCGTATCGACGCGCGGCGCACTTGCGCTTTGGCGACCTTCCGATCATGCGGCTCGGGCGCGTTCGGCACGCAACGGAACGATCGCCTTCGCCCAGATCCCAGCGCGAGCCCGGCTCCTGCTTCGTCGCCCATCCGGCACTCTCGGCTAGCTCGCTGCTCTCGACCAGATGCGGCTGTCTCGACTTAGAGCAGCGAGACCACGCCGAGTCAGAGCGACACAGAGTGTCCGGCAACGATCGTTCCGTCGCGCAGATCGCCGCCGAATTCGGCGTCACCCGACCAACGATCTACCGCCACCTCGCAAAGACCACGAACTCAACCGAAGCGCCTTAGCGGCACTTTTCGTTCCGTTGTTCCTCACGGGCCGCGTACACTGGTGGTGGATGGTGTCCGCGTGAGTCGAGAAGTTGGGTTGGGCCGTGGCGCGTACTTCGGCTGCGGCGTTCGCACGACCATTCCGACGCGGATGGGCGCTCTCGGTTGCTGACGCTCTTGTCGCGGCGAGCCGGCGTGGATCGGCGCTGGGCGATCAGGACGGCGGCGTGCGCCATCGTCGTCTTCGCGCTTGGCGCGACAGTGGCGCCGGCGGTCGGTGCGACCATCAAACAAGCCTCGGTCATCTCCGCGGTTGACCTGCCGGTACGCATCGGCGGTCAGCTAACCGTGGGGTTTCACGGCGACCCGGCGACAGGATGCGCCTCGCATGGTTTGTGCGGCTATGGCGGTATCGTGACCTGGCGTCCGCCTCGCTCGGGAACGCTCGAGATCGTCGCATACCGCGCCGGTCGAAAGGTCATGCACGAGGCGTCGCTCGAGCTCCTTAACCAGCAGCCAAACGGCGGCGTCACGACCAGTGTCGTGCAGCGGGCAATCGGCTCCGGGCCGACCGGGCAGTGCGAGGACTCACGCCACACGGGAAACGCTCTGCTGCTGTCGATTCGCGCCAAGTCGTTGTTCTTCACGTTCGCGCGCGCGATCCCGGCGCTGCTCGCGACTCGCTGCGCGGGACCGCTCGACGCCGACGCGCTCAGGACGCTGCGGCCTGGCCATCTCGCGCTCCGCGCTGCACTACCGGGCTCAACTGCAGTCGATCTCTCGGCAACCGGTCAGTTCGCGGCAAGCGGCTTCGCGGGCACCACGCGGTCGACTCTGACCCTGAAGCTCGGCAAGCCACACCTCGCTCGCGCCGGGAACCACTCGCCGCTGTCCCGCGTGCGCTATCCGGAGGTCGACGTCAGCTATCGAGCGTCCCTGGCCGGCGAGGTAGTCGAGCGATTCCACGAGACCGGGGGGCTCAAGGTCTGCCATGCGGTTGACGCCTGCGGCGCGCGCGGCACGATCAAGCTGATCCCGCTCGCCACGGCCAGCCACGCTGTGATCAGCGCCATCGGCCCGGCGAACCGGCCGTTCACTGACCTGCTCGCGGCGCTCGGACTCAGCCACCACGGTCATGTCAAACGCGTTCAGGTCAGCGGATCGATCCGCTTCACGCAGCACGGCCGGACCCAGGCTGCGATCAAGCAGGGCTCGCAGATCTGTACTGAATCGGTACCGGTTGACGCGGGCGGGGGCCTGGTAATCCAAGCAACCACCGGACGACTCTTCGCGATCTACGCCACGGGCGTCGCTCTGGGAGCGGACCCGCTCCGCACCCGCTGCCCCGGCCCGGAGCCGAAGACAGACCTCTTCCGCGTAGCTCTAGCCGAGGGACTCTTCCCGAGAACCGGACTCGCGCAGCGCACGATCACCATTCACCTCAACCGCGGATTCCGGTATCTCGATCACGGCTACACAACCCGAGTCGCTCCGCGACTTACGCTCACGCTCACCCGGCAGCGCATCGCCCGCCACCTCGTGAGGGTGCCCACGGATGCGACGCCGTAGACAGCTTTATTGGGGTCAAGGTTCATCGCCCCACTCCGGGGACGGTTCGTGAATGCGAAGGAGACGCTCGGCGAAGCGCGAGGGGCGGTCGGGTGACACGGTGCGGGTATCTGCTGCGGCTGCTCGCGTTCGCCTGCGGAGGATCGTTGGCGATCGCCGTCGCGGCGGGCCCGGCGGTCGCCTTCAGCTCGCTCACGTTGGACCGGTCCGCTGACGTGGACCTGGCGCGCGGACCCCGGGAGGAGGTGCGCCGCGGCTGGGCTATGCGGCGTCAGCGGTTCGATCGAGGTCGTTCCGTCCTTGGAGCTAGACAGTACCGCTGAGGTGGACCGCCGGTTTGTCACGCTCACCGTCCTTGACCCGGCCGCGGTGGCGAGAGTCGAGGCTCCCTCGGGCAGCTACGTCGATCTCGTGCCCGTGGCCTTCGACTTTCTCTCCGGCCCCCGTGGCGGACGGTTGCAGGTCGGCAGCAGCGACGATGGCGTGCTGGCCTCGAGCGGTCGCTGCGCTGGTCCGACGCAGGAGGACCTTGCGCGTTCGAGGCTTCCCGGGCGACGCTTACCTTACCCGGCAGCGGTTACGACTTCTCCACGACCACTGGCTTCGGTGCCGGACCGTTCGATGTCACTTGGTCTCGACGCTTCATGGCCGTCGCGGCGTGCCCTCGCCGTTCGGCGCAGCCAAATCGGGCCGGGAGACTGCCGCCGCGAACGCGCCTACAAAGTTGCCCAGTGCTCGGTCGGCGCTCGATCGCGACCGCAAGACGGGGCAGATCGGTGTAGCCGATCACCTTGCGGAACTGCTTCTCGGCTTCGAGCATCCCCGGCGGCGGTCCAGCGCAGGCTGAGCTCGAGCTCGGTGCCTGCGACGAGGGGTCGACGATGTCGAGGTTCTCCCGCGCGCCAACGCCCGCCACTTCCGGCTGTTGGTGCGCGGCAAGGGCGGCCGCGAACGCGAGTGCCGGTTCCTGACGCGGTGCAGCAGGTCATTCACGCACCCGGTAGCCGCACAACGAACTTCGCCCCTCCACTGTTGCTGGCGGCGCTCACGTCACCCCCGGCGGCGCGGGCCAGGCGCCGTGCTAGTGGCAGGCCGAGGCCGGCTCCCGAGATCGCCGGGTCACCGCCGTCGCCGCTGTACCCGGGCTCGAAGATCGCCTCGATCGCCGACGGCTCGATTCCCGGTCCGTCGTCTTCGAGCGCGTAGCGAACGAACCCGTTGTCACGCTCCAGGCTCAGCCGAACGCTGTGCTCGGCATACCGGCAGCCGTTCTCGAGTAGCGGCGCCAGGATCCGCTCGACCAGGTTCGCCTCGACTGCGACCGGCATCGGGACCACGCAATCCGGCGGCTCGATCTCGACTCCCTGTCGCTCCGCCAGCGGCCAGCAGGCGGCGATCGCGACCCGTGCGCAGGCGCCCGCGTCGCTGATCGCCCGGCGAGGGTCGAGCTCGGCCCGGGCGGTGGCGATCAGTGTCTCGAGCGTGCGGCTCATGCGCATCGCGCTTCCGAGCACCTGCTCGTGACCCGCTCGGTGCTGGTCGATGTCGTGCCCGTGTCGGATTGCGTACTGGGCTTCTGCGGCGATCTGAGCGAGTGGGGTTCTGAGCTCGTGTGCCAGCTCGGCCGTCAGGCGCTGCTCGTGCCGAAGACTGGTGCTGAGTCGGTCGAGCAGCCGGTCGAGCACGGCCGCGAGCTGCGTGAGCTCGTCGTGGGGATCGCCCAGCGAGAAGCGGCGGTCGAGGTCGTGCTCGCTCCAGGCGTCGGCCTGCGCGGTCATCTGGCTCACCGGACTGAGCGCCCGGGAGATCAGCCAGCGTGTCGTGATCGCCACTGCCAGCAGGATCAGCAGGGCGAGGATGATCGAGGCGACCAGCGCTGTGCGCCCCGTTTGCGCGTTGGGCCGCAGTGAGACGGCCGAGACCACGGTGCCCGCCCGCCGCCCGCCGCCCGGGATCGGCAGCGCGTACATGCGCGTGTCAGTTCCCCGAATGTCCTCGAAGCGGCGCGGGCCGGCCGTCAGCGCAGCCGCCGCGCTCTGCTCCGCCGGCGAGGCGGCCGGCTGTTCGAGCACCCGTGCCCCCTCGAAGATCCACAACCGGCTGTCGAGCGCTGCCGCGTCGGCCGTCTCTCTGAGCGTGATCCGATTGCCGGTCACGTCGAGCGCGGCAAGCTCGGAGGATGCGCGCGCGACGGCGAGGTTGCTCGCCTGGTGATCGAGCCGGCTCGACAGCACGAGGTTGAAGCTCGTGGTCAGGCCCGCGAGGACGAGCGCGATCGTCCCGACGACCGCCAGCCACAATCGGCCGCGCAGCCCGACTCGCGTTCTGATCCGCCGCCTCATCGCAGCCGATAGCCAAGACCGTGAATAGTCGTGATCTCCGGCGCCCCGGGGATCGCTCGCAGCTTGCGCCGTAGCCGCGCGATGTAGACGTCGAGCGTGTTGTCCTGGACGATTGCACCGTGCGGCCACGCGGCGCCGACCAGCTCCCGGCGCGAGAGCGCCTTGCCGATCCGGCCGGCAAGCGCAGCCAGGAGCCGGAACTCGGTCGGCGTCAGCGCCTGGGTGACCGCTCGCGCGGACACGGTCAGCTGGGAGGGATCGAATGACAGGCCGTCGATCGCGCGCGCCGGCAGTCCGCCGGCGCGGCGCAGGAGGGCGTGCAACCGAACCGCGACCTCGGCGAGATCAAAGGGCTTGGTCACGTAGTCGTCGCCCCCCGAGGTGAAGCCGCTGATCCGATCGGGCAGAGCGTCGCGGGCGGTCAGGAACAGCACCGGCGCACCGATTCCCCGGGTGCGCAATGCCTGGCAGACGTCACGACCGTCGGCATCGGGCAGTCCGATGTCGACCACGAGCGCGTCCGGCGCTCGCTTCAGCGCATGACGCATGAGCTCATGACCGGTCGCGACCGCCGTCACCTCGAAGCCATCCGCCCGCAGGCTGCGGGCCAGCACGTCACGCAGCGCCAGGTCGTCCTCGACGATCAGCAGCCTCGGTTCCATGCTGGCAAGTATCGCCCGCGCGCCGTCGGTACGCGGCAGACGTTCAGGAGATTGTCAGATCGAACCGGCACCGTCTCTACATGTCCCGCGCGCAGGTAGCCACGGTCTTCGTAGTGCTCCTCCCGCTGGTCGCAATGGCCGCCTGCGGCTCGGTTCAATCGGGAGCGCAGCGGCCGCTCTCAGCCGGCTCCTTCTCAGCGCGGGCAAAGGGCGTCCCCGCGCGCCCGGGCGTGAACGGCGCCGGAGGCCCGGCCGCTTTCCGTTTGTGTGGCGCCCGCTGCGCTCGCGCGGGGACCCGCAGTAAAGCGGCCCCACCCCGCTGTCGCAGCACGGCATGCGCTTTCTGATCGTCGAGGACAAGGCGAAGCTCGCCGCTCTGCTGGCCCGCGGCCTCGAGCGGGAAGGGCTGGCCGTCGACACCGCCGGGAGCGGCGAGGACGCGCTCTGGATGGCCGGCTCGACCGAGTATGACGGGATCGTCCTCGATGTCATGCTGCCGGGAATCGATGGATACGAAGCCTGCCGGCGCCTGCGCCGGGAGCAGGTGTGGACGCCGATTCTGATGCTCACCGCGCGCGACGCGATCGAGGACCGGATCGAGGGGCTGGATGTCGGCGCCGATGATTACCTGGTCAAGCCGTTCTCGTTTGCGGAGCTTCTGGCTCGCCTGAGGGCGCTCGTCCGGCGTGCGCCGGTGGAGCGGGCACCGGTGCTCGAAGTCGGTGAGCTGCGTCTGGACCCCGCCACCCGTCGGGTCTGGCAGGGCGATCGGGAGCTCGTCCTCTCCGGGAAGGAGTTCGCGTTGCTCGAGACGTTCATGCGCCGCCCCGACGAGGTGCTGACACGGCTGACGCTGCTCGAGCATGCGTGGGACGGCGCCTACGAGAACCGCTCCAACGTGATCGACGTCTACGTCCGGCGGCTGCGGGAGAAGATCGATCGTCCGTCCGGGACACAGACGCTCCAGACGATCCGTGGGGCGGGCTACCGGCTGGCCACCGACCGGCGGTGAGGGGCGTGCCAGCGCGGCTGCCGCGGCGCCTGAGGCATGTCACGATCCGGGTCAAGCTCACGGTCGGGTTCGTGCTGGCGATGAGCGTCGTGCTTGGCGCCACGGGCCTGTTCCTCTACCTGCGCTTCGCCAGCGAGCTCGACCGGGCGATCGACCGGGGTCTGCGGTCTCAGGTCGGCGCGGTGCAGACCCTGATCGCCCAGACCGACAGCGGATTGCGAGAGAGCGGGCGCGGCCTGAGCTCCCGCAGTCAGGGCTTCGCGCAGGTCCTTCGCGACGGGCTGGTGATTGACTACACGATCCCGCTCTCCCGCCCGCTGCTGAAGGCTTCACTTCTCACCCGGGCGACGCGCGGCACGGTCATGCTCAAACGCCGCACCGTGCCCGGAATCGACCAGCCGGTGCGGCTGCTGGCCTCACCGGTGGTGGGCCAGGACGGGCACCGCGAGGTCGCCGTGGTCGGGACCAGGCTGGCGGATCGAAACCGCGCGCTGGGCGTGCTCGCCACGTTGCTGACGCTGGGCGGCGCGGGCGCGCTGCTCCTGGCCGGCGGCGTCGGCTACCTCCTCAGCACGTTCGCGTTGCGATCGGTTGAGTCGATGCGCCGCCGCGCTCAGACGCTCTCGCTGACCGATCGCGGCGGACGCCTTCCGGTGCCGCGGGCACACGACGAGCTGTGGAAGCTCGGCACCACGCTGAACGAGATGCTTGCGCGTAACGAAGCGGCCTTCAGTCGCGAGCGAGCCTTCGTGGCCGATGTCAGCCATGAGCTGCGTACGCCGCTGACGATCCTGCGTGCCGAGCTCGAGATCGCTCTGCGCGCGGGAACCGAGACCGCCGAGCTCCGGGGGGCGATGGCCTCGGCGGCCGAGGAGGCCGAGCGGCTCTCGCGACTCGCCGATGATCTGCTGCTGCTCGCGCGCGCCGACCAGGGGATGCTCCCGGTCCGGGCGGCCTCCCTGCCCGCACAGGATCTACTCGCCCGCGTCGCCGAGCGGTTCCGGCCTCGGGCCGCGCGAGAGCACCGGGAAGTGTCGATCGAGTGCCGTCCGGACACGCTCGTGACCGCCGACCCAGAGTGGGTCGAGCGGGCGCTTGCGAACATGCTCGAGAACGCTCTCCTACACGGTGTGGGGCAGATCACGCTGAGCGTGAGCCGGACCTCCGGCGCGGTTGATCTGCACGTGCGCGATGAGGGTGCCGGCTTTCCACCTGGGTTCCTGGACAGCGCCTTCGAGCGCTTCACACGCGCCGAGCGCGGGCGCACCTCGGAAGGCTCGGGGATCGGGCTGTCGCTCGTGCAGAGCATCGCGCTGGCCCACGGCGGCCGAGCACATGCCGAGAACCGGCGACGCGGCGGCGCCGATGTCTGGATCTCGCTGCCGTTGGCTGCCGAGACGGCGGAGATGAACGCTGGATGAATGCCTGGGCGCCCGTTCATCTTCGTGTCACAAGCCAGATCTAGCTTGGCCTGGATGGCAATCCTGCCATCCACCGAAAGGAGACAGTCGATGTTCAAACGACTGACCACCACCGCGGGGGCGCTTGGCGCCCTCGCGGCCCTAGCCCTCGGCGGCTCGGCGCTCGCGTCGGCCCAGAGCACCCACGTGACTCACCGCCAACGAGTCCACCAGGTCGTTGAGAAGACGGCCGGCCCCGACCGCGACAACGTGCGGTCCGGCGGCCAGACGGCGCAGGACCGCACCGCGAAGACACCGAACAGCGAGTCGAGCGGCGAGTCGAGCGGCGAGTCGAGCGGCGTTGAGACCGACGGGCCGGGCGGACATCAGGATCCGCCTGGCGCCAGCGTCGACCATCAGTTCCAGGGTCAGGAGTAGTCCACCATCCCGGGGGCGTCGCCCAGCGCGGCGCCCCCGGAGGATGTCTCGACCGTGTCCTCCGGCGGGGCACCAGTCAGCCGAGGTCACGGCTCGCGTAGCACTTCGCCGAGCTTCAGGCGCGCAAGCGCTCGCGCGGCGAGCGTCACCGCGATCAGCGACGCGCCGATCGCCGCTCCGGCGAGCCCGCCGAGGTACCCCCACGGGACAGCCAGATGATCGGGTGGCGGGTCGAACACATGCTGCAGCATCGCCACGAGCATTTCGGACAGGAGCCATCCGAGGCCCGCGGCCAGGACGAACGCCAGCGCGAGGACGAGCGCCGCCTCTGACCACAGGAAGGCGCCGATGCGGCGCAGTGGCGCCCCGACCGCCGCCATCGTCGCGAACTCCTGGCGGCGCTCGGCCAGCGCGAGCGCAACGAACAGCGCCATCGCTGCGCCCGCGAGCACGATCGCGAACACCTCTTCGATGTCGCGCACGCCGCTGAGATCGACGGTTGTGATCGAGCTCGCGGTCTGAACCGACTGCTGCGCGATGTTGGTCACGCTCGTGCCGTAGCGCCGGGTGGCCGCGGCGACGCGGGCCGCGGTCGGCGCCGGGTCGCCACCAGCCTTGGCGAAGATCACGTTCGGACCCGGTCCGTGGTCCTGGGCCTGGAGATAGGAGAGGTTGGCGACCATGAACGAGTCCCGCGGCGCCGAGGGGAACTCCTGGACGACCCCCACCACGTGAAAATGAACCGTCCTGAAGCCGCCCGTACGACGGTCGAGCACCCGCAGGTTGAGCAGGTCGCCGAGGTTGAGGGAGTAGTCGGTGATCGTCTCCTTGGAGACGGCGATGCCATCCGGATGATTGCGCAGCCGCTGCATGGTCTGCGCCGCCGTCCCGCCGAGGAAATAGGAGTCCCGCAGCGTCGTGGCTCTGCTGAGCGTGGCGGGGTTGATTCCGTAGGTGTCCTGCAGATCGGGGCCGACATAGGCGTAGGAGTGATCGACGGCGGTGACCGCCTGCACCCCGGGGACCGAGGCGACCGCTTGGGCGAGTCCCGCCTGCTGCACGCGTCCCGGGGGAGCCATCACGGTCACATCGCCGCCGAGCGTGAGCTGGGCGTCGGCCGCCACCTGCTGATCGTAGGTAGCCGTGAACACCCCCAGGCTCACCCCGAACGCGAGCAGCAGTCCGACCAGCACCAGGCCGCGGTTGATCGCCGCGCCGCGCCGGCTCGCGCTGGCCAGGAGCAGCGCTCGCCAGCTCGTCGCGCGAGCCCCGCTCACGCCCCGGGCCAGCCAACCGATCATGCGCCCGCGCAGGCGCACCAGCAGGAGCGTGACGCCGATCCACAGCAGTGCCGGCGCGAAGAACATGTAGACCGCCAGCGACAGCGTCGGGTTGGAGTCGGGGCTCACGACGGCGGAGAAGCCGGTGCTGGCGGTGAGCCAGTAGATCAGGCCGCTGAGGATGAGCGCGATGAAATCGAGCCCGATCCGGCGCCACAGCGCCGGACGCTCGCGCTGGACGCCGCGACGGGCGTCGACGATCGAGGTTCTGAGCGTCCGCGCCGCGGTCGCCAGCTTCGCCGCCGCCGCACCCAGGATCGCGAGCGCGACGCACGCCACCCCAGCGACCAGCACCCGCCCGGCGCTCGGGTGCACGCCACCGCTGACCAGCGTGCCTCCCGCGAGCACTGCGAGCCCCGTTCCGGCCAGGCCGGCAGTCAACCCCACCAGCAGGCTGTCGACCAGCGAGACGGCGATCAAGTCGCGGCGCCGGCCGCCCCGGGCGCGCAGCAATGCCAGATCGCGGCGATCCCGCTCGGCGGTCCCGAGCGCCGCCAGATAAGCGAGACCGAGGGCGACCAGCGCGCCGGGAACCGCCAGCATGATGTACAGCGCCTCGGCGTAGAGCGCGTCGCCGGCGGCCGTGTTCAACTGGTCGCCGAGATTGTCGACGAATTGGATCTGGCCTGGCAGGCTTCGCTGGACTCGATTGCGGGCCTCGGTGGCGAGCGCCAGAGCGTTCGAGGGGCTGCCAGTCAGCGTGCCCGGCGCCAGTTGCGCCTGAACCTGCCACTGGACGCCGTTCTGGGCGCCGGGAACCGCGCTCGAGCCGGCATTGGCGGCAGTGAGAGTCCGCAACCCGCGGGCGTAGGTGCGCGCAAACGTCGACAACGGCATCAGCGCGATGTTCGCCGGCGGCTGCGCGGCCGCCGGACCGAGCTGGGGATTGAGCGGCTGAAACAGGACGTCGGCCTTGGTGACCAGCGCCACGCCACTGACGCGGTAGCGCTGCGGCGCAGCGCCCGCGCGCGCCCGCAGCGTCACCGAGTCACCGATCCCGGCCTGCAGCGTCGCGGCCATCTGCTGGTCGAGCACGACGCCGCCGGGAGCGAAGCCACCCTGCAGGAGGCGGAAGGTCTGAAGATGGGTCAGGTAACCGGGCGCCACCGCCATCACCGCCCCGGCACCGGTGCTCGTCAATCCGGCTGCGCCGTTGTGGGTTGCGTCGGCGAGCGGAGCCGTCGCGGTCGGACTCGCCTGCTCGATCCCGGCCATCTGCCCGACGTCGCCGGCGAGTCGAAGGTCGGCGCCGTATGACGAGACCGGCCCCTGCCAGTCCAGCGCGACGCTTTGGATCGCGCTCGTGGTCATCCTCTGCAGGGAGTTGCCCACGAACAGCAGCATCGACCCCAACAGGGCGGTGGCGGCGGCCAGGACCGCGACGCGGATCAGCGTCTGCCCGGGGGAGCGCAGGGCGCCCGCCAGAGCCAGCCGGGCCGAGACCCTCACTGATGCGACGGGATGTCGGCGACGATGCGCCCGTCCGACAGGCCGACCGTGCGACCGTAGCGCGCGGCGACGTTCTCGTCGTGCGTCGCCACGGCGACGGCAAACCCGAGCTCCTGCGCGGCGGCGTCGATCAGGTCGAGCACCCGGCGGCCGGTGTCGGCGTCGAGCTGGCCAGTGGGCTCGTCGCAGAGCAGCAGTTCGGGTGCCTGGACGAGAGCGCGCGCGATCGCGACACGCTGCGCCTCGCCGCCGGACAGCTCGGCTCCGAGCGCGTCGCTCTTAGCGCTGAGGCCGACGAGCTCGAGCAGCTCGACGGCGCGGCCGCTGCCGCCGGCCTCGCCATCGGCGTCTCCCGTTGCCCGCAGCGCGAACACCAGGTTCTCGAACGCCGTCAAGTGGGGCAACATATTCACGCCCTGGAAGACGTAGGCGATTCCGCGCGCGCGCAGGCTCGCGCGCGCGAACTGGTCGAGCGTCGAGAGCGGTCCTCCGCGCCAGCTAACCTCCCCCTCGCTGGGTGCCACGAGGCCGCCAAGGACGTGCAGCAGGGTCGTCTTGCCCGAGCCCGACCGCCCCCACAGCGCCACGCTTTCCCCGGGCGCGATCTCGAGCTCGACGCGATCCAGGGCGAGAACCTGGGTGGGTCCGCGCCCGTGCCGGACGCTCACGGCACTGCACGCCACGAGCGCGGCCTCGCTGTCGATCGCGCTCATGATGAGAGCACCCGGCCATCGCCCATCTCGATGACCCGATCGGCGCGGCCGGCCACGGCCTCGGAATGGGTGACGACTACCACCGTGCTCCCGTGGTCGGCCCGTAGGCGCTCGAGCGCATCGAGCACCGCAACCTCGTTGGCACGGTCGAGCTCGCCAGTGGGCTCGTCGGCCAGCACCAGTGATGCCTGCCGCGCGGCCGCGGCCGCGATCGCGACCCGCTGCTGCTCCCCGCCCGACAGCGCCCGGACGCGATGCCTGCCGTGATCGTCCAAACCGAGCTCAGCCAGGGCTCGGGCGGTGGTCGCTGCGCAAGCGCGCTGCCCGGCCAGCCTCAGCGAGGCAGCCACGTTCTCATCGGCTGACAGCGCCGACCACAGGTTCTCGCGCTGGAGGACGAGCGCGATTACGCGCGCTCGTACGCTCGCCAGCTCATCCTCGTCCATGCGCGAGAAGGAACGTCCGAATAAGCGCACCTCTCCGGCTGACGGCTGTTCGAGACCGGCGGCCAGGTTCAGCATCGTGCTCTTGCCGCAGCCCGACGGCCCGAGCACGGCGACGAGCTCGCCCTGCTCGACGGCCATCTCGAGCCCGCGCAGCGCGACCGTCTCGACCGGCCCCGATCGGTAGATCCTGAACACGTCGTGAAACTGGAGCGCCGGCCAGCTCGTCTCCGCGGCGGATGCCTCGGGCTCGACGTAGAGGCTCCTCATGTCCATCGCCAGCTCATGCTGATGCGCCGGTAGGCGTCGACGTTGTCGACCCCCTTCGGTGTCGCCAGATCGAGGACCGCCACCTTCCCCGCCCGGGCGTACACGTAGCGGTCGACGAGCAGCCGGATCCGCTTGCCGGTTACCGGGTTGGGCGCCGAGATCGTGGAGTAACTGATCTTGACCACCGGCGAGCCGGCGATCGAGAGCGTCGACGCGGAGCCATGGGCGAGACTGGGGACCCGAGCCTTCTCCCGAGCAAGCTGGGCGGTGACGCTCGCCGGGGATGGCGCCGTTCCGTGCATCACCACCACCCGGATCAGATTGTTCTTATCCTGGAAGGTGACGGTCCTGGCGCCGGCCTTCTGCGTCCACCCCTCGGGATAAACGAGCTGGTAGCCAGCGGCATGGTCGCGGTAGGTGAGGAACTGCTGGTTGTCGGGAATATCACCGGTCGCGGTCGCTCGGACCTCGGCCGAGAGCGCGCCTGCGCCACCGGTGCCTGCGCTCGCGCTGGTGGAGCTGGACGATGGAGCTGCTTTCGTCGCCGGCCTCGCTGTCAATCCCGCGCCGGTCGAGGACGCGCCGCCGCCGCCACAGCCGGATAGGAGGAGCGCGGCCAGCACGAGCGCCCCGCTTAAGTTCGCGTGTCTGATTGACATCGCGCAATAGTGACCGCCAGCACCTGAATTGCTCCTGAACGGTGCCGCGACGCTCCTGCCGCAGCGCACGAAGCTCGCTGTAGGCGAGCCGCGTCGCCTGGCCCTCTGAAGGATCGCCTCGTGCCCCCCAACCGGCCTACCGCGCCGCCGTGCGCTCCACCGCCGCCCGCAACCGCGCCGCGATCAGCTCGGGAGAGAAGAGCGCCAGGCGCTCGCGGCCCCGGCAAGCCAGCTCGTTGCGCAGCTCGGTGTCTGTGATCGCAAGGTGCAGGAGCTCGGCGATCACCGCCGGGTCACGGTCTGAGACCAGCAGCGCCGCGTCGCCCGCTACCTCGGGGATCGCGCCCGCGGGGCGGGCGATCACGGGGATGCCGAAGTGAAAAGCCTCGAGCAGCGGGATGCAGAAGCCCTCGTGCTCGGACAGGCAGATGAAGGCGTCAGCGGCGCGGTAGCGGTCGCCGAGATCGGATTCTGAGAGCCCGCTCTCGATGCTCACCGCGCCAGGCGCGAGCGTGTCCGCGAGCTTTCGCAGCAGCTCCATGTAGCCGATCGTGAGCGGGTCGCCGACGAGCACGAGACGCGCGTCCGGAGCGCGGTTGGTGCGGTAGAGCGCGAACGCCCTGATCGCCTCGTCCTGGCGCTTGTGGGGTGAGAGGCGCCCGACGAACAGCACAGTTGGAGGCTTGCCGGCCTGCGGGCCGGCAAGCCCCGCGGCCGGCGAGCCGAGCCGATCGGGATCCAGCAGCAACGGGATCACCTCGGTGCGCCGAGCGCCGGCGGCCTTCAGCTCCGCCGCGTTGAAGGCGGAGTCCGCCGCGGCGACTTCGGCGGCTGCCACCAGGTCTGAAAGCTGCTCGCGGCCGATCGCGCAGTGCACCGCCACCAGGGGCGCGTGGTCCCAGAGCCACGTTGCGGGCGTGATGTTGTGGTAGAGGAGCAGCTTGCGGTTTGGCAGCGCAAGCAGCTCGTGCAGCCGCGGAGCGCCAGCCGAATGGTGGACCAGCAGGATGTCATCCGGACCGGGCGCCAGCCCCGAGAGCTGCGAGATCGTCCCGCTCAGGCCGGGAGCGATGCGCGCCGCGTAGTCGCGCCCGCCCCATCCCCAGCCGCAAAAGCAAGAGCGGAAGACCAGCGCCTCGGTGGTGATCGCGTCGCGCGGGCCGGCGCCCGAAAGCACCTGGTGGACGTTCATCCCCCCGCGTCCGGATGCTCGGAGCGCAGGCGCTCTCCTGGGTGCTCAAAGCGAAGCGGCTCGCCTGGGGGCTCAGGCCCGAGCCTGCGCTCGAGCTCCTCGATCCGCTCCTCGAGCCTGCGCACGTAACCGACCGCGTTGACGTTGAAGCGCGTCTGCTCGGCGATCAACTCGCCGTGGTACTGGGCAAGCAGGCGCACCAGCACGAGCTTGATGGCAGTGATCGGAGCACCCAGCCGGCGGGTGGAGCGGACGTCGCGCAGATCGGGCTCGATCAGCGCCCACTCGAACAGCTTCCCGGTCGTGATCGCGCCCGTCGGGCGCACCTCCAGGCCGGTGCGCTCCTGCGCATACGCACCTGCGGCACGCATCGACGCGGCGCCAGCGCGCGCGCGCTCCAGGGCCTGACTTGGCTGAGTCATCGAACGCCCTGCGCCGCGGCTGGCGAGCGCCACGATCCCCGCAGGTCGACGATCCCGCCAGCCCCCGGCTCTTGCGCCACGGAGAAGCGAATCGTCCGGTCCACCGCGGCGGCGTCCGCCGTCTCGCCGGCCCCGAGCGTGAGGTCGTACTCGCCGCCGAGCAGCGCAAGGTCCGCCACCTCGAAGTGCAGGCGGGCGTTGCCGTCGCAGTCGAGCTCCAACGACGTGCTGGTAGCGAACACGAGCGCGCCGTCGCCGGAACGGATCTCGAGCGCCAGCCAAGCCCGCTCCAGGGACTGGCTCGAGCGCACCCCGACGAGCATCTGCAGCGGTGCGCCGCTGCGAAACACGCTGCTGGCCCGTCCGGCGCCGTCGCGCAGCTCCACTTCGGCCACCTCAACCGCGCGCGACCCGGCCGGGCGCAGCGACCTGCCGCCGCCGTGCTCGGTGTCCATCAGCCGGTGATAGTGCAGCAGTCCTTCGGCGGTCGGGCCGTCGAACACGACCCGCCCAGCGTCCAGCACGACCACCCGCTCGCACACCCGCTCGATCGCCCCCGCGTCGTGGGAGACGAACACCACGGTGGTCCCGGTCGCGATCTGCTCCGAGATTCGCCGCAGGCACTTGCGCTGGAACGCCTCGTCGCCGACTGCGAGGACCTCGTCGATCAGGAGCACGTCGGCGTCCAGGTGAGCCGCGATCGAGAATCCGAGCCGCACGAACATGCCCGAGGAGTACGTCTTGACAGGGATGTCGATGAACGCGCCGAGCTCTGAGAAGGCGATGATGCGCTCGATGCGCTCCTGCACCTGGGACTTGCTCAGACCGTGCAGGGCCCCCTGCAGGTAGATGTTCTCGCGCCCCGAGAAGTCGCGGCTGAAGCCCGCTGCGAGCTCCAGCAGCGAGACGATCCGCCCTCCGCACGCCGCCTCGCCGGACTGCAGCGGCACGATGCCGGCCAGCACCCGCAGCGTGGAGGTCTTGCCGGCGCCGTTGCGCCCCACCATGCCGACCGTCTCACCCGGCTCGATCTGGAGCGTCACGCCCTGCAGCGCCGGCACCGGCGGGGGAGCTGAGCCGTGCTTACCGAGCAGCAGCTCCTTGAGCGTCCGTGCCTGGTCGGCGCGGACGCTGAACGATCGTGTTGCCTCGCGCAGCACCACTTCGCCTGGTCGCAGGCCCGGGGCGTTCATCGGTCATCCGCCCGGCGACGCGAGCGATGCGATCGTTTCGGCGTCACAGTGCCACGGTCGGTCTCACAGCACCACGGCCAGCTCACCCTGCATCCGGCGGAAGACGGCACTACCGAGCGTGAGCGCGAGCGCGGCCGCAACCAGCGCATAGAGCATACGTCCCCAGTCCGGGCCACCCGGGTAGTAGAGGATCGCGCGCAGCCCCTGCACGAACGGGGCCACCGGATTGACCCACTCCAGCAGCGTCCCCACGAACGGATGGTGCATGATTGGCTTGAGCGTGGAAGGCTCGTAGAAGATCGGCGTCAGGAAGAACCAGGGTAGAAGCGCGGCGGTGAGGATTGGCGCGACATCGCGGAAGTACGCGTGGAGCACAGCGACCGCAAGCGCACAACCGAGCACGAAGCAGAACAGCAGCGCCAACAGCACCGGTAGCAGCAGCAGCGCCGGTCCGAACGTGCCACGCAGCGCGACCGCGAGCGGAACGAGCAGGACCAGGACAGCGCTCATCGTCACGAGCTGCACGGCCACCGTCGAAGCGGGGATCGTCTCGCGGGGAAATCGCGCCTTGCGCACGAGCCCACCCTGCTCTATGAGCGAGTCCGCCGCGCTCAGCACCGACTGCTGGAAGAACGTCCAGACGACCAGCCCGACCATCACGAAGATCGGGAGGTCGTGGAGCTTCTGGACCCTCAGCACGAACCCGAACATGAACGTGTAGGCGCCCATCAGCACGAGCGGATTGACCAGGTACCACACCACCCCCAGGGTCGAGCCCTTGTACCTGCGGCGCAGCTCACGGCGTACGAGCTGAGCGAACAGATACTGGTAGCGATGGTGACGGTAGTGACGGCGGGCGCCTCGGATGTCGCTCATTCCCGCCATTATCGCTTCACCTCGCCGTACCCCCGATCGGCAAGGGCCTCGGCCGACAACGCAATCACGATCGGCAACGTCGCCGGCCCGTCGCCCACGATCAGACCGTCGTGGCCGCGCGAATGCCTCACGCGTCGCGTAGCTCCGCGGCCGCTTGCTCGGGGGCCAGCACGTTCAGGTGCACCCCGGCACCGAGCTCCAGGCCCGCAAAGTGGGTCAACCGCGGCAGGATGTCGATCCGCCAGCAGAAGTGCTCGGCTCCGCGCGGTGCCGTGCGCACCCAGAGGTTGAGCGGCGGGCTGTTGCCCAACCGGCGCCGCAGTCGGCCAAGCGCGCCGTGGAGCATCGCCGCTCCGGTGGGGCCTTCATCCTCGAAGCGCATCCGGGGCCGGCGCGGAGCGAGCAGGAGCTGAAACGGTACTCGCGCCGCATAGGGGGAGATCAGGACGGTGTCCCCGTCGATCGCGACGATCCGATCGCGCTGGCGGACCTCCTCCTGGACCAGGTCGCCAAGCAGGTTGCCCCCCATCGTGCGGGTCGCGTACGCACCGAACCGCTCGCGCTCGCGGGCGAGCGCGGCCGGGACGAACTCGAGCGCATAGAGCTGGGCGTGCGTGTGGGGCAGAGAGGCGCCAGCCTCGCTGCGCTCGTTGACGATCAGGTGCCTGTAGGCGGCGCCGGCGTGGACGCGCATGCGCTCGCGCCACACGTCCATCGCGCCTGCCACTCCGGCCACCGGCAGCTCGCCCAGCGAGAAGACCGGCTCCGGGGAATTGATTATCACCTCGTGGGCGCCGAGCGCCGCAGCCGCCCAGAACAGATCAGGGTTTGCGTGGGGGGCGGGCTCCGCGGCCGCGGCGCTGAGCGCCGGGTACAGGTTGGGGACGACCCTCACGCTCCAGCCGGGAGCATTTGCCGGGCCACCGCCCGGGCGCACCGCGTAGAGCTCGGGTGGAGTGCGGTCCTCATGACCCTCCGCGAACGGATCGCGCTGGCGATCGAGCGCCGGCGCGGGCGAGGCTGCGAGCTCCCCGCCAGGGCGACCGGCTCGAGCCCCCGCGACGATCGCCCGCTGGCCGCTCAGGGGGTCGATCCGGAGCTCGGGACTCGCCCGAGGCGTGCTCATCTCCGAAGCTCCCGGCTCGCGCGGAGCGCACCCTCAGGCAAGCTGCTTCTCCATCGCGACGTGCTCGATTCCGGCCTCCACGAAGATGCGCCCGCGCGGAAGGTAGCCGGCACGGTCATAGAGCTCCCTTGCATACGTCTGAGCGTGCAACACCAGCTGCCGTGCCGCAGCACGGCGGCTATGCACCTCGGCGGCGTCGAGCAGTGCCGTGGCGATTCCCCTGCGCCGGACCGGCGCACTGACCGCCAGGCGGCTGAACTGGGCGGTCGGGCCGACCATCAACACCCTGCACGTTCCCAGCAGCTCGCCATCCAGGAGAGCCACCAGGTGCAAGGCCTCGTCGTCGTGACCATCGGATTCCTCGCGCTCTGGCACTCCCTGCTCGGCGCAGAAGACCTCGCGGCGAAGCGCGAGCACCGCGGCCAGCTCCCGCTCGCCGCGTGCGCAGCGAACCTCCCAGAGCAGCGTGGGGCTCATGCCGGCACGCTCACTGCCCGCCGCGATCGAGAAAAGCCGGACACTGGTGGAAAGCTTGCCAGACCGGCAATTTCGTGCATCTGCTTGAATAATCGTCTATCCTCGCAGCCAGGACGGGCGAGGGCCTCGTTCTGATGCTTCCGAGGAGCATCCCGCCGTGCTCGGCTCGTGCCGAGACTGCCTGAGTCGCCGATGTACCGCTGCGGCTCGTTGAGCCAAGACGCCGTCCCCAAATCATCTTCATGGGTGATCCCACCCCTTATCCGGATTCTGCCGCGATCGCGCGGGCTGAACTGCTTACTCGTGAGCAGTTCGTCTACGAGGGCGAGACGCTGCAAGCCGCCCTCGCTCCCGGCTCCGCACGCCGCCGGGCGCTCGACGCTGCGCTGTCAGAGGTGGACGCCGGCGCCGCGCAGCCCTCGCGTCAGTGGCGCCAGCGCTTCTCGCTGCTGCTCGGGCTCGAGCGCCTGCTCTCCGAAGCTGAGCCGAAGCTGGCCGACGGAACGGTCCTGTCCGCGCACCAGGTCGACGCTCTCTCTGGGACCCTGACCGCGCTGCTCGCCGAAGCCCAGCGCAACGGCGACGGCGCGGGCAACGGCGCAGTCGCGCCCGTGCAGTTGCCGCCGGCGCCCGAGCTCGACGAGGGCGCCGCTCACCTCGGCGACGAGGAAGGCGAAGAAGACGAGGACGATCTCGAAGGTGAGGATCTCGAAGCGCAGGGCGAGGATCTCGACGGCGACGGCGACGGTGAGGCAGAGGAGATCGAAGACGATGACGCGGACGAGGAGCCCCAGGATTGGCAGGACGACGCAGAGCCCGAAGACGGGCTTGCACTCCGCGAGCAGCCAGAGGATCCAAACGCCGACAGGCGATTCTGGTTCGAGCATGCGACGGGTGCGGGCAAGACGGTGGCCGCGCTCGGATTCGTCGAGGCCTCGCGCACGGGCGGCACCCTGATCCTCACCCACCGGCGCAACCTCGTCGATCAGTTCAACGGTGAGCTGCGAGATCGAGGCTATAGCGATCGCATCAGCCCTCCCCTGCTGGAAGATCGCGCACCGCGCCCGCGTGGCGCGGTGCGCGGAGGATCGAAGCCGGAGGACGTGATCGGCCCGGTCACCGTCGAGACCTACCAATGGTTCGTACGTAACGCCGCACGCGTCTCCGACGCCTACACGATCGTGATCTGCGACGAGGCCCACACTGCGCTCGGGGAGAAGACCTCCGCTTCCATTCGCGGCTGGTCCGGGCCGGTCTTCATCGGGATGACCGCGACCGGTGCGCTGATCGCCCGCCACGTCACTGACCTCTTTCCGACCCAGACCTCGCGCTTCGATCTCGCGCAGGCCGCGCGGCGAGGCGTCATATCTCCTTTGCGCTGTATCCGGATCCCACCCGGGCCAGGCGTGCGGACGATCGCCAAGGTGCCGCTGCGCCGTGGAGAGGTGGACACCGAGTTCGACCAGGAGATGCTGGCCGAGATCCTCGACCAGACGCCGTTCAACGTCGCGATCGCCGACCTCTACAAGACGCGCTTCAACGGCGTCCCGGGCGTCGTATACGCTGCCGGCGTACGCCACGCTTATAACGTGGCCCAATCGTTCCGCGATCTGGGCATGAAGGCCCAAGCGGTATCCGGCGAGACGCCCAAGCGCCAGCTTGCGGGCATCCTCGCGGAGTATGAGTCCGGACAGATCGACGTGCTCGTCAACGCCCAGCTACTGGCAGAGGGCTGGAACAGCCCGCGGGCAACGATCTGCATGCATCTGGCGCCGACCGCCTCTAGGCGCATCTACCAGCAGCGGGTGGGGCGCGTCACGCGCCGGCACCCGGGCAAGGAGGCGGGGATCGTGATCGACTTCGTCCACCCCGCCACCAAGCACGACGATCCCGTCGTGACGCTGCACTCGCTGCTCGACCGCGATGTATACCGTGGCGGAGCGATCGTCGTCGGGCCCGTACGGCGAGGACGCGGGCGCCGCGTCCGGGTCGAGCGCCGGGTGCTCCCGGTGACCGCGGACGCCGATCGGCGCAACGAGGTATTCGAGCGCGAGTTGTGGCGGATCGCGGTGGAGAACCTCGACTATGTCGAGCAGCACATGTGGGCCGCGCTGGCGGGCGCACGGGTCGCTGCGAACGGCTGGCGACGCGCCAAGGCGATGCTCCACTTCGACCGCGGTGGCGAGCTCAAGGGGCGCTTCCTGCTGACCGCGGTGCAGCGCAACCGCAGCGCGGCTCTGCGGCTGCGCGCGCTGCAGGAGATCGCCGCCGGCCGCGATGCCGACGCGCTTGACACAGCCATCGACATCGTTCGCGATTGGCCGCGGGATGAACGCCGCGAAGCCGTGAAGGTGATGCTCCAGGCGCTCGCCGAGCGAAAGATCGGCAGCCGCGATCAGGCCAACGCATGGATCTGGCGGATGGCCGAGTACACGCGCGAGGTCCACGAGGAGTACGCGATCCAGCGCTGGCCGGAAACCAAGCGCCTGCTCGGGCTGCTCGTGAACTCCAGCGGCCCCGCCCACGCGCGCAACGCGCGTCGCCTCGTCCAAGCCTCGCGCAAGGAGGACCGCCGCCTGTCGGCCGCGCTGCTCGCGGCGGCGCTGGCGCACACGCCAGAGGCCGAGGAGGCGCTGCGCGGCGCACGCACCCGGATGGCGCGCAAGCCCGCAGCCCTGGCACGCGAGCTGCTTCGCAACTTCCCTAAGGCCGGGCGCAGCAAGAGCCGGCGGCGGCGCAAGACCTCGGGCAGTAAGAGGGCGGTGCAGAAGCTGACCGCGGGCGGCGGTGGCGAGGAGGCTGTGCAGAAGGTGACCCCGGACAGCGGTGGTGACAGCGAGGCAGCGGTGCGATCCGTGGCCACGAGTGGGGAAGAGAAGGCGTTGCGATCCGTGTCGGAGCGCTTTGATCAGGAGGACGATCGCGATCACGGCGACGCCCGGCTCGATCCCGCCGCCTAGCTGCCAGTTCTCACCACGACTCGCCGATACCGGCGGCGCTCGGCTCTGGCGGATCGACCCCGCTGCCGACTGCGGCAAGCTCGATCGGATCGCGACCAACCGGATCGACACGAGCCTGATCGCAGAGCACTACGACGACCTGCTCCGCGTCCCGCTCGAAATATCACGCGGCTCGTGCGTCCGCCAGACAGTCGCCGGCCGGATAGCGTGCACCGGGCGTCGTCCGCTGCGATCGTGGACGCGGGCACCCGCACGGGGGATCGTCTGGAACCGATGGTGTAGGCTCGCCGCATCATCCCGATCTTCCGACGAGAGTCTGGCCGGTCCTCCCCGCGCGTGACGTCGCGCTGGTGCAAGTTGGCCATCGTAGTCGCGCTGATGGCGGTTCTGCCGGCCGCCGCGGCAACCGCGCGTAGCGAGTCGGCGCGCCCAGCACGCGGGAAGCTGGTGGTGCACGTCCGCGTCGACGGCGTGCTGACCCCCGACGGCAGGCTCGGTAGCGCCCCCGCGGTCGGCGCGCACATCACGGTGACGGATCAAGCCCAGACGGTCCACCGGCGAGCAGACCACCGTGGCGTCGCAGAGGTGATGTTGCGTCCCGGCCATTACAAGGTCTCGATCCGGTTGAGAGCCCCGTTCTCGTCGGAGCCTCGAACCGCCGTTCTGCGCGCGGGAACGAGCACGACGGTGTTTCTCATCATCGTTTGCGACACCTGCTGACGCCATTCACGGCGCGAGTGCGCGCTCGCGCGCTCGCGCGCTCATCTCCCGGACTTCCGCGGCGCAGACGTCGATGCTGGTGGTGAGGATGTCGGCATGGCCAGCCAGCTCGCGGATCACGGCAACGTGCGTGTCGTTCTCCGCGAGGTCGACCCGAGACGCCGAGGAGTCCGAGCGGGGTTTCAGTGGTAACCGCGGGGACTCCGGCGACTCAAACCGTTGAATGTTTGCCAGCCATCGCCGCAGCCATCGCCGCCGGGCTACCCGTGACCGTCCGCTGGTGCGTCATTATCATGGGTCCCGCTGGGCGCTGAAGGCGAGCCGGTCGGCCGGCACCGCTCTTGACGAGATCCGGGAGAGCCACCGTGGCGAGCCGGTCGCACCTCGCTTTGCTCGACGGGCCCGATCTCGCCCATTGACATGGTAGGATGGCGGTGTGCCAGGATGTCGACGGATCGTTGTGGCGTTGATCGCTGCGTCCGCTGGATTGCTTGTGGTGAGCGCGAGTGCGTGGGCGAATCAGTTCACGCTCGGCAACGTCCGATCCCATGGGTACGTGCTGTCGGGATCAGGCGATGATGTCGGCGATCCGTTGACGCTGGAGCTCGTGCGAAGGGGCAAGCACTCGGTCCAGACGGTCACGTTTACGGTGGCGCGAGCAAAGGTGCGTGGCGGTGGCGGGTGCTCGCTACACGTCCGGGGGGGCCTCGGCCGCTACGGCGCGGTCGCGCTTACGATCCGACCGCGGTCGTCGTGCACTGGGATCGCGCCCAACACCAGCCGTCGCGCGGTCGCTACCGGGGTGCTGGTACTGGCGATCCCGGGGGGTGGATTCACGATTCGCCTGAGCCGGCTGCCCGCCCGGGTCTTCAATCAGGTGGCGGTGTGTGCGTGTCTGCCGCCGCCCCCGCCACCTGACCTCGGGAGCGGGCTCGGCGCCGGGCCGCTCACGGCTCTGCTGCCGTTGCAAGGAGCCCTTTCGGAGACCTATGACAAGGTCCGCCACCCCGAGCGCCGCCTCACGATCGAGGATCAGATCTCCGAGCGGGGGCTGCCGTGGAAGCTGTTCGCGTGCCAGGGACCCGAGTTCTGTAACGGAACCGAAGCCGCGACGGTCATCTGGGGCGGGCCGTACTTCAAGGGCACGACCGATTTCACCCCAGGCGCCGCGACCGGGGACGCTGGGTGGCTGACCGGTTCGGTCACGATCACATCGCCGTTCGCGGGGACGACAACTGTGCTCGCGCCCGGGCACCGACTGCGCGCGACGATCGGCTACTCAGACAAGGCCGGCGCCGGCGCTCCTCCCGGGCCCATCGGCACGCCACCTACGCCGGCGCCAGGTGCTTGACTGCGCCCGGTGAGCGACTCGGACCCGTACGCCAGCCACCATCAGCCCGTCACGCGAGCGTGGGGCGGCAGTTGTTGCTACCGGAATCTCGTGTCGTTTCTCGCGTCGGCCGCCCGGGTCGGGGGCGCGGGTCGCGTGAAGGCGAGCCCTCGCGAGCCATAGCGCGCCCTGATGATCGCTCGGGAGCGCGGGACGCTCGAGGGGTCCAGGGTCACGAGAAACCGGTCGCCCGGCACGTCGATCTCAGTCCGGTTGATGAGCACGCCGAGGTGGCGGAGCTTGCGGGTGTCCCGGTTGACCGCGCTGGCCAGGCTGTTCAGCTGCGTCACGGTCGCGTCCCTGGCCGCGGGGACCGAAACGGTTCTCCCGCCGGCGATCCGAGCCAGCCGCGAGCGCAGCCGCTGGCTCGGGCAGGCGTGGGAGG
>JAABUZ0100002926.1_pt1 | contig 26929 bp, 23 predicted proteins | sample 5562091 | NCBI WGS metagenome assembly JAABUZ01 (sample SAMN12813069, study PRJNA571459) | rock metagenome | isolation source: Antarctica rocks | place: Antarctica: Victoria Land, Linnaeus Terrace sud | collected 2015-12-21 | reverse complement strand
GAAAGCCCTGGTCGCGATCGAGCACACCCTGCTCACCGCGATCTGGCACATGCTCACCCGCGACGTCGGCTACACCGACCTCGGCGGCGACTACTACACCCGGCGCAACCCGGACAAAACCAAGCAACGTGCCCTGCAGCAGCTCCGCGACCTCGGCTACAGCGTCACCCTCAACGAGCTACCAGTGGCCAGCTGACCCACGCCGGGAGCCATCTTCAAGTCAGAGGCACTGTGCTCGTTCGCCTTGGCTCCACCGAGGCTCACTGCTCGTCGCGCCTCTTCGCCCTTCGAAGGAGACCGGGAACGTTCGTCCCACACCGGCCCCGGCCGTCGCTTCCGCGCGGGAGATGTGCACGCCTGACCCGGTGCTGGGGTCTCCTCAGGTGACGACGACCTCGGGATCGGCGTCCTGGCCCGACAGCCCCTGGGCGTGCTCGTGGTCGTCGTGGAACTGGAGCCAACGCATCCCCAGCTCCTCGCGCGCCTCGTCCTGCAGATCCGAGGTCCCTTCCTTGAACGACGGGATGAACTCGCGCTCCTCCTCGGCCATGTGGTCGGCGTTGACGTGCTGGGTCGCACGCACCGCCTCCCACCACGTGTCGGACCCCACCTCATGCGTGGACACCGCCGCGACTGCGTGCCGGATCTCGTTGTGGTCGTACACGGCGTGCGCACCTTCCGCCGCCCCGTCGTCCCTGGTGTGAGCGAGGACGGGGTAGAACAGTGTCTCCTCGGCCACCGCGTGCACCTCCAGCCGGGCAGCCAGGTCGTCCCAGGCGGCAGCGAGGTCGCCGATCTCCGCCTCTTCCAGCCCGGCGAAGTCGCGCCGAAAGCCCTCGTGCTCGCTCAGCACCAACGCAGTGATCTCAAAGTCGCTCATGCCCGGACCTATGTCCGGGGCGCGCGCTCTACACGCCGGGCCCAGCTGACCGTCTGCGCGCCGACCACCGCGCCCTGTGCGTCTCGTCGCTGGCGGTGCAGTTGCTCATCAGGCGGGCGCGAAGTGCGGCCCGCCCCTCGGCCGGCGCCGTCACCGCGACGCTGCAGCTGTTGAAAACCGGCCTTGAGGAGGTGCGGCCCCGCTCGCGTCCGTGGGGTGGTGGATGAGCATGTCCACCGCCGAACTGGGCGGCCACCTGCTCGGCGTCAGGCTGGTCGACGATGCTGGCAGCAGCCCGGCGATCACCTGCTGGGCGCTGCGCGCGAGCTTGGCGAGCAGGTTCGCCGCGAAGTCGGTCCGCCAGCGCTGCCAGCTCGCTGAGGTCAGCCCGCCGTGGGCGTCGCTCGATCATCACGCTGACGTTCTGGGTGCGGCTGTCCTTGCAGACCTTCACCACCAGCGCGTCGATCCGTAGGTAGCGCTAGGCCCCGGCGTCCAACGGCGGGACCGCTACGCCGCGACCTCAGCGTCCAGGTGCTTGCTCATCACACTGACCTGGCTGCGGGACAGCTTCTCGATGCCAACGCGGTCACCAGGCCCTGCACCCGCCGGTGCTGACCGAGCAGGTAGGCGCTGGCGACCACCGAGATCAGGGCCTGTTATGCCCGGGTCCGCCGCCCCAGCAGCCAGTCCGGGAAGTGGCACTCGGTGCGTAGCTTCGGCACCGCCAGTTCGAGCTGCCGGCCCGCGGCGTCGGGTGTAGGCGATTGGCATCGGGGAGCGCCGGCGGACCGGGACTACTTGCCGTCGGCGCGCCGCCAGTGGAGGCCGTTGACGACGCCGAGGAGCTGGGCAAACGTGGCGGGGCGCGCTCGGGTGCCGGTCGCGTAGGCCTCGATCGACAGGTTATCCACGTGCACCAGGATGCCGATTTGGCCACCTGGGCCGTAGCCCTTGCCGACTCCGCGGACCTCGGTCCCCTGCACGCCCAGCACCTTGGTGTAGGTCACGAACTGCAAGTGGTCGTCGCCCCGCCGGGGACCCACGCGGCCGCCGGGACCGGGGTTGAAGTCACCGGTGCCGGCCAGTACCGGTGTCGTGCTGGCGAAGGCCTGCATCGTGACGCTGCCCCCGCCGCCGGAGATGTGGTAGCTCCCGCCCTTGCCGATGCGGTACGTCGTCTGCGGCCCGTCGGCGAGGAAGAAGGTGGAGCCGCCGCGGCTCGGACGATCAACCTGCCGCCGGTAGGACCACCGCGGCAGCTGCGAGGGCAGGCACATCGACGCGAGCCGGGCGTGCCGGTCGGTGAGGTCCTTGACCGGCCCGGGGGTGCAGGTAGTCGAACCTGGCACAGGCGGCGACGGCACCGGCATGCCCGGAATCGACGGCACGCGCACGCTCGGCTCCGGTGACCTCGGCGCGGGCCGTGACGTCGGTGGTGCAGCCGGAGCTACCTGTGACACGGCGGCAGCTCCGCCGCCGGTGACGGCGGGAACCCCGAGCGCGACGCCGGCAAGGACGGCCGCCGCGGTGGTAGCTCCGCCGGCCCGCAGCGCCCGGCGGCGACGCCGGGCGGCGTGACCCCGGCGCATCACGTCCTCGATCGACGGGGCAGGCGGGGCATCGACGGACACGGCGGCAGCTAGCGCCGTCGCGACGTCGCTGCCAGTGTCCGGATAGTCGGTGGACACGGGCTCGGTTATGACTGGGTCCCCTCGAGGGTCAAGCGGGTGCGGATGGCAGCCAGGCCGCGGTGCGTCTGGCTCTTCACGGTGCCCACGGAGCAGCCGAGGGCCTCGGCGGTCTGCCCGAGCGAGCAGTCTTGGAGGAACCGGAGCACCAGGCAGGCGCACTGCCGGGGCGGGAGCAGGTCGAGCTGCGCGATGACGTCGGTCGCGCCGTCGCCGGCCTCGGGCACCGCGTTGAGGTCGGGCACCTCGGCGTAGGACCGCTCACGGCGCCACCAGGGACGGCGGGTGGTGTCCACAAGAGCCCGGACCATGGTCTGGCGCAGCCACGCATCGACCGCCCCGGGATCGCGCAACGGCCAAGCGACCAAGAGCTTGGCCAACGTCACCTGCACGAGGTCGTCGGCGGTGTGCCAGTCACCGCAGAGCGCGTAAGCGGTGCGCCGCAGCGAGGTCATACGGAGCGCCGCCACCGTCCGGAACTCGGCTTCCCGCGTCGTGTGCACGCTTCCAGGACGGACGGGAGGTGGGCCGGGGTTGCCTCGGCGCCCCCGGGCCAAGCTCAGCCGCCGAACCTGGAGGGCGCGAAGGGAATCCAGCGCCGCAGGGGTGCTGCGCTCGGGACCGCGGGTCCTGACCTGCAACGCGACATCCTCCAGCGTGAGGCCGGGCCGGGCGAACGTGCCCGACCTTCGAGCAGCTCGTCTGACGGCGGCACGCAGGAGCATCCATGTTTGGGCTCGCATCACGCCCGGGAGAACGTCGCGCGGGTCGGCGACACTGATCAAGAGCAAGGCCGAGCCCCTGCTGCAGGGGCGCTTCGAGGCCAAGCTGCCATCCGCGCCAGCAGAGAAGGAGAAGGTCGGCGCTGGGCACCCTCAGGGACCGTCTGCGGCTCGAACCGTGCTGTTTCGGTCCCGCGGGACCGCCAAAGCCGGCGACCGTGACGACAACCCAAACCGAAGCGCTAGCTAACAGGCTCTCGGCGGTGCTGGGTGTGGGTGCCGACGGCCGGGTGCGCAGGAGCGGGCGGGTGGCGCAGCTCCCCGTGGTTCGTGCGGCGTTTCGAGGTGGTTCCCGGCACGGACGCGCCCCTGCTGCGATAGGAATCGTGATCGCGCCGTCGAAGCCAGCTGCGTGGACACCGGTGCGGAGCAGCTTAGCCTGACCGACGCGGTGCGGGCGGGGCAACGCCGTGCGCCATCAGCCCGCGGGGCGCGACTGCCTGGGCTCATCGGCGCGGCGGTGAGCCTCACGCTCACCGGTGGTGTCGTCGCCGCCGTCATCGGCAGCGGAAGCGCCAGGGTGCACAGCCCGGCGCTGTCTCCGTCCGTCCTGGCGGGCGCGGGGGCGGCGGCACGCGGGGCTGGGACGGTCCGCTTCAGCAGTACGTCCACCGTCAAGGCGTCGGGCAAGGACCTCGTGCTGAAGTTCGGCGGGGTCTTCGACAATCGTCAGCACCTGGGGGCGGTCGACGTCACGGTCGGCGACATGCACGTCCGCTCCGTGGTCACCTCGACGCTGATCTACCTGCAGTACCCGGAGACGCTCCGCGCCCAGGACAGCCACGGCAAGGCGTGGCTGTCTGCCCCGCTGGCGTCGCTGGTGACCGGTGGGGCGGCGGCGCAGCTCGGCCAAAACCCCACGGACCAGCTCGACGTCCTCAAGGGTCTGAAGGACCCGCAGATCGTCGGTCGGGAGCGGATCGACGGGGTCGACACGACGGAGTTCCGCGGCACGCTCGACCTCAGCCATGTCTACGACAGCGTCGCCCCCGCACTGCGCGCCCGGCTCCAGCCGCCCGGCACCGTGCTCAATCCCGGGGTCACCGACGTCTGGGTCGGCACCGACGAGCTGCCTCGCCGGCTCGTCAGCACCACGACGATCACGGTGAGCGGGGCGACCGCCGAGGTCCGCTCAGCGGTCGACTACTCGGGGTACGGGCAGCCCGTCTCGATCGCGGTCCCCGATCCGGCTGACGTCTACGCCGCCACCTCCCTCCCCGGCCTCTGACGCTCACCCCCTTTGCTGAGACGCGGCGTTCCCCTTCGTCAACGTCGAGGCGCCGTGGTGCGCGACTGGCACTCACCGCCACAGCCGGCGACCGTGCCGAGTGAAACCATCAAAGAGCGGCGACACCCTCGGCGTGGCACCCTCGCTCCCGCTGCGCGCTGCTCGAACACAACGCCGAACACCTTCCGGTGTGACGCGTCGTTGCGTAACCACGACCACGACGTTTCACATAAAAGCTGACTCGGTCCGGGCCCTGAACGGCCCCTACTGGCGCACAGGCGCGCTACTGATCGGCGGGCACGTGGTGCGCTTATCGTTTCGCGGCCTAGGACTTCAATCGTCGGTATGGGTGGTTAAGGGCGATGACATCGAGGCCGTCAATGCTGCAAAGTCACCGGGGTTGCAGGTAAAGATCGGCAGACCCTCCGCCACAGCGGTGGCGGCGATGAGTGCGTCGTAGGCGCGGGCGGCTGGCTCGCGACCGACGCGACGCAGGGAGGCGGCGACGGCTCCGAGGGCACGCGCGGCGGGCGTCGAACGCCAACGGGGTGAAGTCAGCCTCCGCCTGCTGGAGGTGCGCCTGCCGGGCGGCGCGCTCGGCCGGGTCATCCGTGGCATGGGGGCCGACCGACAACTCAGCGAGCGTCACCGCACTGATCAACGACTCGTCCGGGAGATCGGCCGGGTCGAGCCGGCCAAGCAGGATCACCGTCGAGGTGTCCAGCAGCCCCCGAGACCCCGCTTGTGTCACAGGCCCGCGTCAACGACTGCGTCGACGTCCACCCGGAACGCGGCCGGGTACACCCTCGGCAGTCGAGCGCACGAGGCCACTAGGTCCACAGCCCGTGGCGAGCGCCTCCCCCGCGGCCGCAGCTCACCTACCGGCACCCCGTCACGGGTCACGACCAGCGACTCACCCCGGAGGACACGGTCGAGCACCTCGCCGCCCCGGTTCCGCAATTCCCGCACCGTCACGCTGTCCACTCCACCAACGTATCACCGGTGAGACACTCGTACCCCGGCGCGCTACGGGCACCGATATCGCCGTGCCGAATGGCGTATAGGCGCGCGGGCCAGATCAGCTGCCCCTCTGCCATGTGAGGCGACAGGCGTGTGACGGCTGACTCCTGGACCGTGTTCGCTTCGGGTGCTGGGCAGCCGCAACGTCACCAGAACGAAGAAGGTCCGCAGAAGAAGCGAGGATAGGGGTATAGATAAGGACGAACGGCGCATTCTCGGCTCCTTGTTGGGCGCAGCGGCGGTCGTATATCAGAAACCCGCCCGGATTGCGCTCAGGAAGCGGTGAGCTGGGCACTTGATCTGCTCCCCGCCCGCGAGTGCTCGACCTCGGTGCCGGGACCGGCAAGCTGACCGCCACGCTGGTCGCGCTGGGCGCTCACGTCACCGCGGTCGAGCCGACCCGGGATGCTGGCCGAGCTGCGCCGCGCGCTGCCCACCGTTCGTGCCTTGCCGGGGAGTGCTGAGTCGCTACCGCTGCCGGACGCGTCTGTCGATGCTGTAGTCGCCGGCATGCCATGCACTGGTTCGACATGGACGTCGCGGGACCCGAGATCGCCAGGGTCCTCTCCCCCGGCGGCGTCCTGGCCGGCCTGTGGAACCTCTTCGACGACCGCGTCGACTGGGTCGCCGGCCTCGACGCGGTGGGCGTGGGGGAGGCAATCGGCCCGCGCGACACGCTCAGCCGTTGGCGTGCAGCGACGGCAGACACGCAGCTCCCGAGCAGCGGCCTGGTCGCCCAGTTCGGCTCGCCGATGCAGGCCGAGTTCCCGCACGGGCAGCGTCGCACCGCCGACTCCCTCGTCGCGACGCTGGCGACGAAGGCGGGGGTGCTGGTCATGGCACAGCAGGTACGGGCGGCCACGCTCGACCGTTTCGTGGCGTTCCTCGCGAGGACGCCAGAAACCGCCCTCGGCGAGTTCAGCCTTCCCATGCTGACCGGTGTGCTGCGTGTCCAGCGGCGATGAGGCCATCCAGGTCACCGCGCCGAAGTGCGCACAGGTGCGGTTCCGAGGGGCGCCTGCCGCTCTGGCCCCTCGGCGTGTCACTTGCGGCGGCCCGGTTCGGAACGTCGCTCGGGTCGTCGCCCGGCTGAGAGAAGGCACTCGGTGCACCTGTTCCGCGGCGGCCGCGCTGTCGCCCACAGGCAGCAGAGACAGCAGGCGAAGCGACCCCGTGACTTCCGCTGCCGCCTGTGCGCCTGGGCGCGGTCGCCTTGCTGCTCGCGGGCTTGCGCGGCACGTGTGAGCCACTCCGCCCAGCCGGAGGACGGTCCTCCGGCACCGCTGATCTCAGCTGCATTGCCCCACCCCGGGCGCACCTCCCTCACGGTGTGCACCTCGACCGCTTCGGCAAAGACCGCCCGCAGCAGTGCGTGTGCCCGGACCCGACTCGTGCGGCCGCGGCCGCTTACGGGCAGACCTCGCAGCAGGTCGGCGCACCAGTCGCAGACGATGTCGGGCGTGACCTTCGCCTGGGGGCAGACCCCCGGAGCAGGCGGGGCGTCCTGCCGCCCCAGGCCCAGGGAGCAGGCGTCGACGGACCCAGCCTCGAGGTGACCGAGTTCTGGGCCAGGCACCTGGCCACGACGAGCCCGGATCTGTTCCCGGACATGGTCCGCTGGTTCACAGCGTCTCCACCGGGGTGTGCTACAAGTGGCTGCTTGTACAAGTAGCCCCCAGTAGAGGGCTCGACTGAAAGGTGCCTTGACGTGACCGACCACACGACGACCGATAGCTTCGACGGTCTCGACCAGGACTACCAATCCCGACTGACACTCTCTGCCTCCCCTGACGTCGTCTTCGAGGCGCTGACCACGATCGACGGACTCGCCGGCTGGTGGACCTCGGTCGCGGGTGACGGACTGACCGGTGGCGAGCTGACGTTCAGCTTCGGTCACGCTGCGCCGGTCGTGATGCGGGTCGACGCGGCCGAGCGCGTCGGCGTCCGCTGGACCAACGTCGCGGGTCACCTCGAGGAGTAGGTGGGGACGACGGTGCACTTCGACATCAAGGCAACACCATCTGGCGGCAGCGAGCTGCGTTTCCGTCACGCCGGTCTGACCCCGCGACTGGAGTGCTACAGCGACTGCAAGAGCGGCTGGGATCACTTCATCCCGAGCCTTCGAGCCTACGTCGAGAGCGGCACCGGGAACCCCTGGATGTCCGAGGCGGATCTCGCTCGCCGCGAGGCCTGTGCGCAGCGACGCCAGTCGGCGAACGTCCGTTGAGATCGCCGGCGTCATGAGCGCAGCTCGCCGCGGTGCGGCGTCTGGCGCACTCGGCGAGGATGACGCTGCGGACGCCGTCCTCCGAGCGCTCGCCGATCAACATCGCCGGCAGATCCTTCGGCTGGTGCGGGGTGGTGAGCTGGCCGCCGGTGAGATCGCGGCGCACTTCGACGAGACTCAGCAGGCCGTCAGTCACCACCTCCAGGTGCTTGCCAAAGCCGGTCTGCTGAGCCAGCGCCGTGACGGAGTACGACGCTTGTATGCGCTCGACCCGCATGGCCTCGACCCGGCACGCGAGGTGCTGTCCGAGCTGTGGCCGGCGGCGCTGGAGCGGCTGAAGTACGTCGTTGAGCAGGATCGGGCAGCAAGGACCACCGAGCCGAAGAGCTCCGGTAGCCGGCCGTGACAGCCGCCAAGGTGCTGACCGCGTCGGTACGAATCGCCGCGCCGCCCGCCGACATCTTTCCCTACTTTGTCGATCCGGCTCTGCTGATTCAGTGGATCGGTGAGTGGGCCGACGTGCATTCCGAACCTGGTGGGACCTTCGCCCTCGACATCGGCAGGACGCCGGTGCGCGGCCACTACGTCGAGCTCGACCCGCCGCGGCGAGTGGTCTTCACCTGTGGCGTCGCAGGCAAAGACTCGCTGCCACCCGGCTCGACAACCGTGGTGGTCACGTTGACAGCGGACGGGCCCGACACGGTCGTCGAGCTGGTCCACCACGATCTGCCCGCCGAGGAGTTCGACAGCCACCTCGAGGGCTGGACGACCCTGCTCGTCCAGCTCGCCCGGCTTCGGTCTGCCGGCCGCCCCAGCCCGCACCCCGAATAGCCGGGACTGAGTAGCTCGTCCGCTTCCTCTCAAGGCGGGCGGCCATCGCCTTGGTGACGTTGCTGACCGGTAGGGGTCAGAACGTGTTTGAGAGGTGATCTTGGTGGGCGCTCAGGTGGGCTTGGCCTGCCACCCGCGGCGATCGGGACCGGGTGCGGGTCCGCCGGGTCATCAGCCCGATCATCGCCCATGCAATAAAAGCCTCCCGTCCCCTCCAACGGAGGTCCAATCGCACGGACTCACAAGCGGGAGTCCGGCGACAGCCGGCTGACGTCTCCGGTCATCACGCGGGCCAGCACGACGCCGAGGCCCACGAGGCCGAAGGGGACGAGCAGCACCACAGGGTAGGCGAAGCCGCTGGGCTGCCTGGCGGCGACCGTGGCAGCGCCCGCGACCGATTCGACGGTGGCGGGCTCGGCCGGCACGACCGCGCCGGCGGCGGGTGCAGACGAGCCGCCCGACGGCCCGGCACCCAGCGACGGCGCCGGCACACCCGGCACGATCCCGAGGGTCCCCCCCGCGAGCGGCGGGACCACCCCGACCGACCCGACGGCGCCCATGCCTGCCGGGTCCACCGCGGTCGGCGCCGTCGTGACTCCGGCCCCTCCCGTCGTGGTGCCCGCGGGGGACGGCGACGGACGCGCCACCCGAGTCGACGTCGCGAGCGGTGCCGCCGACGCGGCCGACAGCCGGCCGCTACCGGCGGCCGACGGCACCACGGCGGCCGGCGCGGAGGTCACCACGACGGGGGCAGCGACGCCTGCTGTGGCGTATGTCAGGGCCAGCGTCGGCGCAGGCGTCGGCGGCTGCGGGCGGTCGTCGGAGGAGAAGACGACGTGCCAGGAAGCGGTCGGGGAAGGCGCGGAGGGGAGTACGCCGAGCAGGGCCGTGCCGTCGGCCAGGCCCGCGTTGAGAGAGGGGATCAACGCGGAGACATCGGCGCGGAACGCCGGCACCGGCGTTGAAGTGTAGGCGAGCTGCACACGTTCCATGCAGCTGGTGGTCGGCGGGGCGTCGAACTCCCCCTCGTTCGCAGTGATCGTCCCGGTGGCCGGACAGACCTGCAATGTGGCCGTGTCGGGCATCGAGGAACCGTTGCCCGTGGTGGCGGTGTCGAGCGGGATGGTCAGCGCGGCGGCGGTGAGCGTCGCGCCGGCCGGCGTTGCCACCCTGCCCACCGCCAGGTAGCTGCTGGCGGTCTCGGTGCCGGCCGAGGCTGCGACGTGCAGAGTCCCTGCACCGTAAGGGTTCATGGCGGGTGGCGCGGCCGTCGTGCACCCCACCGGGGTAGCGCAGGCGGGATTGGGCTGGTACCACGTCTCCGGCCCGAAGGGCGCCAGGACGGTGGTGGCCCCGGCGCGCGCAGCCGACGCACCGAGCGCGACGACGCCGATCACGCCGATCACCACGGCTCCGAGGGCGGCCGTCCTGGCCGGCGCGCTCACCGCGGTCGCCGGGGGTCGCGGACCACGGCGAGCAGGGCCTGCGCCTCGGCCAGCACGCCGTCCGTGCGGTCCCGCAGGTCGGCCTCGACCCGGCGAGCGTGCAATGCGACGGCCAAACCGGCGCCGACGGCGATCAGCGTGAGGCCACCGAGACAGCCGGAGACCAGGGCTGGCAGCTGCTCGCCGGGGAGCAGGGTGCTGGCAATCCTCCGCTTGCCCAGCGCGATCGCGAGGAAGCCCAGGCCGACGAGTCCGAGCAGCACGGCCATGCCGGAGACGTAGCTGTCGCGCCGCTGCTGGCTCGCCCGCAGGCTCGGCGGGAGGGGCCCGGTCACCGGGGAACCTCCAGCGCCTCGCGGACCTCGCGCAGCGTGGCCGCGAGCGCGTCGAGCTGGGCGGCCCGCGCTCGGGCGTCGGTAGCCCGGGTGTCGACCAGGATCACCGCGACACCGCAGACGGCGAGGCCGACGCCCGTGAAACCGGCCGAGGCCAGGTAGGGCAGCTGCAGGCCCACGTCGAGGGTGCCGGCGATGCGCCCCCACGCCAGTGCGATGAGCGCGCCGGCGCCAAGCAGGAGGGCGATGCCGACGTAGGTGAGCAGGTGTGGGACGGCTCGCGTGACGGCGGCGGCCTTGGAAACTGCCGCGGGGACCCGCACCCGGCGAACACGGCGGGCGCTAGGCCCGGCGCCGACCTCCGCGTCGAGGTCGAGGTCGAGGTCGATCAGCTGCCCCACGGTCATCTCTCCTCCGCCAGTGCCTCGAGCACGCGCCGGGCTGTGCCGACGCCGATCCCCGGGAGCGCACAGAGATCCGCGGCGCTCGCCCCGCGCAGGGCCTCCACCGATCCGAAGTGTCCCAGCAGCGTCTCGACTCGCATTGCGGAGAGGCCAGCCAGCGTGCTCAGCGCGCCGGCGGGAGCCTTCGCTGGTGCCGCCGGGCCGGCGCGCACTTCCGGCGCCCGGCCGGTCGCGGAACCGGAGCGCTCGATCGCGGTGATGCTGCCGCCGAGGTAGGCCTCGACCACCGCGGGATCGTGGCGGACGACGTCCGGCGTGCCCTGCGCGATGACCTGGCCGTCGGCCATGGCCACGATCCGGTCGGACAGGCCCATGATCAGCGGGATGTCGTGCTCGATCACGATGAGGGTGAGCTGCAGCTGCTCCCGGAGCCGCTCCAGCAGCGCGCCGAGCGCCTCGGTCTCCTTCTGCGCGACGCCGGAGGACGGCTCGTCCAGCAGCAGCATGCGCGGCTCGAGGGCCACGAGGCAGGCGATCTCGGTGATCCGGCGGGTGCCGGTGGACAGCTCCTGGATCTGCGCCGAGCGGTAGCGGTCGAGACCCATCCAGGCGACCAGGTCGCGGGCCGCGCGCTCCTTGCGCCGTTCCTGCCTGGTCAGGCCGGCGATCGCCGGCAGCAGCCGCGTCGGCTCGACGCGTTCCAGCGACAGCTGCACGCATTCGGTCACCGTCAGCGTCGGGAACAGCGCGGCGTCCTGAAAGGACCGGATCAGCCCGAGCCGCCCCCTGGCCTCGGGCCCGAGGTAGGTGATGTCGTGGCCGGCGAAGTGCACGGCTCCCTCGTCAGCCTTGGTGAAGCCGGCGAGCAGCTCGAACGTGGTCGTCTTGCCGGCACCATTCGGGCCGATCAACCCGAGCGTCTCCCCCTGCCGCACCACAAAGGAGACCCCGCGCACTGCGCGGACGCCGCCGAAGCTCTTGCGCAGCCCGGAGGCCTCGAGGAGGTGGGCCGAGCCGTGCTGGCCCGCCACCGGTACTGGTGCGGGGCGCCGCTCGACGGCCGTGGGGGGGATACCGCCCGGGGCCGCCGCCGGCGTCTCGTGGGCGGCTCCGCTGCTGCTCTCCGCCAGGTACGCCGCGTCGACGTCGATGCCCATCCGGACGCCGACCACCCTGGCCACCCGGTCCCGCAACGGCGTGACGAACTCGGCGAGCCCCCCGGGCAGAAAGACGAGGATGACGAGCTGTCCGAATGCGCTCGCGAACAGTGCGAAACTGCCCAGCGGCACGAACTCGGGAAGGAAGAGCACGACGATCGAGCCGAGGTAGGGGCCGGCCAGGATCCCGACGCCGCCGATCACCGTCATGGTCACGACGTCCAGCGAAGCCTGGGTCGTAAAGGACGTCTGCGACACCAGCGGGAGCGAGTGCGCGTAGAGGGCCCCGCCGATGCCGGCGAGCAAGCCGGCGAGCGCAAAGGCCTGGATCTTGACCCGCGCGGCCGGCACGGTGAAGGCCCTGGCGGCATCCTCGTTGTCGCGCACGGAGACCAGCAGTCGGCCGATGCCACCCCGCCGCACGTTCCTGGCCAGCAGGGTCGCGATCACCAGGACGGCGAGCGCGAGATAGATGTACTGCTTGCCGCGGACCAGGGGGTCGCCAAGTACCGTCGGCCGCCCGGGGTCACGCCCGGGCCCGAAGGCCCACGGCCGACCGAGGAGGTAGTCGGGAACCACGAGGGCGAACGACAGGGTCGTGACGGTCAGGAGCAACCCCTTCACCCGCAGGGCGGGCAGTCCGATGAGGACCGACACCAGCGCGGATGCCGCACCGGCGTAGGCGAAGGACTCAAGGTAGCTGCCGGTCCGGCGCGCGACCTGGAAACTGGCGAGCGCACCGATCGCGGCGATTGCGAACTGGCCGAGCGACAACTGACCGGCGAGCCCGGTCACGATCCCGACCGAGATCCCGATGACGATGAAGCCGAGTATTCCGGTGATCTTCACGCAGTCCGCGTTCGAGATGCCGAGCGGCAGCAGCAGGAAGAAGCCGAGAACGGCGACGGCGACCAGCAGCCCGAGGTTCCGAATCAGCCAGACCTGCCGCAGCGCCGCCGGCAGCGGCCGGAACGCCTGAACCGCAGCCCAACTGCCCTTCTCCTCGGCCCGGCCGATCCGCTGGCGCTGCGCCAGCATGGCCACCACTATGACGACGAACAGCGCCACCTCGACGGTGCCGGCGTCGCCGTAGTTGACGTCGAGCAGCGACTCGAGGACGCCGATGCCGACGCCGCCGAGCAGGGCGAGGGGGAGGCTGACCATCCGCCCGAGCACAGCACCCGCGAGAGCACGGAGCAGGAGCGATGGGCCGAAGCTCGCGGCGTTGGTGAAGCTCTGCCCGGGCAAGGTGAGGATCGCGCCGAAGGCGGCGAGGGAGCCGGCGAGCGCCCAGACCAGGCCCGACATCCGGCCGGAGAAGATCCCTGCCATACGGGCGGCCTCGGGGTTGGCGGCGGCGGCCCGGATGCCGATCCCGACCTTGCTGAATTTGAGGAAGGCGCCCACCCCGAGCACGACCAGGGGCGCGAAGACGAGCATCGCGAAGTAGGAGGAGGTGACCCTCAGCACGCCGATGGAGAAGGTCGGCAGCAGCGGAGGCTGCGGGAACAGCCGGCCCGCGCCGGCCTGGCTGTCGAAGACCGCCACCAGTGCGAGCAGCAGCTGGCCGACGCCGAGGGTCGCGACGATGCTCATGAGCGGCGGCGCCTTGCGCAGCCTGCGGATGACCACGGTCTCGGTGAGGTAGCCGGTGCCGCCGGCGAGCGCGAGGGCCGGCCCGAGCGCCACGTAGTAGGGCACATGGCCCTTCACCACGAAGGTGCCGAACAGTGCCGCCCCGAAGGCGCCGACCTGCCCGTGCGCGAAGTTGATGATCCGGTTGCTGCGGTAGACGAGGACGAGGCCCACCGCGAGCAGCCCGTAGACCATCCCCTGGACGAGCCCGAGGAGCACGAAGGGCAGCGGCGTCTGCCAACGGCCGCTGCCGGTGGGGACGTGCAGGTGCGGCAGGGCAACGGTGAACAGGGCGACGACGGCGGCGGCCGCAGCGCCCACGGCCACCAGCTGGCGGGTGCCCGGCACCGGGACCCGCAGGCCGGCCAGCATCACCACGCGGGGGGTGGTCACCGGACGCCCCTGCGTGCGGCGCCGGTGAGCGCGGACCCGGCCGTGGCGACGCCGCTGGTGGCACCGTCGAGAAAGACCGCACGCAGCAGGTCGTCGCGGCCGAGCAGCTCCTGGGCAGGCCCGTCGAAGCGCATCTGCCCCTTCTCCATGAAGTAGGCGTGGTCGACCAGCGACAGCGCGATGTTGACCGACTGCTCGACCAGGACCACGGCCGTCCCCTCGGCGTTGATGGCCCGGACCATGTCAAGCAGCTGGCCGACGATGATCGGGGCCAGGCCGAGCGAGAGCTCGTCGATGAGCAGCAGCTGCGGACGCAGGATCAGCGCCTTGGACAGCCCCAGCATCTGCTGCTCGCCTCCCGACAGCGTCGAGGCCAGCGACGTACGCCGCTCCCGCAGCCTCGGGAAGGTCTCCAGGCAGCGCTCGATGGCCTCCTCCACGGACCGCTTGGAGCCCGGCGCGGCGTAGCCGAAGGCGCGCAGGTTCTCCATCACGTCCATGGGGCCGAAGACGGCCCGGCCACCGGGGACCTGCGTGATGCCAAGACGCAGGCGCCGTTCGGCGTCGAGATAGGTGATGTCCCGGCCGCGGAAGCGCACCGTGCCCGACTGGGGCAGACCGATGCCCGAAACGACCTTGAGCAGGGTCGATTTGCCGGCGCCGTTGGTGCCGAGCAGCGCGACCATCTCCCCGTCGTCGACGGTGAAGTCGACGTCGAAGAGCACCTGGAGCTGGCCGTAGCTGAAGTCGACGCCGCGCGTGGACAGCATCGGCAGCCTGCCGCCGCTCGCCGTCAGCGTGGCGATGTCCTCGCTCTCCAGGATCGTGGTGATCATCGCGTCGAGGTCCCGGTCCACCGTGTGGCGGCTGCTGCGGATCAGCAGCCCCCCGGCGATCCCCGGCACGAGCAGCGAGATGATCGTGCCGGTCAGCCCGTATTCGGCGTCGACCTGGCCGAGCAGCACGGCGCCGACCAGGGAGCCGATCCCGGTGAACAGGCCGATCAGCGCAGCCGCGTGGGCGCGCTGGTCGCCGTCCACGATCGAGAGCAGCACGGCGTTGAGCCCGGGGTAGACGAGCGCGACGAGCGAGGCCCCGACCGCGAAGAGCGCGACCATCAGGCCGAAGACGGGCATCAGCGCCCCCGCGGCCACGGCCAGCACCGCGGCCACCAGCACCGTCCCCATGACGTCGAGCACGCGGGCCGGCGTGGACCGGAAGAGCCCCTCCGCGTAGCGGCCGAACAGCTGCAGGACCGCCACCGCGACGGCGTTGGTGAAGGCGAAGAACAGTCCCCGCTCCGCGGCGTCGAGGCCCCACCGCTGCTCGAGGAAGCTGGACAGGAACGTCGCGTAGGGGATGACCAGAATGCCGAAGACGAGGAAGCCAGCGCACAGCCGCTGCACGGTGGGGATCAGCAGCAGCCTGCGCACGATCTCGACGAAGCCGAGCTCGACCTCGGCGTCCGCAGCCGAGCGCAGCGCGGCGGGTGCCGTCGGGAGGCCGGCGAACGGTGACCCGTCGTCCTCCGCCGAGGCGCGGATCACCTCGGTGTCGAAGTGGCCGACTCCCGGGTCGCGCAACCCGAGCGCGGCCAGGGTGGCCAGCAGCGACGTGACGCCCATGGCCAGGAAGACCCCGCGCCAGGTCAGGCCGAGCGGGCCGGACAGCAGCGCGACGAACAGCGGCGCGACAACCAGTCCCGCGGTGGTGACCTGCGTGTAGGTCGTGAACATCCGCATCCGTGCCTGCGGCGGATAACTGTCTGCGATCAGCGGCGGGTGCAGCGCCGCGACGCTGCCGGTGGACAGGCCGTCGAACAACAGCAGAAAGAACAGCGCCGCCAGCGACAACGTGAAGCCGGTGAACAGCGTGAGCACGCTCCACACCAGCGCAGTGACCAGGCAGAGCACCGCCCGGATGCCGCGGCGCTGTGACAGCGCGGCCACGGGGAGGGGGGCCACCGCCGTCGCGATGGCGGCGACGCCCCGGGCGAGGCCGATGGCTCCCAGCGAGAGCCCGAGCGTGTAGCTGATGTCCGGAGCAAGCACGGTGAAGCCGTACGCCTGGAAGGTGTCGACAACGCCCAGCAGGCCGAGCGCCCCGACCGGGTAAAGCGACACGTCGGCGGTCCGCAGCACCTGGCGCAGGGGCGGCACCTGCTGCCGCTCGGCCGCCGCCTGACCCGGGTCGAGCCCGATGCCGAGCAGCTCCCTCGCCCGCCGGCGACGGGCGGCCAGCGAGCCGTCCTCGAGCTCCTCCAGGGCCGGCGGCTCGACACCGGGCTCCAGCAGCGCGGTCACGAGGACCTCCTGGGGTAGCGGAACTCGACGTGCCAGGCACTCTCCGTCCGGCGGACCCCGGTGCCGTCCAGCAGCACCACCGTGGCCACGTGCTGCTCGTCCCCGACGCCCTTGCCCGCCTTGGGGATCAGGGTGAGCGTCACGGACGTGTCCGTGGTGACGTAGACGCCGCGACTTCGCAGGTAAGCCGGGCCGGGGCAGCTGGGGTCCCTGACGCAGAAGGGATCGTCCTTGCCGACGTCACGAAGGGTCCGGCCGATGCCGATCGGGGCGAGGTCGACGAAGACGGCGTACTCCCCGGCGGCCTCGCTGCGGCGACTGTCCAGCCCGGAGGCCTCGAAGCGGTGCATGGTCCACGCGATGGTCAACGGGACGTGGACCAGGCTGCGCGCCGCCGGGGCGCTGAAGCTGAGCCGGTCGTCCCGGACGAGCTCGACGTGGGCGAGCTGGGACAGCTGGCAGGCGGTGGCAGAGAGCAGCGCGACGACCAGGACTGCGGGGCTGCGCACGGCACGACGCACCGCCCCGGTGTCGCCGTTCATCCGCGCACTCAGATCCGCACACTCGTCCGGGAGGTCAGCCGCCGCGCGAGCTGCTCGGCCATCGGCTCGACGCCGAGCCCCGGGCCGGTGGGCACCGGTAGGTGGCCGTCGACCAGGAGCAGCGGCGCGGTGATGTCCTCGGCGTAAAAGCGGGTGCTGGCGCTGACGTCGCCGGGCAACGTGAAGCCGGGCAATGCGGCGAGCGCGGCGTTCGCGGCCCGCCCGAGCCCGGTCTCGAGCATGCCGCCGCACCAGACCGGCACGCCGTTCGCCTGGCAGACGTCGTGGATGCGCCGGGCCTCGAGATAGCCGCCGACCCGTCCCGGCTTCACGTTCACGATGCTGCACGCACCGAGCCGGATGCAGTCTGCCGCGGAGCGCGCCGAGACGACGGACTCGTCCAGGCAGATCGGCGTCCGGATGCGCCGCGCGAGCTCGGCGTGCCCGTGCACGTCGTCCTCGGGCAGCGGCTGCTCGATGAGCAGCAGACCGAAGGGGTCGAGGCCCGCGAGCGTTGCGCTGTCGCGCAGGGTGTACGCCGTGTTGGCATCGACCTGCAGCAGCACGCCGGCTCCGAAGCGCTCGCGCACCGCACGCACCGGCTCGACGTCCCAGCCCGGCTCGATCTTGAGCTTGATCCGTAGGTAACCCTCGTCGAGGTAGCCGCCGACGGCATCGAGCAACGCGGGGACGCTGTCCATGATCCCGACCGAGACACCGGAGGGGACGCGGTCGACGACGCCACCGAGCGCGCTGGCGAACGACATGCCGGCCGCCCGCAGCTCGGCGTCCAGGACGGCCATCTCCAGGGCCGCCTTGGCCATCCGGTGCTCCTTGTAGGGAGCGAGGACGTGCGCGACCCGGGCCGCGGTCAGGCGGTCGGCTGCGGCGACGGCCGGCACGAACCACCGCTCGAGGACCTGGGCAGCCCCGTCGACCGTCTCCGAGCTGTAGAGCGGCTCGCTCATCGCGACGCACTCGCCCCAGCCCTCGGCCTCGGGCGTGTCGACGTGGACCAGCAGGACCTCGCGCTCGGTCTGGGTGCCGAACGACGTGCGGAAGGGGGACACCAGCGGCAGCCGTAGCCGCACCAGCTCTACGCCGGACAGTTTCACGGCGCCACCACCAGATAGCCTGCCGCGGCGTCGAAGCCGCCGACCTGCCACCCGTCCAGCACCCTCGGCAGCACGGCCGCGCGCACCTCGCGGCGCCAGGCCCGCGCGAGCCGGGGGTCGCGCCGACGCAGCGCAGCCACGTCGAGCGGCACGGCGACCATGACGGCCGCGGCGGTGGCGGCGGTGATGCCGGCAGCCGCTCGAACGGGTTGCCCCTAGGCGCCGCGGGCCAGGACGGCGATACGCGGTCCGGACGGCAGGCGGGGTGGCGGTGTGGGCGGCGGGGCGCCGAGCACGTCCCAGCGCACGAGCATGCGGTCGCTCCCGTGCCCGGCGTTCAGGCCGTCAAGCATGGCGCCGTAGAAGTCAGGCAGGTAGCCCACGATGCCGGCACCCAGCCGGTGCAGGTTGAAGGCCGCGTTGCGGCCGACGAGCGGGTCGAAGGTCCAGCTGATCGTGGGGACCCCGCGCGCTCCTGCCCACGCGCGCTGGTGCAGCTTGAGCGCCGCTCCGACGCCACGGCCCTGCGCCTGCGGGGCGACGGCGGCAAGGTGGGAGTGCATTCCGTGGGCGACGTCGTGGCCGAATAGGCCGACGCAGACGCCGACGAGCACGCCCGTGTCGTCGAACCCGCCCACGACGTAGCTTCCCGCGTAGGCCAGCGCCCGCAGCAGGCTCGGCTCCATCGGGGCATGGGCCGGCGTGGCCGACCAGACCTCACGGACGAGCCGACACGCGGCCTCGCATTCGTCCGGCGCTCCGATCTCGCGGACGGTCAGCCGGGCCCGGGCCGCGGCCTGGACGGCGGCGCTGCGAAGCCCCTCCACCGTGCCGTGGTCTGGCAGGGCTGTCACGGACACGGGACGAGCATGCGAGCGCCGCCCCGACCGCAACATCGTCGGGAAGTGAGAAACGACGCGCCACTCGTGGTCGGCCGCCACCACCCGGCACCACCCGGCACCACCCGGCACCACCCGCCATCACCCGCCATCACCCGCCACCACCCGCCGGCAGCGTCAGGCGAGGAGGTCGCGCACGAGCGCGGCCAGCAACGTCGTGCGTTCTTGGGTGGCCGCGATGTCGACCCACTCCCCCTCGGCATGGGCGCCGCCACCGACAGCCCCCAGGCCGTCGAGCGTCGGCACGCCGATGCCGGCGGTGAGGTTGCCGTCCGAGCCGCCCCCGACCGCGACACCGGTCAGTGCGTCGAGGCCGAGCTCCTCCGCCAACAGCCGGGCCCGCGCGAACAGGGCCGCGCTGCTCGCGCCCTCCAGCGGGGCCCTGTTGATGCCGCCCTCAATCCGCCACCTCACGCCGTGGACCGCCGGGGCGAGGGCGCGCAGGGCGTCGTCCACCCGGCGTTGCTCGGCAGCCGAGGTGGCCCGCACGTCGACGGCCAGCTCGGCCTGGGCCGGCACGGTGTTGGTCGTCGTGCCGGCCCGCAGCAGCGTCGGGGTGACCGTCGTGCCGAGCTCCGACGCACCCAGCCCGGCCGCGGCGAGCACCAGGTGCGCCGCGGCGGTCCCGGCGTTGCAGCCGCGCTCCGGTTCCAGGCCGGCGTGCGCCGCACGGCCCGAGAGCAGGTAGCGGTAAACCGACACGCCCTTTCTCGCGATCTTCAGGGCACCGGCGGCGGATGGTTCCGTGACCAGCACCGCCGCGGCTCCCCGCGCCGAGTCCCGCACGATCGCAGCCGATGTCGGTGAGCCGAGCTCCTCGTCGGCGGTGACCAGCACTGTGACGCCTGCGAGGTCGGCACCCTGACCGGCCAGTGCGGCCAGGGCGTGCACGCTCTGGACCAGGCCGGCCTTCATGTCGAAGCAGCCCGGTCCGGTGGCCCGCCCGTCCGCGACCGCGAACGGCCACCGGGCCAGCGTCCCGGCCGGCCAGACGGTGTCGAGATGGCCGAGGAGCAGCACCCGCGCCGGACCGCCGAACCGCCACCGCAGATGCGTCACACCACCCGACTCGAGGACATCGGGGGTCGGAGCGCTTGGCAGCCGCTCGGCGACCCAGTCGGCCACCACCCGGCCGCACTCCCGGGTGCGGTCGGGGTCCGCGGACGGTGATTCCACCCCCACCAGCCGGGACAGGTCGTCGACGAGCAGGTCGGGCGCAGGAGCAGTCACGTCAGGGCCACCTTCAGCTGGAGCCAGAGCACGAGCCGGGTGTCCGGGTCGTCCAGATCGAGGTCGAACAGCTCGCGGACCCGCCGGAGCCGGTAACGGAACGTGTTCGCGTGAATGGAGACCCGCGCCGAGGCGGCCGCGACGTCGCCGAAGCAGTCAAGGTAGGCCAGCACAGTTTCCACGTAACGTCCGGCCTGGCTCCGGTCGAACTCGACCATGGCCGCCACCGCCGCCAGCACCAACGTGGGCTGCGCGACGAGCTGCCGGTGCACCCGCAGCAGCACCAGCGCGGCGTGCACCGACGAGCGGCTGGCCACGGTCCTGGTCTCCCCTGGCCGCTCGAGCAGCCGCAGGATGTCGTCGAGCTCCCGGCGGGCGGCCGGGGCGTCCGCCAGCAGCTGCGCCGGCTCGCCGACCGCGATACGCGGCTGCACCCCCAGCGCGGAGACCGATCGCGCCAGCAGTCCCTGGACGAGGGTGTCGGCCACGCCCTCGGCCGGGTCCGCCAGCAGTGCCCAGACCGAGGCGCCGGCCACCGTGGTGACGCTCGCCGTCGACAGGCCGGCGCATCGCAGCGCCACCAGCTCATGCAGCCGCTCCAGGATGAGCTCATCGACCGCAGCGGCCCCGCGCGGGAGCGCGACGACGAGCAGCTGGCAGAGCAGGTCGGGCGGGTAGCCCAGCCGCTCCGCCGCGACCCCGGGGCTCAATCGCTCGTCGAGCAGCGACCGGAGCGAGTCGCCGCGCACCCGCCGCTCGACGTCCTCACGGCTCCTGGCGCGCAGCAGGTGCAGCGCCGCCAGCCTGCTGGCGTCGGTCAGGACGGCCTCGGCGTCGGCAGACAGGTCGCCAGCGTCGACGACCCAGATTGAGCCAAGCAGCTCCGAGCCGCTGCGCACGGCAACGGCGAGCCGGCCGAGCGTGGTCCCGCCCGGTTCCAGCCGCACCACGCCGGCCGAGCGGTAGAGCCGCCGGTAGTCGAAGTCGTTGCTCGGGTAGTACGGCACCTGCCGGCCCAGGATGCCGAGCTGCCTGGCCTCGTCGATGTCCTGGCCGGGGAGCGTGCTGTAGGCGAGAATCCGCCGGTCCGGGTCCTCCACCGCTGTCGCGCCGCCCGCCGCGACCGCTACCGCCGTCGCGAGCCCGAACAGGTCGCCCAGCGCCGTCGTCGAGGCGGTGTCATTGGCGTGCTGCCGGGCGGTGCCGACCAGTCCCACCAGGTGCAGCCATGGCAGGTCGTCGGGCGCCGCGAGCAGCACGACGCCGGCCTGGGCGGCGAGTTCGGCGGCCCCGGCCAGGGCGCTCTCGGCCGCGTCGCGAACCTTCACGACCACTGCGGCCGCCCCGGCTGCACCGCACCTGAGCAGCAGGTCGGGCAGCCGGGGGTCTCCTGCCGCTAGCCCGGCAGCGCCCACGAGCGCGCCGACGGGGATCTCGACCCCGTCGTCGGCCTCGACGAGCACGACCGCGGTGACCTCGCGGTCGTCCAGCGGATGCAGGGGGCGCAGGACGTCGCGGCCCAGCGTGCCCGCCAGCCCGTCGAGCCCGGTGAGCGCGCCCCCGCCCGGCGGTCTCACCATGGCGCGATCATCCCGCTGCGAGCACCCGGCCCGGCCGCGCCCCCGTGAGCACGCCGTCGCGGACGACCGGCTCGCCGGCCACGACGACGTGCGGGACGCCGACGGGCGGCAACAGACCCTCCGTGTACGTCGACCGGTCGCGCACCCGCCGGGCATCGAACACGACCAGGTCGGCGACGGCGCCGCGGGTGAGGCGCCCACGGCCGGCGAGCCCGAACCGGTCGGCCGGCAACGACGTGGCCCGGCGCACGACGTCGGTGAGGACCGTCAGGTCCCCCCCTGCACCGGCCAGCACCTTCGCGAAGGTGCCTGCAGTGCGCGGGTGCTGCATCCCCTCCACCGGGTCGCCGTCGCTCCCGACCATGGCGAAGGGCTGGGCGCCGATGACGGCGACCTCCCGCTCGTCCATCCCGTGCACGAAACAGGTGGTGTCCGGGTCGGCGAGCAGCACCCTGGCGAGGGCGTCGACCTCGTCGCCGGGCCCGGCCGCCGCCAGCTCGGCGATGCTCCGGCCAGCCCCGCTGCCGGCCCCCGCCGCGACGATCTTGTCCCAGCCGAGCAGCCCCGGGAAGTTCTGCCAGCTGCTGCGCTCCTCGCCGTAGTCGACCCGCAGCCGGTCGAGCACGGACCGCTCTGCCAGGGCGGTGACCGCCGGCTCGGGACCCGCGGCCAGCAGCCAGGGTGGCAGCAACGCCTGCAGCATCGTGCAGCCGGCCGTGTAGGGGTAGTAGTCCAAGAGCACGTCCACCCCCGCCGCCCGCGCGTCGCCGATCATCCGCAGCGTCTCCGCGGAGCGGCCCCAGTTGCGCCGGCCGGTCACCTTGTGGTGGCTGATCTGCACGGGCGCGCCGGAGGTCCGGCCGATCTGCAGCGTCTCGGCCACGGACAGCTCCACCCGGTCGCCCTCGTCGCGCATGTGCGAGGTGTAGGGCCGGCCGTGGCGGCCGGCGACGGTCGCCACGGCGACCAGCTCGTCGGTCTCGGCGTAGATGCCAGGGGCGTAGATCAGCCCCGTCGAGACGCCGAAGGCCCCCTCGTCCATGGCCTGCTCGGTGAGCCGGCAGACCGAGGCGACCTCCTCGGCCGTGGCGGGGCGGCCTTCTTCGCCCAGGACGGCACTGCGGAGCGTGCCGTGCCCCACCAACGGCGCGAGGTTGACCAGCATCGAACCCCGCTCATCCGCTGCGGACCGGAAGGCGGCCACGCTGGCGAAGGCCCGACGCGCGGCCGCCGGCCAGATGCCGAGGGCTGGGTCGTCGCCGGGACCGCGGTGGCGGGGGAACGGCGAGAGGCCACAGTTGCCAGGGACCTCCGTCGTCACACCCTGGCGCACCGAGGCCGCTGCGACGTCGCCGAACTCCTCAGGGTAGAAGGGCACCAGGTCGCTGTGGGTGTGCGCGTCGATGAAGCCCGGCGAGACGACCAGGCCGGTCGCGTCCACGACGGTGCCGGCGGTGGCGGCGGCAAGCCGGCCCACCTCGGCGACGCGCCCCCCGAGGACACCGACGTCCACCCGCACGGGCGTGCCGCCGGTGCCGTCCAGGACGATGCCGCCACGGACGAGCAGGTCGAACTCCACCTCACCCAGCCTTCCCCGAGCCCGGGGTGCGCACGTCGTCCTACCCGCCGAGAAGCGGCGCGGGGGTTCGTCGTTCCCGACGAGGCGCCGGCGGCTCCGTCCCGCCAGCCTGGGAGCCCCCACGCAGTGGCCACCTCACCCACGAGGAGCAGCGATGTCCGACCTGCCCCAGGATCTCTCCGAGCGCCTGTTCGAGCGGCTGTCGGTGCTGGCCGCCAAGTACGACGTCCCCGGCGTGCAAGCCGCCGTGCTGACCGCGGACGGCGTCGCCGAGGCGGCGGCTGGCGTGCTGAACGTCGACACCGGCGTGCCGGCGACCACCGACTCGGTCTTCCAGATCGGCTCGATCACCAAGGTGTGGACGGCCACCCTGGTCATGCGGCTCGTCCAGGAGGGCCTGCTCGACCTCGACGCCCCGGTGGTGACCTACCTGCCGGACTTCCGGGTGGCCGACGAGGAGCTGTCCCGGACGGTGACCCCGCGCCACCTGCTCAGCCACAGCAGTGGGATCGACGGCGACTTCTTCCACGACACGGGCCGGGGCGACGACGCCTTGGAGCGCTACGTCACCGCGATGGCCGGCCTCACCCAGACCCACCCGCTCGGCGCCACGATGTCCTACTCCAACTCCGGCTACAGCCTGCTCGGCCGGATCGTCGAGGTGCTGCGCGGCAAGACCTGGGACGCGGTGATGCGCGAGGAGATTTTCACCCCGCTCGGGCTGGCCAGCGCCGGCACCCTGCCCGAGGAGGCGCTGCGCTTCCGCGCAGCCGTCGGCCATCACAAGCCCGCGGGCGCCGATGCCCAACAGCTCGTGCCGGCCTGGGGGATCTTCCGCTCCTGCGGGCCCGCCGGACTGATCCACGCCACGTCGGCCGAGGTCATCGCCTTCGCCCGGTTGCACCTCGCCGGCGGGGCCGCGCCGGACGGCACGCAGGTGCTCTCCGCCCCCTCGGCGGCCGCGATGCTCGAGCCGCAGGTCGAGATCCCCGACCCCTACCTGCTCGGCACGCACTGGGGCCTCGGCTGGATCCTCAACACCTGGTCGCGCCCCGACGGCAGCACGGCCGCCGTCTTTGGTCACGACGGGGCGACACTGGGGCAGCAGTCGTTCCTCCGGGTCTTCCCGGAAAGCGGCATCGCCGTCGCCCTGGGGGCGAACGGCGGCCGGGCCCGGGAGCTCTTCGAGGCCCTGGAGGGCGACCTGGTCGCCGAACTCGTGGCCGCCGCCCCGCGGCCGCGGCCCACGCCGGTGGACGAGCCGGTACCCGCGGCGACCCGGGCCGCGCGGGTCGGCGTCTACGAGCGCGAGGCCACCCGCATCACCGTGGCCGAGCGCGACGACGGCCTTGTCGCGACCTACGAGGCGCTCGGGCCGCTGGCCGGCGACGAGCCGCCAAAGGAGCTGGAGCTGCGACCGGCGCAGGACGGCGTATTCGTCACCCGGCTCGAGCCGGACACCTCGTGGATGCCGGTGATCTTCTTCGACCTGCCGGACGGATCGTCCTACCTGCACCTCGGGGCACGATCGACGCCCAAGCGCACCGGCGGCTAGCGTCGCGGGCCGGACCCTTGCGCGATGAGAAACTTCAGGCCGTTCACCAGCATCCCCACGGCGAGGTCCCAGACCGCGTCGTTCGTCGCCGGGCCATTCGCCGCCGTGCCAACGGCCGACGCCGCAGTGGCCGCGGCCCGGAGCATCGGGAACTCGTCCAGCCCGCCGACGGTGGTCACCGTCGGCACTGCGGCGGCGGGTACGCACTCGTTGAGCGCCAGGCCCAGCACGGCCAGGGAGACGGCGGCCAGGGCGTCGGCAGCCGTCGACAGGGAGAGGCCCGCGCGGGTGAGCGCCTCCAACGCGCCCTCCGTATTGCGCATGGCCGCCGTGGTGACGGCCGGCCGCCGGGTGAGCACGAGGAACGCACCGGGGTGAGCGCGGGCGGCGCGGCGCATCCCGGCCGCGAACCCCCTCGCCCAGTCTTGCCAGGCGGTGAACGACGACGCCAGCCGCATCTCGTCGAACATCCGCTCCACGAGCCCGTCGAGGATCGCCTCCTTGCTCGGCAGGTGGTGATACAGCGACGTGGGGTGGGCACCGAGCTCGGCGGCGAGCCGGCGCATGGTCACCGCGTCGATGCCATCGGCGTCGGCGACTGCGACGGCCGCGTCGAAGATCCGGTCGCGGGAAAGCCGAGCAGCGGAGCGGCTCACCACACGCCCTGTCCCCCTGCCCCCGGCCGCTGCTCTTGACGTCCTGACGACGGGGACGCTACCGTTCCGGTTGCTTCCTACTTAGTAGGTCTACTATGTAGGTCCAGACCGCACGACGATCCAGGGGGAGCATGTGGGCGCGGAGCTGCAGGAGAAGGTCAGCGAGCTGGCGGCGTCGCTCGGCGTGCCAGGGGTGGCCGCGGCCGTCTTCCTCGACGGCGAAGCCAGCTACGCCTTTTTCGGCGTGACCAGCGTGGAGAATCCGCTGGAGGTCAACGAGCACACGCTCTTCCAGACCGGCTCGACCGGCAAGACCTATACCGCCACCGCGATGATGTGCCTGGTCGAGCGGGGGCTGGTCGACCTCGACGCGCCGGTCAAGCGCTATCTCCCCGACTTCCGGCTGCGGGACAAGCACACGGAGGAGCACGTCACCGTCCTGCAGCTGTTCACGCACACCGCCGGGTGGGACGGCGACGTCATGACCAACACGGGCGACGGCGACGACGCACTCGACACCTACGTCGCGCTGCTTGCCGACGTCGAGCAGGTCACACCGCTGGGCGCCGGCGTCTCCTACAACAATGCTGCGCTGTCGGTCGCCGGCCAGATCATCGCGCGGGTGACCGGCACGACGTTCGAGCAGGCGGTCAGGGACCTGCTGTTCACCCCGCTCGGCCTCACCTCGTCGTTCTATTTCCGGGACGAGGTCATGACCCGCAGGTTCGCCGTCGGGCACGAGCAGAAGGCGAGCGGCGAGATCGTCGTCCGCCGGCCCTGGGGACTGGCCAGGGCCAGCGCCCCGGCCGGCGGCATCACCAGCACGGCGCCCGACTACCTGGCCTGGGCCCGGTTCCACCTCGGCGACGGCACCGCCCCCGACGGCACCCGGGTGCTGTCGGCGGAGACGCTGGAGCGCATGCGGACGCCCGTCGAGTCGATGCAGGGCGGCGCCCTCGGCGACTACGTCGGCATCAGTTGGCTGATCCAGGATCTCGACGGCCAGCGGGTCGTCGAGCACGGCGGCGCGATGAACGGGCAGTACTCCGAGCTGGCCATGGTCCCAGCCAAGGACTTCGCCCTCACGATCAACGTCAACTGCGGGCCGAACGGCGGGGAGCTGATGGATGCCCTCAAACGCTGGGCGCTGTCGACCTACGTGGGGATCGACCCGAGCGAGCCGGAGCCCGTCCCGCTCGGCGGGGACGAGGCGGGCGCCTATCTGGGCAGCTTCGAGACGGTGGCCGTGACGGTCGAGATCGTGCCGGCCGACGGTGGCCTGCTGCATGCGCTCGTGGCCATGAAGCCCGAGACGCTGGCGGCGCTGGCGGCCGCCGGCGAGCAACCGCCGGAGCAGCCGGCGTTCCCCCTGGCGTTGTTGGCCGACCGCACGGCCTACGTCATCGCCTCCGGTCCGGCCAAGGGCATGAAGGGGTACTTCG
>JAABUZ0100002925.1_pt1 | contig 26934 bp, 33 predicted proteins | sample 5562091 | NCBI WGS metagenome assembly JAABUZ01 (sample SAMN12813069, study PRJNA571459) | rock metagenome | isolation source: Antarctica rocks | place: Antarctica: Victoria Land, Linnaeus Terrace sud | collected 2015-12-21 | reverse complement strand
CAGGAAGGCATTATCGAGGTGGGTCAGAACAATAGGGGGCTTTGTTGACATTGTTTCTATTTACAAAAAATAAACTTTTTGACGGAACCTTACCGAATCTGGTTAGGGTTTACCTTAAAAATTAACCGAATCCTAACAGCGGTTAAAGGGATAGAGCTGCGAAGAAGTGAGTAGGTTTGTACGATTCATAGAGGTGGAAAACCTAAAATGGTCCAAGGCGTGAAAGCGGACAGTTACTATACGAAACCATCAGCTTTCTTTCATCATCGATATAAAGCTCATACTGAAAAAGATCTGCTCCTTGGGAGCTCGAGCTTCTAGAGGAGAAACGTGCTAGTTCGGCACTGAAGATGGACAAGCGCCTATTAGAAGCGATCAAACCAGATGGTGCACAGTCACCGCCCTCCGGAGTTTCAGTTCGACCATTTTTAGCAGTCTCAGCCACATCAATCTAATGAAGGGGGGACCACTGACACGCTCCGCTATCTTCGGTTTTATGCATTTAGTGGATTTGCGTGCACAATTGCTTTCAGACAACAAATCTCCGTTGGATCCTATACAACCAGCTGAAACCTCGATGCTGTGAGCACATTTATTGCATACCATCATCAGACCATCATCTCGCTGAACCTATCTTCAGCCGGCCATCAATCGTGTTTGTTCCAGCTCCTGCATTAAGTCTGCATCAACTCCACCGTTTTATTTGTCATCTGCGCTTAAATCGGTCTCTTCGGTACCCATCGAAACCTCGACCAAGAGCACTGAGCCATAGCATTAAAACAATTGTGGTCTTATAATTACCCCAAAAAATTGCTACCCACTCTTCAGTTCCTCTACGAGGCGTGAATTGGACAGCAGGAAAGACTTTCTAGCCGAGCTACCCAACGAGTCGCATCACCACATGATTACCTTTTCATGGAGGCAGCTGATTCAAGGACAGGGACGTCCAAGTTAAAGCCTTTATGGTCTTTGGCTTTTCACGTCTACTGGGGCATCCGGGTTTGCCAAGCCTTTCGAAGCATTCTTTTGAATCTGCTTCACTGTCACGTCAATACCTGTTTGAAGCTCATGACACCGCTGACTACCTTGACATCCTTGAGAAGCAAATCTCGATGACAGAGGAGTCGTCAATCTACGTAATGAACTGTTAAACCCTTGGATAACTTGGATCTCCGGTCCGAAAGAATTCAAGGCGACCAACTCGGAGCTTTCCGATTTCGAAAACTGTAGCCCTCAATCCGCATCTAAGAAGTAATGCCGTCTGGAAGATCACAAAACCTTCGAACGCTCTCAAAATTAGGTATACTCGTGCAGTACCACACCAAGATTAGTCGAAACAAGTCAACGGAACAATCACAAACTATCATGCCAAGAGAATTAGACTCATGTAGGAATAGAACAAAATAAAGTCATTGCGTTGCACGGACTCTCTGTCTCCCAGTCAGAAACCTGCCAACTTTGCATTTTGGCTCGTTTTTCGTCTCTGATCGTATCAAGCCGTTCTGTTACCAACATTCAACTACTTTCTTCTGGGTACTGCTTTCAAAGAGTATACCTCTTCTTAAATACAGCTTTTAGAGAGACTACCTCCTTTGCGTTACATTTGTACCTTCCTTTCCTCAGCCATGCATATCGAAGCCGGTCTACCTACTACGGGAGTTAACATCCTCCCAGCGTAGAGAACTAAACTAATTAATACTATGTTGGCGACAATTGCAAGTTTATACAAGCATTCCTTGTACGATATCTGGCAAACACTACGTCTGCCAAGACTAGGTTAGGAGTTGGGCTATCGAGACCGAAAAAAATACACGTGGTTCATGACCGTGTTGATAGCCACCGCTTCCAAAGTCCGAACTATGATAGAGAACTAAGAGAATAATGAGTCAGATAGAGTCTTGTTTTTCAATGACCCTTTCACTATCAGGATCCTGCTTATGGCATAGCAACACCCTCACACTTCCCAACGTCACCCTCGCTAAAACTTTAATTTGACGTTGAAGGCCTTTTCACAACCATGAGGTCTTTGGAATTCGATATCCTCTGAGGCGGGTCAATCACGTCCAATAAGATCATCTTCGTTCACACCAGTCAACCCTCAAGGGTCCCGTAGATTCCGGCCGACCACGCCAAACACAATATACGCTATATCTCGTATTTCGTATTTTATTTGTCCTGTACTCTTTGCCCAAGATTACGACATGCTCAAGGAAGAAACCTCAAAACGGCCAAGGAGTTGGGTTCATTAGTCAATCAAGGACGGGAATAGTTAGGCGGCTAGAGTCTCTGCACCGTCCGATTTTGATAAGTGCGGACACACGAAATATCTTCTACTATCGATCTATGAGATCCTTGAAGGACTAAACGCAAACGTTCAACATCTTCAATGGATTGGATGATGCTTTCCAGCGGACGCTACCTTGAGGATCAGGCAAACTTCGAACACATGGATCAGGGCTCGACCGTTCTCCAAGAACGCATCAGACGAACATGACTTGCTGACCGTGATATTAGCACTTAAACAACCTTTGAAGTTCAAACATTGTTTGAAACTGAGCTTCCTTGGAAATTTAAAGTCAAAAAAACACAACGTCAAGAGAGGAAAAGGTGGAAGTGAAGTTTCTTGCCTCACCAAAGGGCAAAGGCAGGGAACTTAAAGGACGAACCAAGAATGACAAGATCACAGATAACGAGCCTAATGTCGAGGTCTTAGTCTGACTTCTACGCTACACCACGGCGAATCGACAGGGGCTAATCAAGAGAGGGCAGCTTACTTCAAGTTCAGCGGACAAACGACAGCTTACACCTATCTTATTCAATATTGCGAATGACTCGGAAATCCAGAAACTCGGGGCAACAAAGTGAACCAGAACAACACAGAGAGCCTTTTCTTAAGGATTTTGCCAGTCAGAAAGTATGCCCCAGATAGACGCCTAGAAACCAAGCTCGAACATGAGCTTAGAAGTGGAATAAAGCGACGGAACAGTTCCGAAGAATGGGCCTGGTCCAAACAACGAGAATGACTCCAGGCGCGCATTACTAGTCAACATCTAGTTGTACTGCTTTCTTTGAGGCCCTTTTGCCACTCCCTCAGCAAACGTGGCAGATGCAATATCAAGTTTAGAACAGGTCTTTTCGTTGTTCCGAAGGCCTGTGGCAATCTACTGCGATCGAGGCCAGTACTTTGACAATTCAAAGATGCGTTCGTTCCTAAAAGATCTAGGAATATCCATCACTTACAGTCCTTCTGGTGCTTCGAAAAGTACGGGCATGATAGAGATCTCAAACAGATTGCTAGAAGACGTGCTCAGAAAGCAGAATCAGAATTGGGATGAGGTTCTAAGCAAATCCTCATACGCAGTAAATACTCGACCTATAGAATATCTTGATATGTCTTCTAATGATATCATCTTCGAGCTCTCTCGAAAGATAATTCTTACTACGACTACACTACTAAGTCTATTTGAACGAAACATACGAAGCTGAGTGACGAACCTGACTGATTCTCTGACACACGCAAGAAAAGTACAAAAGTACCTTCAAGTTCAGATCAGAAGAAGATCTCAAGATGAATACTGATAGCAAAGTCAGATCTATTATCAAAGCTCTATCTATCAATTCTATCAGATTTACAAATTCTATCAGATCTATCAATCTCATCGAATCTACTAGATCTATCAAATTCATCAATTCTATCAAATTCATCACGTCTATCAAACTTTCAGTATCTAAAAGGGGAAAAGAAGTTAAGAGGACGTTGAACGATGAGGGGGAAGACTCGCAAGCTACAGTAAAGAATGAATCAGAATCGGACCCGCTTCGGAAGAAGCGTAGAGTCGTTCTTCCGTCGGCCACGGATCATAACCTGTATTTGGTCCCTAGCGAGTCCGAAGGAGATGAGACTTTGAAGCATCTAGAGCTATTAAAAGACTTCCTAGTTCATGCGAAGGCGTACAGGACAGCCAAGACCCAAACTCTTACGCAACTGAGGCCTTTACTAAGGACTAATCCAGTCCTACAACCGCTTCGATGTCGCGATACGAAACCATTTCTAATGCAATCTGTACCCTGCTGCAGTGAGCTTGTCAGTCGACATAGCCTACTATCCACCAGATCAGAAAGAAGACTTGAAAGATTTAGACCGTTTCAGAGATTGGTTACCGAATACCAAAACACAATTATGTCATTGAAGATGAGGTTGAGTCAATGAATGAACAGTTGAACTTTGACATTCTATCAGATGATGCAAAGTCGAATCATTCCTCGCTGCCGTCAATCCTGTCGTGGGTCGCGAGTCCACTGAGTGGGACCTTTTTACCTTCCTAACATTGCAGGTACGGCTTTGTCTGAGCCAATCATTGATACTTTGAACAATATGATCAAGAAATCGAAGACATTGAATCAAAAAATTATATCATGAATCAGATTTTACGAGATGAAATCAAGAATATTGAATCTGTCATTCATCTATTCAAGAACAAAGATGATTCAATTGCAGTAAGTCAAAGTTTAAAGAAATCAATTATTATATATCATTATACAAAGCATACAATGATAAAGGTGGCACTGACTCGGTGCATTTCGGCAAAACCGGAATGGGATGGTCATCATACATGACGGAGTCAGTAACAGTCAGTAGGAAAATACAAATGCAATGTCTGCCAGAATTCATTCGCTTTCTAACCGCCAGAACACCCGGTTTTGGGCATCTAGGAATATTGTTAGTATTCCAAACATATATAACACTGGGCATAGAATGCTCAATGGGCAATGCGGCTCCACAATCGATAACGACATTTTTTAGCAAGAGGAAGCCATGTACAAATAACAGAGGGTTGGCGCAAAGGTGTGTAGCTTGACGTTGTCAAGAGATCCCTAAATGCTATTATCAAAACATGTAAGCACAAGTCGTCGGCCTTTACTGCGGTACCAGAATTTTGAGCCCACAACTACTGTAAGCTCGATGTCCCTTGTGCACTAACGCTGAAGCGCGTCATGTTGCAAAGCTCACTTTAAAAGTTGAGCTTCCCCATTTCTTGTACCATTCACATCTACGTGCCTTCTCTCAACACCAATTTTTCGAGACATATCATAAACCATGCCAGCCAGACCCGGTAACTCTGGATACAATTATGCCCAAGAACTACACCCAAGAAACCGTAAAGGCAAGCCTTGGAACAAGCAAGACGGTGTTCGAAAGCCTCAGGGAAGAAGCGCGCATAGGTCTGCAAACCACCGGCGTCCTCAACAATGCTTTGCAGCTAGGGAAAGTCGGCGCCAAGAAGCCAGCCAGCGCCGGCAAGCTCATTACCCAGCATTCCGACGGATTCGGGTGTATTCCAGAGCTTTACGTTAAAGATTACATTGCACCTGATATTATGCAATCATACAATAATGATCAAGATGAGATTGACTCGGCTTCTTGAAATGCTTGGCGATGATGGTGTATCTACTATAGATGCATCTGGTACAGATGCACGCAATACAGATGCACATGCTACAGACAAAGAAAGGGGTTAGATTAAGTATTCTCCATCTGAAAACGATACACGGATTCGAGAGCTCACCCATATTTTACGAAAGAAGGCCATGCCTTTCTGAGAAGGCACATATTGAAAGTCGGCACGAAAAGAGCCACAAAAACAATCGAAGGATACGAGTTCTCGAAGCAGCCAATAGGTCGCCACAAGTAGCAACTCGCGAGTCTCACCGACATTGGCGCCGTCACTATATGGTAGCAACATACAATAAGAGCCTCTGATAAGCTCGAGCCACATACATTGGAAGTCATCCTTGCAATGAAATTGTTATACGCACTACATATCAGCTGTGACCAGATCGTCGGAAGCGTTGAGCATCGTTCCATATGGGTTCTGCGTTGTGACGTCTAATTAGGGCCTTACGAGCACCGAAGTCAACACGGTAATCAGGAGGTGTAACACAGTGAGGATTTTCAGCAAGATGCAGAAAGATTTTTTGAATCTAGAAAAAAGCGATTTAGAGAATTTGAACACATCTGTGTATTCTCGTCTCTAAATTACGCAAACCTTACATTTGCCGATACGTTCTGTATACGAGGTAACGTATTGCTATAATAATCATTGTTGAAGTGAAATTTCGAATACATGGTTCTTTGAGATGAACGAAGGGAGGATGCAGGTCGCGCGACCAACGCTAGAGCTCGGCCGACCATGCAAAATGTCCGAAGCTAAGAGCCACGCTAACGCCCGAGCTTAATACATAGATTTCATGGTCGGCTGAACCTTTACACCTACAACTACTCCATCAATACACAATCAATCTTCTAAGCCTAATCATTCACATATATGCCTTCCATTAAGGATTTAGAGTGCTACAAGATATACCAGACAATGACGACAAGGCCCGAATGACACCCAGCTTGGAATAAGAATCAGGTGAGTAAAACTCTCACTTGTGAGAAAGATTAATCTGAGATTAATCTAAACTGTCATTGTATTTCCGAATGAATTAATGGGAGGAAAAGTCGATTGATCATTCACCGATATTTTATTGATCATTGACTGGAACAAAACTGACGAGGCAGAGTAGCCCTGGCACAGATATGAAAGGCGGCTCAGAAGAAAGAATAGACCGCTCAAGAGGACGAAAATCTTCTTTAGGGAAACGCCGAGTATAATCGTCATATCAGACAGACTGGTAAGCAATTTGTACAAGATATAGTACAAAAGATAGGGGGAGAACATATTCCACGCATGGAATGAGATCCTCGCAACCATCGAAACGGTGGAGAAATGACGGTTCAAAGACCTTACTAACGAATCTCCTCACCCCAGAGATCTTTCTGAGGTTCCTCAAAGATGACGGTGTTGGTGTCTTTGTTCGAATAGAACAAGAATCGCCCCTGAACCGTTTCATACCTGGCAAGATCCTTGTCGGCCTCGACGACGTCGACATCATGTCTTATGAACGTCTGTACGAGAATAACGTCTGACTAAGTGGATGGCTAAGGAGATTTTTTTCATGAGGGCAATATAAATGTCCTTGTTCCTGTTATTTATAATGTTTATCAACTAATTGTTGGAATGACAAAGACGAGACAATCTGATTCCTTTTTTCGAACTATGTCATTGGGAGAGCTGCAAGACTCAGTGACGCATGAGTCAAGTTTGCAGCACATGAACAAATCATTTAGTCGTCTACGACAGGTCCAGCGTCGTTGAAAATAAGCGATGACATAACTCTTACACAGATCAGACACAATTCTGGGATCCAATACTTCGAACTTAACAATGCTCAATTCTGTGTATGTCATTGCACAGCAGTGAGCAGCTCTCTTTCCTCCAAGGCATAACAGAAGACATGGCCACGTCAATTTGTAGAACATTGAGGCATCGCAAGGGTTACGTACGATTCCTCCGTTCTTAAGCTCGATCAAGTTCTCCGAAGGTGGATAGCTCGTGTTGTGACTGATCGATCATGTCAAAACGGTAATGAGTTCACCTGCAGTTTCGCAGTTCTCGTTCGAAAGAAGGTTCAGATCATCGAAGCACGAAGACTATTCTTTCGTAATAGCTGCAAGTGATGTCTGGGGATGATTGCCTTAACTTAACCACTAGAAGAGGCAAGGAAGAGAAAGAGTGTGCCCAGGTTCGACAACGGAAAATTCGTTCTATTCTCAGCAGACATCCTTGCATCACCACCATATGCATGGAAACTCGAAGCACTTCATAGTGGCTTTTATCGAGGAAGTACTCTCTGCACTATGTCCAGGGCGAAAATCACGTGGTCGCTGTTTTCCGACAACAGGTCTCGGCAGAGCCAACACGGCCCAAAGGGAGTGCGTTCAAGATGTATACATTTCTGATATAATAGGTGAAAGTTAGAGGGAAATCCAAGCATGTCAGAATTGTTGGCCCTAGCTACAACAAGCTAGAGCAATAAGAAATCACAAAAGAGAAGTATTGAACGAAGAACAATCCAGGGTAGGAGCACAAATTGACTCCAGCCACCAGCACCTCGACCAGAGGGGTCCCCCAAGATTCGCTCGAGGACTACAGTGGACCAAGAGAACATTCTCTTCCATTCAATAAGCAGACACTTCAAATGCTTGAAGGCTTCCCGGGAATGTTGTTAGCCAAAAGCACGAACGTTGGACGCAGGAGCCTCGCTCAACTGGATGGCGAGAATTTGGTCTTTTAAAATGAAAACGACCAACCCGGCAATCAAAAACAAACAAGGTTTTATTGTTGACTGAATTCAGTTATCTTGAACATGATGAGAGGACTATCAAATGAAATTGAAGTTAGACAGCCTCTTGAGCCATGCCGAAAAAAAATCGGTGGATGAAAAGTTATTGCCGTCGTTGGTTTCAGTGTGCGTTAAATCAAACCTTGATATTCAACCAACACATCTTAAGTAAAGCATTTATGCAAATAAACATTCTATCGACCCGGTGGATAAAACATATTAGGCCCAAAAAGCGAGAGAACAGATGACGATGAAGAAACTGCCGTCGGCGTTGTACATTCAGCTAAAGTACTCAATACCCACTTCAAGCAGGGGCACCCACCCGTTCGTTTTAATCCAATGCTAGCAGCTTCGAGCGTTGTATCGTCGACTTGAGTAACGTGTCTCGCGATCACTGCGATTCCAAGGGTGATATGCGAATCTTGTCATAGATAGAGTAAGGCAATCGAGAGAGAGTATTGTCTAAAACAACCGTCAAGAACGTACTGAAGAACGCTGCGTCTTCTGTGCGATAGTAGAAACACCAGAGCCGACGCCGCCAACTGTGCGCATATAAAAAGAATTCTACTTCGCCAACGAACATATAGTGATCTCTGACGACTCAAGTCTCTCGATATCCTACCAGCTACCAGGGACCCAGCGTGAATCCCCGCATGCTCGCCCTGATCCTGCCAAGTTGCAAACGCCGGGAAGAGATGTCTCTCGTTCTCGCCGTCCAAATCATGTCCTGCGCTTGGGAAGGGGCGTCCTATACACATTGAGCTCGCTATTGCATTTTCAACGATTCTGTTCAAGGCGTCCACAAGAAGCTGGGCGAAGATGGATGGACCGCAACCTATCACATGTTGCGTACCTCTCCAAACGATTTTGCTCCCCGGATATACGTATGTCACAAAGGAGATCCTTGGATTTTTTGTCGACTTGAAGCGAAGTAGATAGGGAAATACCTATAACACCGATTGGGGTGGATACGGTCAACCACAAACGCTGATGGCGGTGTGCCAAAGTCAAGAACAAGTGCATCTACACAGGTGTATACAGCCTTATGTCGGTGGCGATAGGCTGAATCTTAAATCCCCATCACCTCATTCCCAAGCTCAACCAAGCCTTTGACTTGGTCGAGGCTACAGGAGTCGACCCCGATGATGAGGGCGTGGACCAAGTGCTTGCCGGTCATATGAGAGTACTAGATAAGAAGTTGACCGCATATTTCGTAATGGGGCCCGTCATGGCCTGGTTCATAAACCGACCCAGGCCGAGGCAAAGATATTCGGTCACATCGGGGTAATACCCATTGATGCTTGGAGTTAGAATCAGAACTCAAAAAAACTTTCGATCTTGTGTGTTGGTGTATTTAGCTGCATCCACTTGATCCAGCGTGCTTTGGGATTGAAAACATTGCCGTGATTGTACGTTCTTTTATTCATAGAGCCAGCAAAGTAATCATTCCTCCGAAGCCCAACGCCATATCATGCAACAAACCCTTGCCTCCCAACATCCCCCCCGCAGTAAAGCCCCCTACATCCCCACTACCCTCAGCTCGCATGCCCCTTCTATACCCCCATTAGCACACACCTCCCACAGAAACCCCCCCACCCAAAAAAAAAGGCACTCACCCCACCCCTCTCATCATTCATCCCAATCACCGGCCCCGGCGCCTCCGGATGATCCTTCTTTGCCTTCTCATTCTGACCCCCCTGATCCTTCTCCGTCGCGGCGCTCGAATCTCTCCCGTCGCCTGCGGCGCGCTGCCGCCCGCCCGATTTTGACGCCGAGGAGTGGACGTCGAGTTCGTGGTCTTGGTTCGTGACGTGCTCGTCGGGTTGGCGGCCGGACCAGGTGCCGTTGTTTCGGGGGTGGGGGATGGGGACACGGGGGAGGAGGGCGGGGAGGGCGCGGCGGAGGGTTGCGGGGGGCATTTTTGGGAGGGAGGGTTTGATGGGGTTTTAAGAGGGTGGTTGGTTATGGAGGTTTGCAGCTGGTGCAGAGATTAAGGTAAGGTATGGGAGTAGACTGACGTGGTGGATTGAAATGGTCATTACATCATTTGGGCTAGTCGATCCGGCAATTTCAGCGGAGATATCATCGGGGTTTAGGGCAACGCTAGTAATGATATGAAAAGTATGGTGGCATCGACATATCGTTAGATGTGGAAGTATCAGGTCCACCAGCAATTGGTATTTATAAACTCTCTCCTCCACCTATAAGGTTGAGACGTTATTCGTTCAAGATAACTTGTATACCGAATCCTCCATTCTCCTCAAACTAGCAAACGCCAGTGCAAGAATAGTCAACCTCGCGGAAAAGTAGAATCTTGCCCTCACTATAAAGAACGTCCCCCGCGGCCACAGCTTCGCAACATTGTCTCCAATCCATTCTGTAAACCTTCGAAGATTGCTCATTTGGCAACTACATCCGTGTAGAGATTGGTCCAGCAGGTGGCAGGCTTTCCTTAAAATCTTAGGGAAGATGTCAATAAGGTCGACGTCTTCGCCGTGTATATCCGGTTGTTGTTGGTATATTGTCGATTATGTTGACAAGGCTTTAAGTTCTTGACGAAAGTTAGGTATTACGAGTTCTAATAGCGCAGATTGCGGACATATTGAAGGAAGGCGGATTGTAGATGAGAGCACTTGACTATAGTGAGCTTAGGTGTTTTATTATCGATCCTTGAGTTTCAATCTTCGAGTTTCATCACCAATACACCACTGTTTGGAGAGCTACAATGTTGTGCAGGAGAGTCCAGGAAGTCTTTGAATGTAGAATGAAGAGTGCTTAGAAAACGACGAGCGTCCCTTCGTTGAAGAAGGTCGAGTGTCGCCATAGCGCCATTGATAGCTAATAGTAACAATAGCAGATACACTTCAATAAGAGTCGCAGTTCTCCATAGGCACCATTCAGAAACGGTTGTGAATGCGTAGTCCCAAGCGAGCAAGTGCAGGCTACCAAAGACAATGGTGGATGCCGCCATGACTGCCATGAGAGGCTGGATGAGCGGTGGAAGAATAGTTTTACTTCCGTTTGGTATATGATCTGTAGCAATGGGGTCTGTTCCATGAGGCAGGAATAACAGTTCCAGAAGGCTATCGGAGCGTAGTTGCTATAGCTTCGCTATCTGGAAATTGTCGAAAGATGCAGTAAGTAGCATAGGGGTCTCTATTACTTGAGGTCTCTTCCACTAAAAACCACAGGTCGCGACTGTACAAGCGATAGACCCTATAAGTTATTATCTTCATCTGAGATATGCTAAGACCTAGGACTGCTCCTGCAACAAGTGAGATTACTAATCTAAAGTTTAGTATCACGGCCTTCGCGAAAACGCTCGTTTTGCTTTTGTCTTTAATGTCATCCTCAGTCGGTAAAGGCAAGGTCGTAATGAACCCCTTAGATCGTTCATGTGCAAGTCATATAGCATCCAACGGATGGCCTACGTCTTTTCCTCCCATCATGTTTCTGGCCCGCACAACGTGGACTCCTTCAGATATGTTCGGCTCTGCCGCAATGAGCAATCGAAAGCGTCCCACGTTCGCATAATAAGCATGAACTGGGGTAAAGTCGGTTTTCGATTTCGTACGAGTTTGATGAGCAGGTTCCGTATTTCGTTCAACCTTAGGGTTTGTAGTATTGCCAGCGATCTCCCCATCCTATTGCATAGCTTGGTCAATGTCGTCTTCGCTTTAGAAACCAATCTTTGTGAACCACACATATAACTGGTACATTCTCAACGGCGACCATGCTCTGCTTCGCCGTACGTAGCTCGGCAACGGCTTCTACAAGTATAATCTCCAGGAAAATCGTAGCCAAAGCAAACCATCTTGTCTTGCGCAGGCACTTTGTCCAAACTCCATCTTCTCGACCGGTTCAATTAAGGCATAGATCCCTCTTGTGGTAGTATCTCGGGAGCATGTGATCTCATGGCATCTCCAGGTAGTAAGTCTAGAGCTATAATCAAGCAACCAGATTGAAATATTGGGTTCCTTAACAATGCAAGTCCAATGGCCAGCGCAATACAGTGTTACAAGGCCGAAGAAACAGAGCATTTTTTATCTGAGGTCCCCATGGAGCTAGCCTCGTCATGTTCCACAAGACAATCAACTTCAGGCCACCAGTTGCGGATAGCTAGGTATCGCCAAGCGAGCTCCATCACAAACTTCTAGCTGCGATCGAAGATGCGCTTGACATGCTTGTATCACCAATGGACAGGACGCTTCATCACTACCGTTAAGTGTAGGAAATTTTTTGGTCAGAGATGATGAAGGTTCCAATCCGCGGCAATCTTGGCTGCTGGAATCCAGCCCAATCAACTTGAGTAGCAACAAATCAGCTATCAAGAGTCCATTCGGATATGCAGAATTTGGAGTCCCATCGGGACGTAGTACCGTGCACCAACACCTCATAGCAATTATGACTATTACATGGTTTAGTGCAAAAAGCGCAAGTTGTCTTTGACCCAACATTCGCAAGCGACAAGCATCAACTTTTGAATGATATAGTCTCCCCTTCTCAATTCTTCGATCTTTTCCTTTCTTATCGTAGCATCTTTCATGACACCTGCGATATCCTGCTAAGGATTAAATATAATTCACACTTACTTTCCTTCGGCGCTCATCAGTACACAACGCCATCATCATATGTGCAGCCAGCTTCGGTGTCTTTTCTCCATGCTTTAAAGCTGATAGTACGTTCTGTATTCTTAGCTTAAGCCCACTGAGTTAATACGCATAGACCGCTCGCGGTACTCAGATACATGGCCATAGAGCCGGAATGCACGTAACAGCCGTGGACGTCCTTTCCTTCTGGGTTCCATTTGAAGATCTTGGTGAAATCTAATTGAAGTGGCCTTGGATGTCACGTAAGCAGCGCTGACAGGATGGTCCAGACATCCTGAGGCGCTTCTGATCAATCTGGGGACACCGGTTCTTAACAGCAATCATCGGAGGCAGGACCGCATGAATGAGGGAAGTCAGTCCACAAATATTACTTTCAACGACATGTCGCTAACCGTCAGGTTTCTCTGCTTCTAGAGTACCGAATAATGTTACTCCCGTAATGTCGGTGAGAACGTCGACAGTTCCAAGCCTCGACCCGAGTCGTCGGGCAACTTATATTAGGCTTGCTAGATTTGTGACATCTGCCACCACAGGTATGAGTTCTTTCTTACGCATGTGCTCATATCCCACACCGTAAATTCATATCATCGGTACGGGCGCGCTATACAGACAACGCTTGCTCTAGCTGCAGCGAAAGCTAGAGCGGAAGCACGACAGACACCTCAAGTGGCACCTATGATGAGAATAATTTTGCCATTAACGGCGGCCATATTCGAAAAGGCGAGATAAAAAATTGTAGGCATCTTACGCGTAGTGATGGTAGACCTTGCCGAGAATGGGAGAGTCATTGGTTGCCTTACGTCCGAATAGGACGGTGCAAGCTCTGAACGATTCCCTCCAACAGCCTTCTCACAAACAGAACGGACCTCTGCATACATACTCGAGAAGGCTATCCTAAACCCGTCTACCATAATACCTGGCATTGCTTTGCAATCAAGAGTTCAATGAAATTCCGAGTGACCACGATCTAGGGAACGACATGCCCCATTTGCCCATCAGCTTTCTCACGTCAAGCTCACTTCCAGGTAAAATGTTAACAAACAAAGACTCGATCGTCGGAGATAGGCAGTTCAGAATGCATAGCACCATTCTCGTCTCCAACCCTAAAGAAAGAGCACTGTCCCAACCCCGGTTGAACTACCTTATAGTTTGCCAACTTTTTTACCAGGCGCTTGCGCACCACTTCCTGCATACCTGCACACCCCAAACATCTCACTGCTCTACATCGATGATTTGCCATTATCATCTTCCTCATCGAGTGTCCAGCCTTCTTCTGCACAGCTCGCGCCTTATTCCCTTCTGTTAAGAACAGTGTTCCTGGGTCCACAAGAGTAATTGCTAGCTTCCAGTACACCTCACACTCATGTTCACGATTAAAGAATTTTCTATCAGTGTGCCAGCGTGAAAGGTCAAAATCGTGTGTTGGCCGCGATGCACGTATGGTGAGCCAGTAGTGTTCCACTTACGCTTTTGCAAGGAAAATGTGCACGAAAGACGAAAAGGAAATGAATCCATGGGTAAGATCGCCGTTTATTGTCGCATCTGCCCATCTATAGTAGCATGGCGGGAGGGAGGTAAGATTAAGCAGGGGCCCCAATGCATGCAGCTCGAATCGTTCTTTAGAGGTATGTGCTGCCCGTGCAGTGAATGAGAAGAAGGGCTGCAGAGCTCGTCAGACTGAAAGACATAGGTGAAGAGTTCGAGATTCAGTGGAAGGAACTCCCAGGATGTTCTCCAGCGACGGAGCCATTCCGCCTGGGGTAGGAGATCATTAGGGAGTGTCTATGACTCTGAAATCATATTGCCAATGATGTGATTTGGATTTCTCAAAAGCTCCAATAGCACAAGCAGAAATCGCAGCGCAAAACGTACAATGTAGATCTTCAATTATGGTGACAAATATCAGTAGGGGAAGATGGTACATGTTGAAGAATACTTAGGCACTTCCAAAGTTCCAAACGTACAGTAAGGTAGGTAGATGCTAGTTGCCTCTAACGGGGTGTGTGACACGTCTGAAGATGCTAGGCCAAAGCAGGATCGCTTACTAAGAGGGATTTGACGAATCACCGTCTTTTGTTTGAGCATGATCCCACAATCCGAACACGATGCGTCGAGAAAGTATGCCTGTTGGGAATCTTTCCGCATGGGCAAAGCTGAACGGCGTTGGCTTCAATGGAGTTGAAGTAGCTCCTTCGCCCAGTAGCAGAGGCGCAGGCCTAGTGTTGACCGCTCAGAGGAACGATAAGGATTCCATTCTTGTGACGGTGCCGAAAGATCTGGTCCTATCTCTCGAGAATGTGTGGATATTTGCCAAGTCTGATAAGCACCTCAAGGACGTCCTTGAAGCTGTCGGCGAGTATGCAAGGGTACTTGATCCCATTTCGTCATCCAAGACCATAGCATATTAGAGACTTTACTGATACATGCCAGACAGCTCGGGGAGCAATTCTCATATTTCTACTAGTCCAAATCACGAACAGTGCTACAAATGGTATAGTCGGGGTTTACAATCCACTGACTGAATATGTGAAGCTGCTGCCTGCGCACATCCCGTTACCAACGTTTTGGGACGATGAAGAGCGCACTTTTTTGGTGGGGACCTCAATCGAGGCAGCGTTGGAAGCGAAGCTGAAGAGCTTAGACCGCGAGTTCACTCTTCTTCGGGACTCAACTTTACCAATCAATTGGTGTCAGCAATTCTGGTGGGACGCGGAAACAGGAGCCCTGACCTTTGACGACTGGAAACAGGTTGATGCCATGTATAGATCACGGGCCTTGGATCTACCCGGTACAGGCCATGTAATGGTTCCTTATATTGATATGGCGAATCATGCATCGGGCGAGGACACTGTAGCCTTGTACGAAACCGATGATAACGGTAATGCAGTCCTACTTCTTCAACATGGTAAACACACCATTTTAGGGGAGGAGATTACTATCACATATGGGGACGAAAAAGGTGCATGCGAAATGCTGTTCTCCTATGGCTTTATTGACGACACTATGAAAAGCGCCCAGGAGCTGTTTCTCGATCTTGAGATCCCAGGCGACGATCCGTTGAAGATTGCAAAGATGGCTGTTAACAATTCAGCACCTGGCTTCCGACTGTTTCTGCAGGACGATACAATACAGTGGGAAGGCGCCTTCGTTTGGCTACTTTGTGTGAATGAAGAGGACGGGCTTGGGTTTTCGGTTCTGCAAACGAACGATGGTGAGAGGGAACTGAGTGTCAATTGGAAAGACAGTGAGATTACAGATATTTCGGAGCTTGACAAACTTCTTAAAGCGGAGCTTCTGTGGGATGTGTTTGAGTTACGAGCAGTTGCGACATTGCAAACTCGGCTGGAAAGCCAACTCCGCGCACTTGACAGCAGCGAGGATCGCACTCAAGGAATATTATCTACAGACGAAGCCATTTATCCCCGGCTTTTCAACGCCTTGAGGCTGCGCGGACTCGAACGAACATTGATGCTGCGAGCTTATGAAACTCTTGAAAACAGGGTATGTTTCGTTCGCAATTTCTCCTCGAGTAGCAACTAGCAAACCTGCTGATTATGATTTATGAATTGTAGAAATCCACACTCCTCGAATCGAAAACCGTCCAGGACTATCTAGCGTCTGGAGCGGACCAAAGCCAGGCAACGCTTGAGGATGACTTTTCCTGAAGGGGAATAAAAGCTGGCAGCTAGGTTTCTTAGGTATGTTGAACTGCGGAAATAGCCGAGCTTTGCGGAGAAGGTCCGTGCATGATGGATGGCATCATCTCTGTTGAGCCCCAAATCTATGAACATGGAACTTACAAGTCGCGAAACACTTGCTCGACGACAATCCACTCGAAAGGAAGTCACCGTACAGCATGACCCGTTACGATGTCGCTGGACTTGTCTATCTATCCAAACAAACGCCCGGGGAAGATGTTCCATAACATGGGTTTCCGGCCAAATCGGCTTGGGTTCGAACCGAGTCTCGGCACCATAGAGTATAGCACCTAAACTACATCCATCAAGGGCACAACTTCAATTTCGGGATGCGGAGAAGGGGATATGCCAAGAAAGGTACTTAACCTTGGCGTGTGGTTAAGTACCCAACTTGGCGCATTAAGCGCGGCGAAGATTTGAAGCTACAGTACCTCTCAGTGCGCTACCTAGGTACCCCAAGAGCTTGCTCGTCATCGGGCAGTTTCTGTCCAACGTTGAAATGCCTGGTTCTACGACCTCAGCCCCCATGGCAGAGGTGAAATTTGATGGATGATTTAGGCAGTTGAGATATTGAAGGGTCTCCCCTGACTGCGCTGTGACCGTTCAGGCACATTCAATTGGCTGCAGGGACCCGTTGTCCCACGACATGGAAGAAATATGCCTCGAAATATGCCCGGAGGCCTACATAAAGTACCGTAGGCTATCTACGAACTGTGCATGATCATATGTGCATAATCGCAAGCAGGGCGATATGTTAGATAGCAACACAAACCAATTACCTCATAGGAGTAACAACTGAAGGAATCAGGAATTGGCCGATTAGACGTCAAGCTGTACTACCTTACAGTAATTGGAGTAGAGAACGGCGATCGACAAGGCCCCATTGCTGGATAATTGGTGAAGAGGGCAGAGTCTAGATATATGCTGACATGTTATCATTCATGATGGGGGGCGTCGCGGTTAGGCCTCCGGTAATTGTTAGGGCTCTGGCAATCCCCGCATTATTGGGCCGATCGAGATGTCGGTGCTAAAAAGTGCTAAAGATGCCACAACACAGTTCGGTAGCGTGACTAGGCTCGTTCTGGATGAGCACCAGAACACGCACATGTCTTTGGCCGACTATCAGCCAATCGAAGCGATTCCAAGACAACCACACAACCACTACACACCGTAGATGAAGCCCCCCATGAATTGCCTGCCACAATGGCACTAACACCCTCAAGGCTCCGACTTCTTCCTCCCCCATGCTGGAAGCCAAAGCAAATGGCCCGCAGTATCTAAATGATGCATAAGTAAGGTAAATGCCGTACCCCCACAGCCAAAATAGCTTTATCCTTATTCCCCCCAGCCATCTCAACGACTGCCTACAACTTCTTGTGTAACTTGACCTAACAATTGTATTCCACCTTTGTGTAAGCAAGCTTCAATGCTATCATAGTCCTCGCAGATACGCCCTCGGCTTTAGCTCGTCGTTGTCCCCAGAGAAAGCAACCATGCCTGGAATTCTTCCTATGAAAGTCATAAAAGTTGGGACGAGTGCACAAAGTAGGATCGCGCAAGCCTGTGACAGATGTCGAAGCAAGAAAATACGATGTGACGGCATTACCCCCTGCTGTTCTCAGTGTGCGAATGTGGGCTTCGAGTGCAAAACAAGCGACAAGCTTAGCCGAAGGGCTTTCCCGAGAGGATATACGGAGTCTCTGGAAGAACGGGTGAGGGCGCTGGAAACGGAAGTGAAGGAGCTGAAGGACTTGTTGGACGAGAAGGATGAGAAAATCGACATTCTTTCGAGGATTCACTCGAGTTTTCCCTCCTCACGACGACCATCAGCCACCGCTTCACCCACGACGACTGCGGAGCAGGTTCCGGTAGTGGAAGGACAGGAACCTACAGATGATGTGTTCAGGGTGCAGCAATCGCCGTGTCTGCTTGATGGGGATAATACAGATTCGTTCTTCATGGGCGCATCAAGTGGAAGAGCCTTCATAGGTGAATAGTGCAGCCGTGGGCTAGCCACAGTTTTCGCTGACGGCTTTAGATACGTTCAAGGCGAAGGTTCAAGAAAGTGGTAAACAATGTAGTGATTTCAAGACCGAGTCCTTCTTCGCCCCGAGTACTAAACCGTCTTTACCCAGAGGTACTTCAGCTACAAGTACCACGTCAAAGGCGCCTCCACGCCTCGTTTCTGATCAGATGATCAACATCTTTTTCCAAGAATGGGCCCCTTTGTTTCCGGTACTGCATAGGCCTACCTTTTTGAAAATTTACACCGATTTTGTAACCCACCCCGGAGACCTTCATGATCAGCAATCAATTGTGCAGCTCAATCTGGTGTTTGGCATTGCGGCGTTATCAGCTGAGGTATGTGTCTGGCGCTCAGAAGAATGGAGAGGCTGCTAATCTTCGGTCGTTAGTGGAACAAGCAGAATGCGGCGGATTTCGAGAATCAATGGCAGACTGCAATCGACTCGGTGTCTTCCGAAAACACACTAGCAACTTTACAATGTTTTGTGCTTGCACAGATCTATTGCATTGCAAAGGCAGATTATAACCAGCTACTACACTATAAGGGAATGGCGGTCAGCCTATCGCATCGCCTTGGACTTCATCAGAGCCAGAAACGCTTTTCTCTAGGAGCGTTGACAAGCGAGACGAGGAAGAAGGTGTTCTGGACGCTATATACTCTAGACTGGTGGGTTTTCTCTCTCCTCTGGAATCTGCTCACGCTGACCCCTGACAGCTTTTCAGCTGCTCTACTCGGCTTGCCAAGGCTATTGAATGAGGACGATATTTATGCTGAGTATCCCTCTGACATTGACGACGAGAACGTTTCGGAGCGAGGGTTTCAGTCAACATTACCTGGAGAATCTACCAGGCTGTCGAGCGCGTTGGCCCTCTTCCGTGTATCGCGCATCATGTCAAAAGTTCTCGACCAGAATTACCCCGCAGCTTCGACCCACGACTTGTCTCTCCAGAGCATTAGTGCATTGAACGATGAGCTTGATGCCTGGCTCAACAGTCTTGCGCCTCACTTGAGATTACACTTTGTCCAAGACAAGCCTAGCACTCATGTAGTCGGCAGCCGATCACCGCTACTGGTACTTTATACACTTCCCTTCAAACGGTCCAAAGCTAACATCACCATAAGTCACTCGCGTATCATTACATTCGGACCTTGATTCACCGCCCTGCTGTCGGTTCCACCCTTGGGCCCAAAGCTTCCTCATCAGTTATGGCGCTCGCAGGCTCAAGCAAGCACATCATTCAAATCGTGCGACTACTCGAAGAACGCAGGATGAGCTTCTCTTTTTGTCTCAACAAGAACGAACTTTTGCTCCTCTCCGGCTTCGGCCTCCTCTTCCAAGGACTTGACCTCGACCGTAACGGCAAGCTTATTCAAGATAGTCAACGGCTCATGTGCTCGGTCGTTGAGATACTTGAGCGTAACAAAGCAGCTGGAGCTGCAGGATTCAAGAAGGTAGCTTGTGCAATGATTAGTGTCGAACGAGGTCCGAAAAGTAATCAAGGACCCGGGGACACTACGCCGAGGCGGAAATCTGATAGCGTCATGCCTGCACCGAAGGTCATTTTGAAGGGAGCCAGGAAACAAATCCAAGCAGTGGCTTCGCGCATTGCTGGTGGCTATCCTCGTCAAATGAAGCAGGAGGACCCTCACGGTCGTCGAGCGACCGCCCCTAGCCTTTCTAAAAACAGTCTCGGAATCTACTCCCGAAGCGACAGCCAGAATAGCATATCATCAGCCATTTCTGAGCCATCACCTCAGTATAATCACGCGAGCTCTTCGAGCATCCAGAGGTCTCCACGCCAAGCCGCCCCTTGTCAAACACCAAATCTTGACTATTTATCCTTCAATAACGAACAGACTCCCAGACCCAACTCTCAGTCCACTATGTGCGGAACCCCGTATAAAGACATAGATGCGGCCTATGGTCTTACGCAGCAAACGCACACTCCGTACGACGGCCTATTTTCATCACCCAACCTGCTTTCAGCTTACATATCTCCGTCCCCATCGTCTGCAACCTACGACTGGGCCTCGGAAATATGGGCCATGCCACCAGATCTAGGCACTAATCCAGCTTCAGCGCGAAGTGTGCTGAGTTTCTCGGAAGAAGAGCTGACAAGCGGGGAGGAGCTGAGTAGTTGCGACATGGGGGGCGAATATCGAGGGATCGTAATACCGAATGTGGACGAATTTGGCGTGCTCGAAGGTTTGGAAGGGAGTTTTGGCCTGTGATTTAAGACTAACGATGAAGAAAAGCTGCTTACTGGTTGTTTGCTATTCGTTATGCTTGTCTGGATGGTGTAAATTATATGTCTTTTAGAGCTCCGGAGAGTTTTCTATGTGATGAATGGATCCTTGCGCTGGAAGTTGGAGCAAGGAGAGCGACTTTTCTGTAACAAAACGACTCGGAGAGTTTGTACGGTACCGTCGGAGGAATGGTTGCTTTGAAGCCTTGTACAGGCGATATGGTGGTTGCTCAATTGAAATTGTTTTAATGTCACTCGGCATGGACCCGTTGCAGGACTTATCTGGTGATCTCGAACACCTACAGATGCGAATATTCTAACTCATTTATTTGGACGTTACTCCGGATACTAGTAGCCTTGGGAAAGTCTCACCCCCAGAAGGGAAATTCCATGAGGAAGGAGCAGGACTGCCGTGCATTCCAATTTCAATCAAGCCTTTGCAGACATGGGTTCCTCTTGTAACAGAAGATCCTTTTACTCCAAACAATATAGCACTTGACGCGCTGAGCCAACTACGATATATAAGACTACTATATTTACTGTTCCTCTCGCTTTCACGCGTAGGGCAGCGCTTAGAGCTGCATCCTCCCGCCGCAGCCCAAAATGGATCCCCTCGATCCGAACAGATCCTTCTTGAAACAACTTACCGAGCCTGATCCTTTATATACCGCGCCCTTTCCCTACACTCAACCCCAATTGTTTGCTTCTCAACAAAGTAACAAGGTTGCCAACCAGCTTGTCGCTCCCTGCGATTATCTTCAGGTCCAAAGAGAGACACTAGCACAGCGGATCAATTCCGTCAGACTCGAGAATACCTTTGCCCCTCCAAGCGCCCAGACGTTCTCATATACCATACCGATTGTTCCAAGCAGCACTTGTACGCCTCCATTGAATCCGCAGAGATATTCTTACGAGTTCGTCATGGATAAGAGACACCCCAGCTCGTTCCAGCAGCTGGAAAAGGTATGTTATCCTTCCAATCGCCAGTGACTGCATGCTAATTATCCCACAGCTGGGCGAGGGTACTTATGCCACTGTATACTCCACCCCATGACTATCCCTCGCGCTCCCGCTGACTCCATGGCCCCAGGTCTTTAAAGGTCGCAACCGCCAAACCGGCGAACTGGTCGCCCTAAAAGAAATCCACCTCGACTCCGAAGAGGGCACCCCTTCCACCGCTATCCGCGAAATCTCCCTTATGAAAGAGCTCAAACATGAAAATATCGTCTCGCTCCACGACGTCATTCACACCGAGAATAAGTTAATGCTCGTCTTCGAATACATGGACAAAGATCTCAAAAAATACATGGACTCTCGCGGCGGCGGCGGCCAGTTGGACTATATCACTATCAAATCTTTTATGCACCAACTCCTGCAGGGTATCGCGTTCTGCCACGAAAACCGCGTCTTACACCGAGACCTAAAGCCTCAGAACCTACTTATAAACAACAAGGGCCAGCTCAAACTCGCAGACTTTGGTCTCGCGAGAGCCTTTGGGATCCCCGTTAATACATTCTCCAACGAAGTCGTCACTCTCTGGTATCGCGCTCCCGACGTCCTCCTCGGCTCCCGCACCTACAACACCTCGATCGATATATGGTCTGCCGGCTGCATCATGGCCGAAATGTACACTGGCCGACCCCTATTCCCAGGAACCACTAATGAAGATCAACTACAGAAGATCTTCCGGCTCATGGGAACGCCCTCTGAACGTTCTTGGCCGGGCATCAGTCAGTTCCCAGAATACAAGCCTAATTTCCACATCTACGCCACCCAGGACTTGCGAATGATTTTACCCCAGGTTGACCAGGTGGGCCTGGATCTGCTATCCAGAATGTTACAACTGCGGCCGGAGATGAGGATCAGTGCGGTGGACGCGTTGAGCCATTTATGGTTCAGGGATCTGGGACAGTTGAGAAGCCAGCAGCAGGGGGCTATGCAAGCACAACAGCAAGCGGTGCAGCAGCAAGGGATGGTGGGGGGTGGGGGATATGGTGTGCCGTATCAATAATCTAGCAGGCGGGAGAACTGTACAGACCTGGTGTGGAGGGTGTTTTTGGGAGAGGAGGGATGATGTGATGATACCCATGGGTTTTTGGGGGGGGGGCCGCGAGTGGAGTTTGTGGTCCAGAGTCCAAAGAGGGGAAGGGCGTGATGGTTAGTGTATCGAGGATGGCATCAGGCGGGTGCGCAAATAGTACCTTCGATTGGGGGGTGAAAAATCAAGACGCAAGTTCTTTTTTGCCTGTCCTCCATCTTCGTCCTCTCGTCCTTGACGGTCCCTTCCCCCCATTTCGTATCGCCAACCTTCCGCACTGAAAACCTTCTGGGGTTTCGCATGAATATGTCGCCGTCACGCCCGTTGGGCCTTTTTCTTGGGTTAACAAGGTATAGTCCCATGCGTATAGAGGAAAAGGGACTTGGGGATTGGGGGGAAAAAGGGGGGGTTGGGAGGGGGAGTAAGGCACGTGGATGTGGATGTGGGAGACTTGCACAAGATGCGAAAGTTGATGTAATGCTATCTATCATATTCGATGGAAAGTGGTAGTAAGTAAAGTAGCTATAGTGTTACAGTACGGAATACACGATGCGTGAATTCGCAATGGGTGGGTGTGTGTGTGTTCGAATCCAAAACCCCGTCTTGCATCTGGTTGGTGGTGTAGGGTGTTCAGATTCCTTGTTTTTTCCTTCCCCTTCTTTCTCGCAAAAGTCCCACCAATGGACTTGCGCAGCCAATAATGCTTTTTCTTTTTCTTTTTTTTTGGTGCAAGTCAGACACTCGTTCCAAAGACCACATAGTAAGTAACCCTCCCCTCGCAATGCTACACCAAACACCTTCTTCCCGCTCACACCCCTCACGCCGCAGCAGCAAACCGACTCTTCCTTGCCTCTGCCTTTACGCGATCCTTCTCGCTCAGCCCATTCGCCTTCCCTGGCGCCGGACTCCCAGACTTGCCATCTCGCTTCCTCCCGCCCGCGCCTCTCCTCCCGCCATTCCTACCCCCCTGATCTCTCCTCCCCCCACCACCCTGCCGCCGCGGCTTACTCCCTGCCCTCGTATTCTCACCCTCATCTTTATCGCCGCGCCCGCGCTTTGTGCCCTTTGTGCGCTCGGGCAGCGGCTCATCCAGGCCCTTGACGAGGGCGGCGCTGGAGTCGGAGGCGGTGGTGCCGAATTTCTTGGCGCGCTCGAGGGCTTTGAGGGCTTCGGAGGAGGCGGGGTCGGTGGTGCCGAAGCGTTGGGCGCGTTTTTGGCGCTTGAGGAGTTCGTCGTCGAGGGTGGTGGTCGGGACGCCGGAGGTGAAGTTGGCGGGTGGGGGTTTGGACTCTGCGGGTTTTTCTTCGGTGAGGTTCTCGTTGGAAGGTTTGGAGACTTCAGTAGCGGTTTTGGTGGCGGTTTCGGTGGTAGTAGGGGCAGCTTCAGCGGTCGATTCAGAGGCCTTGGAGGGGTCGATGGCGGGAATTTGGTTGGGGACAGCGGTAGGATTGGCGACGCGGCCGAGGCCGCCTGCGGCTAGGGCTGCGGCAGCAGGTTCGGAGGTAGCGGGAGGGTCAGTGGTGATGGGAGTATCATCGTCCCAGTCGATTTCGTCTTCAACAGGGGTGGTGGTAGGTTTTGCGGCTTCTTTAGTGGCGGTGGAAGCGGCTTTGGCGTCGGATTCTTGGATGCGGGCAATGAGCTCGTCCTTTTTGCCAGTGTGGGGGAGGGCGCGCGACTTGAGGATTTCAGCGAGCTCGGCGTTTTTCTTCTTGGAGTAGTCGGTCGACATGGTTAATGGTGGTAACGGAGGAGCTCGGGGTGAAGGTTTGGGAGTGGTCGAGGAGGTGGTGAGAGTCAATTGATATGGGTAATTGTTGTAGTTGCAGGCGCTACACGTTCAAGGTAGATGTTGCAATCAAAGTACGAGATCATGCAAGTTGTATGTGGATTGAGGTGTTGGTGGATGAGAGTGTAGAAGGCAGGCAGACAAAAGAACGGATGCGGATGCGACCTCTGGCATGTGGCTGAGAATGTGTTGCGCCACTATTGGCGAGTTTTGCTTTGCTCTTCCATTGCTATCATTGTCACCAATCCGTACCTATTGTGGCATGATGGCCTATCTCCATTGTTCACTTCACTTCTAGTTAAAGTAGTAAGGCGTTGAGAGGATACCTTAGTCATCGTGTCTATTCACTGATTACGGTAATTGAAATTCCGATTCTTTGCACACGTTCACTGTTCAAATCAGGCTTATTCTGGCCATAGCTCTGATATACATCAGACGATGGCGAGAGCGCACAACATCTACTCGGTTTCGCCATCGCAGGCAAACCACGAGACGGCAACCCGCAGAATGTGGAGAAGACCATTGCTCCGTGGTCGTTGGTTGGAATTCCAGATGCGGCGAACAGTCAATGGCAAGGTCCGAGTGGGTTCGCAGATCGACTGGGAGGAAAAAGCAAGGGTGACTAAGCACACACATCACAAATAAAATGGACACTAGAAATTACCAACGTGAGATCTCATCTCGCAACTTCGCAAGCTCATGATGAGAGTGATGTTATGCAGAGCATGGGATCCAAAGCGCATCATTTCTCATCACTTCAGATCACGGTTTCACCACCTGGTAAGGGTAACCCCCCACGAATCGTGGCACACCCTTCCACGGTCACATGACTGAAATCGACCCAAAGCCACCAAATCCACAGGGCGAATGAGATCCACAAGCAGCCTTCCGCCCCTTCTGCTGGGCTATATCATCTAATGCAAGGCCCAAAGCCGCGTGGCACACGACCAGAGATCCGGCACCATCCATCTACAAATACCAACGACTCGTACAAAGTCGGCCGCTACTGCCTTTTCCCAAGTACATGTTGCACTGAAGGCTCCTGTTCTGCCGCTATTGGAATAACGTGGGACGGAATGCATGAACCTCCAAGTCTGTACTCGGTCGTCGTGGTCAGCTGCTTCAGGGATACTACTCTCTAAGTCGGTATCACACCATGAGCGGCAAGCGACTGCTGCGTGGGAGGTTACTGTGCGGTACGGGACTTGGCTCCTGATTGATTCTCCCCAGCTCGCCGTAAGAGGCGCACAAGATCAGGTGATGCTCTACCTACTTGGTTGTTTCTTGGTATCACTGTCCCACTCTCTCACAGCATTGCGAGGGCTCTTTTGGTTGGTTTTCATACCTGATTGGGTATTCTCATTCAACCGGACCGAGGCGCTGAGATACTTAACGTGGTTGAATTTCGGGAGTAGCCTCAGGGTTGAGCAATCGATAACGAATCAGAGCAACAAGGCTCGCTTCCTCTGGCCTGTCCCGTCGGTCCGTCAAGGCATCCACATGAACCCATCGAGTACCGAAAGCAAGGTCGTTGGTGTCTTGACTATGTACTGCCGTGACTGACTATTATTGTTGTAAGTACTTTGAAAATCCATATGCACCAACCTGGTGGGCCGAGGCGTCTTCCTGGTCGCTGTTCCCCTTAGTGGAACACCTGCATGCACCATCGCCGTTGAAGGCGACCCTGTAGCCCTGAAAGATGCATCGGAACGGGGAATAATCCAACACCAGCGGCGAAGTGCAGGAAGGCAAGCGCTGTCATTCATCACAGCATTACCACCTTATGCAAGTGTCATGCGCATCGCAAGACGAATGACAGCTAGGCGTCTAATCCTCGGCGTCTTCGACCGCTGAGAAAATTGCTATCAGGGAGTTATTCTCCAGCTTACGGGACAGCCTGACGAATAACCTTGCCTGCATATAAGCCCGTCACGTTACTGGACAGTCACGGTACATCACGCGGAGACGGTTCTTCCCTTTCCCTCCAGCTCTATGCCAGTCTCATACTTAGGTCTTTAACGATGGCTATCTTACCCGTCCACAGTCTGAGATCTGACCACTACGGAGTGTTGAGACTTGAGAGCTGAGACGATCAAAGTCAACCACGGCCCTTTAGACCCTGATCGACTTAGCTCTCAGCAGAATTGGCCGTCTTTGACAGGCTATGTACCATGTACAGTACCCCGCATTAAGTCACGGTCGCGCGCTCCCCAACCAATACACCCCCCACCTGCATCAACCATTGAACCATCAAATTCAGCTGGGGAACTTCAATATTTGGGCTAGTTATTTAGTAGT
>JAABUZ0100002924.1_pt1 | contig 26935 bp, 32 predicted proteins | sample 5562091 | NCBI WGS metagenome assembly JAABUZ01 (sample SAMN12813069, study PRJNA571459) | rock metagenome | isolation source: Antarctica rocks | place: Antarctica: Victoria Land, Linnaeus Terrace sud | collected 2015-12-21 | reverse complement strand
CGACGAGATGGCAGTCGCCAACGCGCATCCGATGGGTGCGACGCCGTGGCAGCGCGCGGACTACGTCGGCAAGTTCCAGGGCATGACCGAAGGGCTGATCACGCCGCAGGAGAGCCGGCGGTTCCTCGAGGCGTGCGAGCGGTTGGCGGAGCTGAAAGCGGGCGAGCTGTTCCAGCTCAACGTCGCGATGCCGGCGGGCAGCGTGCAGCAGGGCAAGCCGGGTTTGTTTTGAAGCGGAACGAGGGAGGCATTGATGTCTGATACGCAGACGGCGGGGACGCAAGCGGCGCCGAAGGCGAAGAAGGGTGTGGCGCTCGCCGGTGTGACCGCGGGCAACACGGCGTTGTGTACGGTGGGCCATACCGGCAACGACCTGCATTATCGGGGCTACGACATCCTCGACGTGTCGGAGCAGTGCGAGTTCGAGGAGATCGCGTATCTGCTCGTGCACGGCGTGTTGCCGAACCGGGCGCAGCTGGCGGGCTACAAGGCCAAGCTGCGCGCGTTGCGGGGGCTGCCGCTGGTGGTGCGCACCGTGCTCGAGGCGCTGCCGGCGGCGACGCATCCGATGGATGTGATGCGCACGGGGATCTCGGCGCTGGGCTGTGCGCTGCCGGAAAAGGAGGGCCACAACGCGTCGGGCGCGCGCGACATCGTCGACCGCCTCATGGCGTGTGGCGGGTCGATCCTGCTGTATTGGTATCACTGGTCGCACAACGGCCGCCGGGTCGAGCTGGAGACGGACGACGATAGTATCGGCGGGCATTTCCTGCATCTGCTGCACGGTGAGAAGCCGTCGCCCGAGTGGGAGCGGGCGATGCATACGAGCCTGGTGCTGTATGCCGAGCACGAGTTCAACGCGAGCACGTTTGCCGCGCGCGTCGTGGCGGGGACGGGGGCCGACATGTTCTCGGCGATCGTCGGCGGGATCGGCGCGTTGCGGGGGCCCAAGCACGGCGGGGCCAACGAGGTCGCGCTCGAGATCCAGCAGCGCTACGCGAGCCCGGACGAGGCCGAGGCCGATATCCGCCGCCGGGTGGCGAACAAGGAGGTCATCATCGGCTTCGGGCACGCGGTCTATACCGTGGCCGACCCGCGCAACGTGGTGATCAAGCGCGTGGCCAAGCAGCTGTGCGAGCAGAACGGCGACATGCTGGGCTACGAAGTGGCCGACCGGATCGAGGCGGTGATGTGGGAGCTGAAGCGGATGTTCGCGAACCTCGACTGGTTCAGCGCCGTGGCCTACAGCCAGATGCGGATTCCGACGGCGATGTTCACGCCCATCTTCGTCGTCAGCCGCGCCAGCGGATGGGGTGCGCATGTGATGGAGCAGCGCGTCGACAACAAGCTGATCCGTCCGACCGCTCACTACGTCGGACCAGAAAATCAGCGATTCGTTCCTCTCAACGAAAGATAAAGTTCAATCTCCTTTGCGTGATTCATTGCATGCTTTGCTAGTTTTCGTTGACAGCGAGGCGTCGTCCGCGTGACAGCACAAGAAGGTGAGCACACGATCGATTCGCGGGCGCTGTGTCCGCGGACCGATGTGCCACCGGAGGCGTAACGATGCCGGGCCATGGATTTTCCTTTGTTGAGGCACTCCGGTCACATGCGACCTCTTCGGGCACGTCTGCAATCATGCAAAGGAGGTTGGTCAATGGCTGAGGAGAGTCCAAGCAACAAGCGGGCGCAGTCGATGGCGATGCGCGCGTCCACCAAATCGGCGGCGAACGGCGCGGCGCCCAAACGCGGAGCTGCCAAGAGGGCGGACGCGATGCCGGCTAGCGAGTCTGTCACCGCCAAGAAGACGACCAAGGCGGCCGTGGCCAAGCCGGTCGAGAGCAAGGCGGCGCCAAAGGCGGCTGCGAGCCCGCGCAAGGTCGCGAGCGCGAAGGGCAAGCCGGCTGCGGCGAAGGGTTCCGCTGGCGCAAAGAAATCCATGCCTACGGCCGAGGTGAAAGCCACGCCCGCCAGGCGCGCCGCGAAGGCCACGGCAGCCAAGACGACGACGGCTAAAGCGGCGCCCGCCGCGGCAGTGGCCGCCAAGGCAGCGACCAAGGCCCCAGCGATCAAGGCCGCACCAGCCAAGACAGCACCGGCCAAGGCAGCACCGGCCAAGGCAGCACCGGCCAAGACAGCACCGGCCAAGGCAGCACCGGCCAAGGCTGCGGCGAGCAAAGTAGCAGCGCCCAAGCCGGCTGCGACCAAGGCGGCGCCTGCCGCTAAAGCCGCGTCCCCGAAGGCGGCCCGCGCGTCCAAGGCACCGGCGGCCGAGCCCCCGGCTCCGACCGGCCGCGGCCGCAAGAGCGCGTCGGTGGCCGGCGCCTGACCGGTCGTTCGTAAAGCCCACCCGTTCAACACATGGCCGGGGGAAAACCCGGCCATGCGTGTTTCAGGGTCCGCCCGGTTCAAAGGCGTCCGGTTCGAAGGCGGACGTAAAAAACTGCGTGCCGCCGAAATTGCCCGACTTCAGCGCCAGCAGCAGGTCCGGCCCTTGGCCTTGAGCCAGCGTCCACGGCACACCGGGCGCGATCTCCGCGCCGATCCGCAGGCGCTCGACGCCCAACGCCGACACCACTGCCCCACTCGTTTCTCCCCCAGCCACGACCAGCCGGCGAACCCCACGCTGCACCAGCGCCGTGGCGATCCCGGCCAGCACATGCTCGACGAGCATCCCGGCCTCGTCGCGGCCCAGCCTGGCCTGCAGCGCCGCCACCTTGTCCGGCGGTGCGGACGCGGCGATGACGATGGGGGCGGCGCCGAGCTTGCCTTCCGCCCAGTCAAGCGCCTGTCGGATGAGCGCGTCGGCATCGGGCGTCGCCAGCGGGTCCAGCTCCAGCGTCGGGACGCGGTCGCGAGCGGTGGCGACTTGCAACAGCGTCGCGCGCGAGCATGACCCGGCGAGCACCGCCGCCGGGCCCGCAACCAGCGGCAGGGCACCGACAGGATTGTCGGCCAGTACCCCGAGGCGGCGGAAATTTTCCGGCAATCCCATCGCCACGCCGGAGCCGCCGGTGATCAACGCGTGTGACGCGACGGCCTCGCCGATCCCCAGCAGATGCGCATCGGCGGTGGCGTCGACGATCGCGTAACGCCGCCCCTGCTCCCTGAGCCTCGTGAGTGCCGACCGGATCGCGCCGGCGCCGGCGGCAACGGTCGCGAACGGCACCAGGCCAACGGTCCCATCGGTCTGCCGCGACAGGATGCCGACGAAGAGATGGCCCTGGTAGACTGTGCGGGCGTTGGCGGGAAAGGCGGGGCAGGCGATCGCGAAGCCGCAGTCGAGTGCGTCGACCAGCGCGTCGGCGACCGGGCCGATGTTGCCGGCCTCGGTGCTATCGAAGGTGGAGCAATATTTGAAGAAGAACTGGCGGCAGCCGGCTTCTTGCAACCAGGCGAGCGCGGCACGGCTTTGCCGCACGGCGTCGGCCGCGGCGATGGTGCGAGACTTCAGCGCGACGACGATCGCGTCCGCATCAGGGATCGCGGCATCGCTTGCTGGCGTGCCGATGACCTGGACCGTGCGCATGCCGTTGCGGACGAGCATGGACGCCAGGTCGGTCGCGCCAGTGAAGTCGTCGGCGATACAGCCGAGAAGGGGCATGCTCAACTCTCCAGCAGAGCGACGAAATCTTGCGCCCGCGCCTGCCAGCTTGGCAGGTCCTGGCCGACGCGCCAGGCGGCCTCAGCCATGTCGGTCCGCAGCGCGTGATCGGACAGCAGGCGCCGGAGGCACTTGCCGAATGTAGCCATGTCGTCGACGGGGCAGACCGCGCCGGCCTCGAGCGGGATGAGCGTGCCGGCGCCGCCGGTGTCGGTCACCACGGTCGGGATGCCGCGGCGCAATGCTTCGGCGGCGGCGGCGGGGTAGCCTTCCCAGCGGCTGGCGAGCGCAAAAACGGACGCGGCGGACCACGCCGCCTCCAACGTCGCAGGCGCCGGATTGGCCCAGAGCTCGACCCGCTCAGCCAAGCCGAGCGAGTGGATCGCGGCCGCGAGCGCCCCGGCATGCTCTGGTTCGCGGTTGGCATCGCCGGCGATGACGAGGCGCCATGGCAGGTCGGTCAGGCGCGCCACGGCCTGGAGCAAAAGGTCGTGGCGCTTGCGCCGGGTCAACACGCCGATCGCGAGAATCAGGGGTCTGTCCGGATCGGGCGTGGCCCGCGGCAGGTCGCGCGCGCCGGGCATCACCGCGGAGGCGGGTAGGTCGAACTCGCCGCTCAGCCGGTCGGCAACCGGCTGGCTCGTCGCGATGACCCGGCGCATGCGCGGCAGCATGATCCGCTCGATCGCCAGGACGTTCTCGCGCGCGCCGTCGTCGCGGCCAGCGGCGGCCGCGATATGATGCACGAGGGCGACGGCTCCGGTGGCCGCCAACTCGTCCAGACGCTCCTGCAGGTCCGGCAGACGCATCCCGTCGACGACCAGGACGGTGCCTTGCGGCAACGCCGGGATCGCGGTGGTCAGGACGTCGACCTGATGCCCGAGGGCCCGCAGCGCCGGTGCGAGGCCGCCCACATAGTCGCTGCCCCCGCCGCCGCCGGATTGGGCGGGATCAGGAAGGGCGAAGACGATATGCATTCGGCCGCCCTAACATGGGCGGGATCGCGCGTCACGCTTGACGGGTGATCGCGATGGCGCCCTCCGACGCGATGGCCCGGCCCGCGGCGCCGTAGCGCGCCACCGGCGGGACGGATTGCGCCGCGCGCACCACCATCGAGATGATACGGCTTTGCACGTCGATCGACTGCGCGAGCAGGCGCCGGTTCTCGCCCGCCAGCGTCCGGAGGCGCTCGCCCAGTTCGAGGGTCATGTCCTCGGGCGAGAGTCCCTCGGCTGCCGCAAGCTTACGGTCTAGCAGGGCGACCGCGAGCGCGGGCTCGTGCCGTTCCAGGGCTTCGTTCTCGGCGACCAGGATGTCTCGAGCGCGAGTGCGGCGTCACTTGGGTTCATGCTGTTTCTCCTGCATTTGGATGAGTTGCTGCATCACCGGGCGGGCCAGGCCGAGGCCGCCATTGGCCGCCATCTGCTTGGCAAGCGACGAGATCATCATCGGGCGCCACGCCGACTCGCCTTCGCCGCCGCCGAAAATGGTCTTGGAGTGGTCGACCGTCTCGAACATCGGCGTCAGCAATTGGCCGATTGCCATGGCCTCGAAGTCCTGCGCCGCCTTCTTGATCTTTTCGATCTGTTTCGGCGCGAGGCTGGCCCCGGCGGCGGCGGGTGGTGTGGGCGTGTTCATCGCAGTTGCAGGTCCGCCTGGAGCGCGCCGGCTGCTTTGATCGATTGCAGGATGCTGATCATGTCGCGGGGACTGACGCCCAGCGAGTTCAGGCTGCCCACCAGGTCGCGCAGGGTCACGCCGCCGCGCAGGATGCCAAGCTTGCGGTCGGCCTGGGTGTCGATCTGGATGTTCGTGTTGGGGGTCACGACCGTGCGCCCGTTCGAGAAGCTTTCGGGCTGACTCACCTTGGGGTCCTCGGTGATCCGGATCGTGAGATTGCCCTGAGCGATCGCGACCGTGCTGATGCGCACGTTGTCGCCCATGACGACGATGCCGCTGGCTTCGTCGATGATGACGGTCGCGCTCGTGTCCGGCTCGACGCGGAGGTCCTCGATGCGGGCCAGCGCGTCGACCGGGTCGCGGCCGGAGAGGGTGATGCTGACGGTCCGCGGATCGGTCGCGCGGGCGCCGCCGCCGAGGACGCGGTTGATCACATCGGCCATGCGGCGCGCCGTGGTGAGGTCGGGGTTACGTAGACCGAGGCGCAGGTTGCTGCGCGAGCCCAGCTGGAAGGGGATCTCGCGTTCCACCGTGGCGCCGTTGGCGATCTTGGCCGAAGTCGGCACGCCGCGGGTGACCGACGCGCCGGCGCCGCGCGCGGAGACGGCGGAGGTGGACAGCGCGCCTTGCGAGACGGCGTAGACCTCGCCGTCCGCACCCAGGAGCGGGGTGACGAGGAGCGTTCCGCCGGCCAGGTCCCTGGCGTCGCCGAGCGCCGAGACCGAGACGTCGATCCGGCTGCCGCTGCGGGCGAACGCCGGCAGGTTCGCGGTAACCATGACCGCGGCAACGTTTTTGGTTTGCAGCTTGGTTTCCTGGTCGCGGGTGTTGACGCCCAGGCGCTCGAGCATGCCGATCAGGGATTGCCGGGTGAAGACCGCGCTGTCGAGCCGGTCGCCGGTGCCATTCAGGCCGACGACGAGGCCGTAGCCGACGAGTTGGTTATCGCGGACGCCCTCGACGTCGGCGATATCCTTGATGCGGACGTCGGCGCGTGCCGGGAGCGCGAGCGCGAGGAGCGCCATCAACAGCAGCGGGATCTTTGCAATTCGTAAAGGAATAGCGGTCATGGTGGCGATCATGACGTGTAAGAGGCAAATGCCGTGCCAGGCGCGAAAGCCAGGTTTGGCAGGGGTTTCGAAGCGGTGCCGCTCGGCAGAAAGTGCCGATCGGCGGTGAGGAGGGGGCACAAATGGTCGTCGTCGGCGTTACCCGTGCGGCTTCGGGGCCTGTTCCGGTCCGGCGCGGATCTACAGAGCGGGGTTTCCGCGTCAAGAACGACTCGTGTGCTCAGACCGGGGCGACGGTCGGCACCGCCGGCGTCGCCATGGCATCGCTGCTGGCGATGCAGGAGTTCGAGTCGGACGCGCAGCAGGATCGCGAGGCCCGCCGGCACGGCGAGGCGATGCTGGACGAACTCTCCGAGCTGCATCTGGCGTTGCTCGGAGCAGACGGGCCTGATCTCGGGCGGCTGGCCAAGCTGGTCGAGCGCCCGGTCACGACGTCCGACCCTGGTCTGGCCGGCGTTCTGCGTGCGGTGCGGTTGCGGGCCGGGCTCGAATTGGCACGGCGGGCGCGTGATGCTTCGATGTGACACGCGTCACCGAAGAGTGACAGAACCTTGATAGGTTGATGTACGAGCTTGGCGCGGCATTAAGGCGTGAGTATAAGCCCCGCGAACACCGTCCAGGTGACTGAGTAAGGGACCGGAACATGATGCTCACGTTGCCTCCCGATTACCGCCCCTCGGACGACGAGGAGTTCATGAATGCCGTGCACACCGAGTATTTCCGGCAGAAACTTCTGCGGTGGCGCGCCGAGCTGTTGCGCGAGGCCGATGGCACGCTAGCCAGCCTCTCTTCGCAAGGCGGCATCCACGAAGCCGACATTACCGACCGCGCCAGCGTCGAGACCGATCGTGCGCTCGAGTTGCGCACGCGGGACCGGGCCCGCAAGCTGATCAACAAGATCGACCAGGCGCTCGGGCGTATTGACGTCGGAACCTATGGTTATTGTGATGAAACTGGCGAACCGATCGGGCTGAAGCGGCTCGAGGCACGCCCGATCGCGACCATGTCGATCGAGGCGCAGGAGCGGCACGAGCGGATGGAGCGTGTCCACCGCGACGATTAGAGGCGGCAATTGAAACGGCGCTAGCCTGCCGTTAGTGTCCCCACCAATCGGCCAATCCAATGGCCGCGGGGGGACACGCATGATCGGACGTCGCACGCTTCTGGCTGCTTCGACTGGCGCACTTTGGGCGCCGGCGCTCGTGGAGCGGGCGAATGCGCAAAGCGCCTTCGACTGGAAGCAGGCGAAGGGCACCAAGCTCGAGGTCAATCTCGCCAAGTCGCCGCGCGGGGACGTGCTCCAGGCGCATCAGAAAGAGTTCGAGGAGCTGACCGGGATCAAAGTCGGCGCCGAGCAGATCCCCGAGCAGCAGCAGCGGCCGAAGGTCGCGATGGAGATGAGCTCCGGGCATCCGAGCTTTGACGTGGTCAACGTCGCGATGCACGTGCAGAAGCGATTGATCGAGAAAGGGCGGTGGATGGAGGATCTGCGCCCGTTGATCGCGGACAAGGGGTTGACCGCGCCGGATCTGGACATGGCCGATTTCAGCGCGGCCACGCTGCGTGCCGCCACCGGCCCGGACGGCAAGATCAACGTGCTACCCATGAACCAGGACCTGTTCATCCTCTATTATAATAAGGAGCTGTTCCAACAGGCCGGGCTCAGCGGCGCGCCGACGACGTATGCCGAGATGCTCGAGTCGGCGCGCAAGCTGACCGACAAGTCGAAGGGCGTCTACGGCTTCACCGGGCGCGGGCTGAAGAACGCCAATGTCGTGCTTTATGACAACATGCTTCTCGGCTGGGATCAGGAAACGGTCTCCGCCGACGGCAAGACGCTGCTGACCGATACGCCGGCGGCGATCGAGGCGGCGCAGTGGTATCAGACGATCATGCGCGAATGCGCGCCGCCGGGCTCTGTCGGGTTCAACTGGAACGAGTGCCAGACGACGTTCAGCCAGGGCCGCGCGGCCATGTGGTGGGACGGGATCGGCTTTTCCGCGCCATTGCTCGACCCGGCCAAGAGCAAGATCGTCAGCAAGGTCGGGTTCGCGCCGGTGCCCGCGGGGCCTAAGGCGCGGCACTCCGCGACGTTCATCGACGGCATGGGCATCCCGGTCGGGGCGAAGAACAAGACCGGCGCGTGGCTCTACCTGCAATGGGCAACCAGCAAGCTCATGTTCCTCAATTGGCTGCGCGAGGGCGCCGGTACGCCGCCGCGTGCCAGCGCCTACAAGAACGACGAGATTATCGCCTCGAGCAAATTCCCGCGCGAGTGGTTCGACACGACGCTGACCAGCCTCTCGATCGCGCGCAGCGGGTTGCCCGAGATCGTGCCGGTCACCGAATTCCGCGACACCATTGGCGTCGCGTTGACCAACATCGTCGGCGGCGCGGATGCGGCCGCCGAGTTGAAGAAAGCGACGGACGCATTCCGGCCGGTCTTGGCCAAGGCGAGCGAGGGTTAGAACGGCAGGAGCACGTCGAGGATCTGCTGGCCGTAGCGCGGGGTCTGCACCTCGGTAAGCTGGCCGCGTCCGCCGTAGGAAATGCGGGCCTCGGCCATCCGGTCGTGTAGGACAGTGTTGTCGCTGCCGATGTCCTGCGGGCGGATGACACCGCTGACTTGAAGCTCCCGCAGCTCGGAGTTGACGCGGACTTCCTGACGCGCGGCCACGGCGAGGTTGCCGTTGGGCAGCACCTGGGTGACAACGCCGGCGAGGCGGAGGGTCACGGTCTCGTTGCGCTTGATCGCACCGTTGCCGGCGGCTGCGTTGCTGGTGTTGGCGGTGACGAGGGCGGCTGGGCTGACGCCCTTGCCGAATACTTTCGGGATGCGGTTTTCGAGGCCGAGCAGGTTGGGGACGCCGAGGCCCTCGGCGCCCGTGCGGTTCGCGGTCGAGACATTCTTGAGGTCGGCTGCGTCGGTGATGTGGACGAGGACGGTGACGATGTCGCCGACATTGGCGGCGCGCTGATCCTTGAAGAAGGCGCGGCTGCCTTGGCGCCAAAGGCTGTTGGCCTCGGCCGGCTCCATTTGCGGGCGCGGCATCGGCATGGTGATCGGCCGGTAGGCGGGGTCTCCGGTCGGGTCGCTGCTCGGGGTCATGACGGGTGGGCGGCCGACTTCGGAGAGGCGTTGCAGGCTGCCGCAGCCGGGGAGCAGCGCGACGAGGACCAGCGCTGGGGCGAGAGTGCGGATCATCGTGCGGTGACGAAGCGGTCGGAGCGGCGCGCGGTATTCGGGACGACGCGGGCCTGGCCGGGACCGGTAATTTCGGCCTCGACGGTCATCTTGGAGTAGTCGTTCAGCACGCGGATTCGGTCGCCGACACCGCCGGGTTCGACGGCCAGGCCGCGGGCGCTGAGCGCGAGTCCGCCGGATTCGAGGGTGAGGATCATGCTTTCTCCTTTTTGGACGACCATCGGCCGGCCCAGATCGGCGGTCGCGATTGGCTGGCCTGGAGCAATGGCGTGTTTGGCGGCCAGGCCGACCGCGTCGGCCGGAACCCGCACGACGTCGCCGCGGGCAACACCCACGCGTTGGCGTGACCATTCGAGGTCGCCGCCGGCGACGACGTCGCCGGGCATGAGGCGACGGCGGGGCACCGGCAGGTCGACCATCGCCTGGATCCGGCCGGTGATGCGCAACTGCGTGACCGGCGCGTCGTCGGCTTGGACGTCGATCAGCGCGGAAAAGCGGCCGCTCACCTGGTCGAGGTCGAGCTGCTGGACAGTGACGTCGAGCTTGGCTTCGGCGGGCACGGGCGCGGCGGTGAAGGCGGCCATCTCGAGCTCGGAGTCGGTCGACGCGCCGGCGCCGAGGAGTGCGGTCCAGAGCGGCGGGCGGACGTCGTCGCGGGTCAGCGCGCGGCCGGGCCGCTCGAGGATGACCCGGTCGCCGCTGGTGCCAGGTCGCCAGTCAACGGCGAATTGACGGGCGATGGCGGCCAACTGGGCGGCTGACACGGTGATGCGGCCGTCGGGCGCGGGCGCCGGGCCGAGGGCGACGTCGTTGTCGACGCCGTCCCAGATGTCGGACAGGCGGACCACTGAGTGGGTCAGCGTGCTGAACGGCTTCAACGTGGCGGCGTCGGCGATCGTCGGCGCGACGCTGGGGACGGCCAGGGCGAGCAGGCAGGTGATCAGTCGCATGACTCAGCGCAGGTTTGTCAGGGTGGACTGCATCTGGTCGCTGGCGGTGATGACCCGGCTGTTCATCTCGTAGGCGCGCTGGGCGGTGATGAGGTTGGTGATCTCGGTGACGACGTTGACGTTGCTGGTCTCGACGAAGCCCTGCATGACGGTGCCGAAGCCGGGCGCGCCGGGGACGCCTGTAACCGGGTTGCCGGAGGCGCCGCTGGCGCGGAGCAGGTTGTCGCCCATCGACTCGAGGCCGGCCTCGTTGGCGAAGGTCGCGAGCTGAAGGGTGCCGACGGTCTGCGGCGTGGTCGTGCCGGCCAGCGTGACCTGGACCTCGCCGGAGTTGCTGATGGAAACATCCTGCGCATTGGGCGGGATGGTGATGCCGGGAGCGATCGCGTAGCCGTCGGCGGTGACGATCTGGCCATCCGGAGAAAGGCCGAAGGTGCCGTCGCGGCTGTAGGCGATGTCGCCGGTGGGCAGGGTGACCTGGAAGTGACCCTTGCCCTTGATGGCGACGTCGAGGCTGTTGCTGGTCTGTTGCAGGTTGCCCTGTTCGTTGATGCGGTAGATGGCGGCGGTCTTGACGCCGAGGCCGACCTGGGCGCCGGAGGGCACGACGGTGCCGTTGTCGGAGCTATTCGAGCCGACGCGGCGCAGGTTCTGGTAGAGCAGATCCTGGAACTCGGCGCGGCGGCGCTTGAACCCGGTCGTCGTCATGTTGGCGATATTGTTGGAGATGACTTCGACGTTGGTCTGCTGTGCCTGCATGCCGGTGCCGGCGATGTCGAGCGAACGCATTTAGATCTTCCTCGCGGTAATCTTGTCGATGGCGGATTGCATCCGGTCGGCTTCGGACTGGACGAACTGGGACGTGAATTGGAACGAGCGCATCAGGTTCATCATGCGGGTGGTCTCGGCGATGGGCTGGACGTTGCTGTCCTCGACGGCGCCCTGGACGACCTTGGCGGCGCCGACGGCGCTGGTCGGCACGTCGGCGCGCATCAGGCGCGCGCCTTCCGCGGTCATGCGGTTCGGATCGGTCGGCATGACTACGCCAATCTTGCCGATCGAGCCTGAGGAGCTGCTGACGGATCCGTCGGCGGTGATGCTGAGGTCGGTATCGTCGGGCGAGATGCGCAGTGGCTGACCAGCGGCGTCGAGCAGCTTGTTGCCGTCCATGTCGCCGATGGTGCCGTCCGAGAGCGGGGAGAAGCGGCCGGCGCGGGTCAGGCGCGGGCCGCGCGGGGTGCTGACGGTGAAGTAACCGTCACCGGAGATGGCCAGGTCGAGCGGGTTGCCGGTGTTCTGGAAGGCGCCGTTCTGCAGTTCGCGGTAGGTCGCGCGGTCCTGCGTGTAGGCGATGGTGCGCTCGCCCTTAGGGGAGTTTGTGCCGACCTGGTTGGAGAGCCAATCCGTGAACAGCACGCGGCTGGCCTTGAAGCCGGGCGTGTTGGTGTTGGCGAGGTTGGTCGCAGTCACGTCCATCTCTCGCTGCTGGGCGGAGAGGCGGGATAGGGCGATGTAGGTGGGCAGTTCCATCGGGGGCGTCCAGAGCGGTGTTGGCGCAGGGTGCGCAGACCACTAAGGGCAAACGGCGTGCCAGGCCGGGGATGGCGGAATTGCTGGGGTCGATAGGGTACGGGGGTCGGCAGAATGTGCCGGGGCGGGGCGAGGATGCCGGGTGTGGCCGGCAGGTTTGGTCGGAGCCGATGAGGCTCAGACGGGAAGGCGCAGGCGCGCGCGCAGGCCGCCGAGCGGGCTCTCCTCGAGATGGACTTCGCCGCCATGGGCGCGGGCGATGTCGCGGACGATGGTCAGGCCGAGCCCGGTGCCGTTGTCGGCCCCGGTCTCGAATGGCTTGAAGACGCTCTCGCGGCGGTCTGGTTCGATGCCGGGGCCGTCGTCGTCGACGAGGACGCAGACGTTGCGGCCTTGCGGCAGGACCGACAGACGGATGTGGGTGGCGTGGCGGCGGGCGTTGTCGACGAGGTTGGTGACGGCGCGCCGGGCGGCGTCGGGGCGGAGATTGACGGTTGGCTCGGCGGCGTGTCGAGTTGGACCGCGGCGCCGGCGCGGCGCGCGGCGCTGGCGACGTCTTCGAGCATGGCGGCCAAGTCGATCGGCTGGGCCTGTTCGGCGCCCTCGCCGCGGGCGAAGGCGAGGTAGCCGGTGATCATGCGGTCCATCTCCGCCAGGTCCGCCTCCATGTCGGCGATGTCAGGCGCCAGATCGGGCGTGTGCGGCAGCATGGCCAGCGCCAGGCGCAGGCGGGTGAGGGGGGTTCGCAGGTCGTGGGACACGCCGGCGAGCATCTCGGTGCGCTGGGTGAGGAAGCGTTGGATGCGGGCTTGCATGCGGTTGAAGGCGGTTGCGGCCTGGCGCACCTCGGTGGCGCCCTCCGGCTTGATGGGGCCTCGGTCGCGGCCGAGCCCGAAGGCTTCGGCGGCGGCGGCAAGGCGGCGAATGGCGCGGACCTGGTTGCGCAGGAACAGTGCGGCGATGCCGAACAGGAGCAAGGCGGTGCCGACGACCCACAGGACGAAGAGGTAGACGGTGCTGGGATAGAGGCGCTTGCGGGGCGCCTCGACCTCGAGCACGGCGTCGTCGAGCTGGATGCGGATCAGGACGGCGCGGGAATCGCTGGTCCAATCCATCGTCGAGGGCAGCACGACTTTGGCTTGCAGGGCTGCTGCGAGGTCGTCGTCCATGGGGCCGGGCAGGTTGACGCGGGGGCGAAGCTCGATGTGGGTGTTGGGGACGAGGCTCATGGGCAGCTCGAACAGGCGCAGCGCGGTGTCGAGGGTGCGCTGGCGGTCATCGGGGTATCGGTTGAGCAGGGTGATGGTCTGGGCGATCTCGCCGGCGATGGCGGTGGAGAGGCGGCGGGAGATGAAGTCGAGATGGCCGCCATAGAAGATAGTGAAGGTGACGGCCTGAAGGATCACCAGCGGGACGAGGACGATGAGCAGCGAGCGGCCGAGCAGGCCGCGGGGCAGGAAACGCTTGATCATCGCCACGGCGTCAGATGCCTGGCTTGAGGACGTAGCCGCGGCCGCGCACGGTATGGAGGAAGCGAGGCTCGCGCGGGTCGGCTTCGATCTTGCGGCGTAGGCGGGTGACCTGGACGTCGATGGCGCGCTCGCCGGCCTCATCCATTTGGAGGGTGTCGACGATTTCGTCGCGGGAGAGGACGTCGCCGGGTCGCCGGGCGAGGGCTTGCAGGAGGGCGGCCTCGCCGCCGGTGAGGTGGACGACGCCGTCGGGGCCGGTCAGCTCGGCGCGGGCGACGTCGAATTCGAGCGGGCCGAGGCGCATCTGGGCCTGCGCCTCGATGGCGACCGGAGCCCGGCGGCGGAGCATCGCGCGCAGGCGCAGCACGAGTTCGTAGGGCTCGAACGGCTTGGCGAGATAGTCGTCGGCGCCGGCCTCGAAGCCGGCGATGCGGTCTTCCGGAGCGCCCATGGCGGTGAGCAGCAGGATCGGCACGTCGGCGCGTTCGGCGCGGAGCGACGTGGTCAGCGCCAGGCCGGTCTCGTCGGGCATCATCACGTCGAGCACGAGGAGGTCTGGCTGGACGACGCGCAGCTTGTCGCGGGCATCGGCGGCGTGGCTTGCGGCGGTGACGCGGAAGCCCTGCTCGGCGAGGTAGCGGGAGAGCAGGTTGCGCAGGCGGACGTCGTCGTCGACCACAAGGACGTGGGTTTCGTCGCTCATGGGCGTCGCCCGGAGGGCTGGTCGAGCAGCGCGCGGGTGTCGTCGTCCATGATGGCGCGCATGACGCGGCGGAAGCCGTCGACTGCCGGGCCGCCGGATTCGCGGTAGGCGGTGGCGAGGCGCTCGCGCTGTTTGTCGAACAGAAGGCGTTCGAGCGCCTGGCCGGAGTCGGTCAGGCTGAGGAGCCGCTGCCGGCCGTCGACATGGCCGCGGGACTGGGCGACGTAGCCTTTCTCGACCAGCGCGTTGAGGACGCGGGCGAGGCTTTGCTTGGTGATGCGCAGGATGGTGAGCAGATCGCCGACGGTGATGCCCGGGGAGCGGCCGATGAAGTGGAGCGCGCGATGGTGGGCTCGGCCGAGGTCGAGATCCTCGAGCACGCGGTCGGCGGCGGCAGTGAAGTCGCGGTAGGCGAAGAAGAGGAGATCCTGGGCTTGGCGCATCTGCTCTTCGCGCAGGAAGAGGTGGCTGGCCCCGGCGGGCGGCTTGCTGTCGAGCGGCATCGGGCTTGGCTCCGTACGCGGCATGGAGATGGCACCTATTCCCGAGATGTATGGCAGCAACATTGACATAAATCGCATTTCATTTTACTAAATCTCGTGTTGGAGTAACTTTATGACACGGAGGCGGGGTGTGGCATTAGTTCCATTCGATGATCGAGATGGGGTCATTTGGTTCGACGGGGTCATGGTGCCTTGGCGAGACGCGAAGCTGCATGTTCTATCGCATGGATTGCACTATGCCAGCGGCGTGTTCGAGGGCGAGCGCGCATATGGCGGCCGCATCTTCAAGCTGCGGGAGCATAGCGAGCGGCTGATCCGGTCGGCGGCGGTCTTGGGCTTCGCGATCCCTTATTCGGCGGAGGATATCGACGCGGCGTGCCGGGAAGTGGTGGCGGCCAACGGGTTGGCGGATGCCTATGTGCGGCCGATCGCGTGGCGCGGGTCGGAGCAACTCTCGGTGTCGGCGCCGCAGAGCCGGGTCCATCTGGCGATCGCGTGCTGGGCCTGGCCGAACCTGTTCGGGGCGGATCGGATGAGCGGGGTGCGGCTAACGATGGCGCCGTGGCGGCGGCCGCATCCGCAGACGGCGCCGACGGAAAGCAAGGCTGCCGGGCTGTATATGACCGGGACATTGTCGCGGCATGCGGCGGAGGCGGAGGGGTTCGACGACGCGCTGATGCTGGATTGGCAGGGGCGCGTGGCGGAGGCGACAGGAGCGAACGTGTTCCTGGTGATCGATGGTGCGGTGCACACGCCGGTGCCGGAGGGGTTTCTCGACGGGATCACGCGGCGGACGGTGATGGAGCTGGCGCGGCGGCGGCAGATGACGGTGGTGGAGCGGGTGATCGAGGAGGACGAGCTGGCGCGGGCGAGCGAGGTGTTCCTGTCGGGCACGGCGGCGGAGGTGACGCCGGTGCGGCAGATCGGCGGGCATCATTACACGCCGGGGGCGATCACGGAGGTGCTGGTGCGGGACTACGAGGCGTTGGTGCGGGCGGCTGGGTAGGGTTTTTGGTTACTAAAAGTAAGTAGACTGGGGAGGAGAATCAGCCAGATGAGTCTGGCTTCGTAACGGTCGTGGACGGTCGAGAGTGCGCCGCCGGCGAAGGCGTTGGCGGCGATGCCGATGAGGAGGATTGCGGCGAGGTCGGCTCGCGTGGAGGCCGTGCGCAGGCCGCGGATCAGGATGATTGCCGTCGCGAAGATCGCCACCGCGAGGGTGGCGCGGTGGAGCGGGTTGAGGCGGGTTGCGAGCGGGGCGAGGGTGCCGTGCAGTTGGCGGCTTTGGTCGGCACGATGCAGCTCGGCGGGCGGATACCAGCGTTGGAGGCGGGGGCGGACGGAGTCGGCGAGGTAGTCGGGGACGAGGGTGTCGCCTAGGTCGACGCGGACCAGTTCGTGGGCGGTGTTGCGGTAGGCGTCGCGCAGGACGCGGAGGGGGTAGGTGCGGATGGTCCCGGAGACGATCTGGCTGGCTTCGGCGGCGAATTTCGGTAGGGGGGCGGGGTCGGACCAGAAGGGGCTGTTGGCGTCCCAGAGGAATTGGTCGCTGTCGTTGGTGAGCTGGTTGCGCCAGGGGCAGAGGATCAGGCCGGATTGGGGGCAGGATTGGCCGAGGTAGTCGCGAGCCGGGCCGTCGGCGATGAGGCGGGCGAGGGCGAAGACGGAGCCGTAAGGGGAGAGGACGGCCCGGCCGTGGCCGATCCAGTTGCTGGCGAGCAGGAAGACGAGGGCGGCGACGAGGCTGGCGAGGGGGTGCCAGGGGATACGGCGGCGGAGGAGGGTGAGGGCAGCGATCATGGCGCCGGCGAGGAGCAGGTGGGAGAGGTGGGCGGCGGTGGCGATGGCGGTGATCACCGTCACGAGGATGTGGACGCGGCGGGGCAGGGTGCCGAGCGTGGTGGCCAGGCCGAGGGCGGCGATGGGGGTCAGGGCGTCGGGCATCAGGGTGGATGCGAACCAGGGAGCGGCGGTGGCGACGGCCAGGACCAGGCAGAGGCCGAGGTGGCGGAGCGGGGATGGTTCTCCGAAGGCGCGCTGGGTGAGCCAGATCATGGTGGAGAGCAGGGCGGTCTGGGCGGCGACGGGCAGCCATAGAGTCAGATGCAGGCTGATGGCGGCGATGAGCGGGCCGTAGACGAAGGGTTTGTCCCAGCCCATGGCGGGCAAGAGGCCCATTTCGAGCAGGCCGCCGGTGTCGCTGAAGAGGATGGGGTAGCGGTTGAGGATCGCCGGGGCGGCGAAGAGGAGGGCGCCGGCCGTGATCGCGAGCAGGCGGGTCATGGGTCGCGCGGGGCGGTCTCCCAGCGGGCGGCGGCTTCGTCGTCCTGGGCGCGGGCTTCGACCCAGCGCTCGGAGCCGTCGTGGAAGCGTTCGCTCTTCCAGAACGGGGCGCGGGTCTTGAGCCAGTCGATCAGGAAGGCGGTGGCGGCGAGGGCGGGCTCGCGATGGGCGCTGGCGGCGAGGACGAGGACGATGGGTTCGCCTGGGGCGAGGCGGCCGAAGCGGTGGATGACGGTGCATCCGAGCAGGGACCAGCGGGTCTCGGCCACGGCGGCGATGGCGAGGAGCGCCCTTTCGGTCATGCCTGGATAGTGTTCGAGGGTGAGGGCCTCGAGGCTGCCGGAGCCGCGGACGGTGCCGACGAAGCAGCCGATGCCGCCGATGTCGACGCGGCCTTCGGTGAGGGCGGCGATTTCGGCGCCGGTGTCGAAGGGTTCGGTCTGGACTCGGATGGTGGGCATCAGCCGCCGGTCACGGGCGGGAAGAAGGCGATCTCGTCGCCGTCGCGGATGGCGGTTCGGGGATGGGCGAATTCCTGGTTGACGGCGGCGCGGACGAGGGTGGGGTGGGCGAAGGCGGCGGCGCCGGCCGGGTCGCGGTGCTGGAGGTGGGCGATGAGGTCGGCGACGGTGATGACGGTCGGGGGCGGGGCGACGTCTTCCTCGGTGCGCCCCATGCGTTCGCGCAGGGCGGCGAAGTAGAGGATCTTCAGCATGTCAGCGGCCTGTCGGCACGGTTTGGATGGTGCCGTCGGGATTGATGACGGTGCTGGTGCCGTTGCCGTTGGGGACCATGATAGCGCCGGGTCCGCGCGGGGTGTTGAGCTGGCGGTAGGCGTTGGTGCCGCCGGTGTCGACGGCTGGGCCTTCGGGAGTGTTGACGACTCCGCCGGGCGGGCGCGGGGCGCCGGCGGTGGGCGGCGGGGGGGCGGCGACGCCGGGCGCGTAGAGCGGTGGCGGGTTCCGCTCGACGCTGCCCGGCGGGGTCGAGCTGCCGCGGGCGGGGCGGGGCTGGCGATGGTCGGGCAGTCCGGGTTCGGCGCCTGGGGTGACGGTGGGGAGGAAGCCGCGCTGATCTTCGCGGTTCGGGTTGTTGGCGACGTCGGCGAGGGTGGGATCTCGGGTATCGAATTTTGGCCAGACGTTGCCGGGCTCGGTCTCGAGCGGGCGGACGTCGGATTGCAGGCCGCGGGCGCGGCGGACGTTTTCGCTGTCGGCCATGGGGATGTTGGGGTTGGTGCCGGGCACACTGAAGGTGTGTTCGATGAACTGGCCGAATCCGGTGCAGCCGGGGAGTCCGGCGAGCAAGAGGAGCGGGATCAAACGCCGCATTGGAGAATGTGCTCCTGGGTGGAGGCCTGGTTCGGCCGGCGACTGTGCCGGTCGGCTGTGCGGCGCACAAGCGGAACGAGGCGCATCAGCTTCGGGGAAGTGCGCCATCCGGGGCGGTGGCGTGGCGGAGGCCGGCCTTGAGATAATCCCATCCGGTGAGGATGGTGAGGACGGCAGCGATCCAGAGCATGGCCTCGCCGATACGCGAGACGGGGAGGAACTGGATGTGGAGCAGGGTTGCGGAATCGTCGCCGGCGATGAGGGCGCCGAGTGCGCCCATTTGGAAGCCGGTTTTCCATTTTGCCAGGGTGGTGACGGGTAGGCCGATGCGCAGGCCGGCGAGGTATTCGCGCAGGCCGCTGACGAGAATTTCGCGGAGCAGGATGACGATTGCGGGGTAGAGGCCCCAGGCGGAGAGACGGTCTTGGCCGGCGAGCAGCATGAGGGCTGCACCGACGAGGAGCTTGTCGGCGATCGGGTCGAGCATGCGGCCGATATCGCTGGTTTGGCGGCGGTCACGGGCGATGCGCCCATCGAAGTAGTCGGTGATGGCGGCGGCGCTGAAGACGATGCAGGCGGCGAAGTCCGCGGTCGGCGTATGGAGCGCCATGCACAGCGTAAGCACGGGAATGGCGGCGATCCGCGAGAGGGTGAGCACGTTCGGGAGGTCGGTCAGCACGATCGACGCTCCTTATATCTGGCGACGCCAGGCCGGGGATCTCTGGCTGCGCCAGGCCGGGGATCTCTGGCTGCGCCAGGCCGGGGTCGCCTGGGTCTGCCAGGGAGGGGGCGGGTTAGTGCAGCAGCCATGTGCAGCCGGCGCCGAGGAAGGCGAAGGCGGCGAGCAACAGGACGGCACGGAGGGCGGCAACCTGTAGGTTTGGACCGAGGACGTTTCGCAGCATGGTATCGCTCGGGTTCGGCATCGATATCTCCTGGGCGCACCTGCAATAGCCGAGATAGGCGTGAGCGCGAAGCCCGTCTGCTTGCTTGCGCGGCGGTTGCGGTGGATTTTGTCTCCATGCGGCTCGCAGCACTGACGATGGCTTACAATGAACCGGTGTGGGCCGGCGTATGGTCGCGCTTCTACGCGGGCCAGGTCGGGGCGGCAAATTGTTTCCTGCTGGATCACGGGTCCGACGATGGGAGTACGGAGGGGCTCGGGATCCATGTGGAGCGGCTGGGCCGGTCGGCGCTGGACGAGGATGCGCGGGCGGCGACGATCGGGTCGGTCACGCGTGAGTTGCTGCGGGGGTATGACGCGGTGGTGCATTCCGACGTCGACGAACTGGTGATCGCCGATCCGCGGCGGCATCGGGACCTGGCGGCGTATGCGGCAGCTTGCACGACAGCGGTGGTGACGAGCGTGGGGTTCGACGTGCAGCATCTGGCGTCGGAGGAGCCGGCTTTGGTCATCGGGCAGGCGATCGGGGCGCAGCGGCGCTGGGTTCGGTTCAGCGCGGCGATGTGCAAGCCGTGTTTCGTGCGGGAGCCGGTGGCGTGGTCACCGGGCTTTCACATGAGCGATGCGCCGATGGTCATGGACGGGTTGTTCCTGCTGCATTTGCGCTACGCCGATTTGGGATTGGGGCTGCGGCGGCTTGAGCGGACGCGGGGGCTGAATTTCGCGCATGCGGAGATCAATCCGCATCAGCGGGTCTCCGACGCGGCGTTTGCGGAGATGCTGGAGCAGATCGCGCAGTTGCCCCGGGAGTCGATCGGATTCGAGGTCGCGGAGGGGCCGTTGGCGGCCTGGGTGGAGCGGACGCGGGCGGCGCAGGCGGCGGGGGGCGGGGATTGGCTGGCGCTGGCGGGGGATCGGCTTTGGGAGTTGCCGGAGGCGTTTCGGAGGTTGTTCTAGGGAGCTTGCGGTCGATTAGGCGTGGATGGCCCGGACGAGCCGGGCCATGACGGATCGTGGGCGGATACGGTCTAAAAGGCGGTGAGGTCTGCGGCGTAGGTGCAGCGGGGGGTGGTGTAGGTGCCTTGGACTTTGGTTTCGGTCCAGGTTGCCTTGAAGGTGGTTTGATAGGGTTTGTGGTCGGCGCCGGGGCGGGATTTGGTGGCGGTGAGGGTGGTGGGGGTGGCGTCGCCTTCGAGGACCCAGGTGCTTTCGTCGGGGGTGAAGCTGACCTTGTTCTCGCGGAGAGTGAGCACGCCGCGTAGGGGCGGGCAGTTGGTGGGGTCGGTGGGCGAGACGAGCGGGCCGACGTAGCGGATTTGGGGGCGGTGGCGGATGCTGCAGCCGGCGAGGGCGAGTGCGGCGAGGATGGTCGCGGCGACGTGGGCTGCGGCGTGTGGGCGCCGGGTCATGCCAGGTCCTCTTGGTAGATGGCGACTCTGGTCGGGCCGGTGGCGCGGGCGACGCCTCGGTACATGCCGCGGGAGTTGAAGGGGAGGGCGTAGTTGCCCTGGTGATCGAGGGCGATCAGGCCGCCATCGCCCCCGAGGGCGGCGACGGCATCCAGGGCGGCGGCTGCGGCGGTGGCGAGGGGGTCGTTGGCCAGGCGCATTCGGGCGGAAATCTCGTGGGCGGCGGCGGCGCGGATGAAGCTTTCCCCATGTCCGGTGGCGGAGACGGCGCAGGTGCGGTCGGCCCAGGTTCCGGCGCCGGCGATGGGGGTGTCGCCGACGCGGCCGGGTCGCTTTCCGGTCATGCCGCCGGTGCTGGTGGCTGCGGCGAGCGCGCCGGATGCATCGAGGGCGACGGCGCCGACGGTGCCGTGGCGGTCGGCATCGTCGGCTGGGGCGGTGTCGGCGCGGAAGAGCTCGAGGGCGGCGCGGCGTTCTTCGGTGGCGAAGTATGCGAGGGGCTCGAAGGGGAGGCCTTCAGTTCGCAGGAAATCGAGGGCGGCGGGGCCGGCGAGCATGACGTGGGGAGAGCGCTCCATGACGAGGCGTGCGGCTTGGATGGGGTTGCGAGGGCCGAGTATGCCGGCGAGGGCGCCGAGCTGGGCGGTGCGGCCGTTCATGATGGCGGCGTCCATCTCGATCGAGCCGGCGCTGGTGAAGACGGCGCCGCGGCCGGCGTTGAAGTTCGGATCGTCCTCGAGGGCGGTGACGGCGGCGACCACGGCGTCGACCGCGCTGCCGCGGGCGGCCAGGACGTGCTGGGCGGCGGCGAGGGCCTGGTGGAGGCCGGCGAGGATGGAGGCTCGCTTGTCTGGGGTGAGGCGGTCCGGATGCATGGTTCCGGCGCCGCCGTGGATGAGGATGGTTGGTTGGGGCATGGCCGGGACGCGATAGCCGAAGCGGGGTAGATTGGCGACTGTGTTGTCGAGAGATGAAGAGGGTTGGCTATGAGCGAGTACGTTATTCGGGTGCCGGCGCAGGCGATGGTTCCGGTGGTGGGCGGGGGATCGTTCCCGGTGCGGCGGATCTACTGCGTGGGGCGAAACTACGCCGAGCATGCGCGGGAGATGGGCCATGATCCCGACCGGGAGCCGCCGTTCTTTTTCATGAAGCCGGCGGACAGCGTGGTCGTCGGCGGGGCCGACATGGCGTATCCGCCGGGGACTTCAGATCTGCATCACGAGCTGGAGTTGGTGGCGGCGCTCGGGTCGGGTGGGACGGACATCCCGGTGGACGAGGCGCTGGGTCATGTTTGGGGTTATGCGGTTGGGTTGGACATGACGCGGCGGGACCTGCAGGGGGAGGCAAAGAAGCTTGGCCGGCCCTGGGAGATGGGGAAGGGGTTTGACGGGTCGGCGCCGATCGGAGAGATGGCGGAGGCCGGGTCGTTCGATCCGACGCGCGGGGGGATCGAGTTGCGGGTCAATGGCGGGGTTCGCCAGAGCAGCGATCTGTCGAAGATGATCTGGAGCGTGGCAGAGACTATCTCGTATCTGTCACGACTGATGCGGCTCGAGGCGGGCGACCTGATCATGACCGGGACGCCTGAAGGCGTGGCGGCGGTGGGGCGGGGCGATGTGCTCGAGGGGAGGATCGAGGGCCTGCCGCCGTTGCGGACGCGAGTGGCGTGATCGGACGGCGCGCTCCGCTTTGCGGGAGCGCGCCGGCTTGGCTTCAGTAAGGCGCGTAATAGGCCGGCGGCGGGTAAGCCGGGGCATAAACCGGTGGCGCGTAGGCATAGACCGGCGGCGCGTAGGCATAGCGCGGCGGGTAATAAACGCGCGGGGGCGGGGCATAGACGACTGGCGGGGGGGCGGCGTAGGGCGCGGCGAGGAGAGCGCCGACGCCTAGGCCGAGCAAGGCACCGCCGACGATGGCGCCGGGTCCGATGCCGTAGCCGCGGTGACCGTAGCCGCGCCCGTAACCGCGGTGCCATTGTGCTTCGGCCGGGGTTGCGGTGGCGGCGAGGCCGGCGACGAGGGTCGAGGCGGTCAGTGCGATGGCAAGATACTTACGAACCATTTGAGATCACCCTAGAGGCGGAACATGCTGCGGTCTGAGGGATCAAGTAGGCGGCGACGGCGGCGAATTTAAGGCGTCTGCGGGTTCAGGCGATCGTCAACGGTTTCGTGATGTCCGTAGGAATGTTTACCTTGACATCTGCCCCAGAGAATTCGGTAATGATGAGAGATGCTGCGCGACATGAGCGGCCTTGTTTTGGCGTGCTCTTTTCAGATTTGGATCCGTTTGTCGGGTCGGATCTGTCGGGTCGACAGTCCATTTTCATTCAGGTGGAGGGATAGGTGAGCGAGCTCACGCCGTTGGGAGTGTTGCTGCACATGATGCGGAAGAAGTGGAAAGACGAAGATTTCGATGGGGCGGTCGCTTTGGCGAAGATCGCCGCGCCGTATCTGCATGGGAGAGTACCGGCGTCGCGTCCGCGGGGTGATCTGGCTGGAGCAACTGATGCAGAACTGGACGAATTCGAACGTCAAAACGGAGAAGTCGCTGCGAAATACGCTCCGGGAGAGTCTGTATGAGTGGGCCACGGCGGCACTCTCGCCGCAGGGGCATGCTCCGGCGGCGCATCACCGGCTGCTGATCCGGGAGCTGGAGGGTTTGGCGAACGGGCGGTGGGATCGGCTGATGCTGCTACTGCCGCCGGGTTCGGCGAAATCGACGTATGCGAGCTTGTTGTTCCCGCCTTGGTTCCTGGCGAACAAGCCTTATGCGCACGTGATCGCGGCGAGTCATACGTCGAGCTTGGCGCGGTCGTTTGGGCGCGGGGTGCGGAGCTTGATCGAGGAGCATGGGTCGCGGTTGGATCTGTGGCTGGATCCGAACAACCGGTCGGCCGGACGGTTCGGCGTTGTGGGCGGGGGGAGCTATTTTGCGACCGGCGTCCGCGGGCCGATCACGGGGCGGCGGGCGGACCTGCTGCTGATCGACGATCCCGTGAAGAGCCAGGCCGAAGCCGATAGCGGGACGGCGCGGGATCATTTGTGGGACTGGTTCCGCTCGGACCTGGTCACGCGGTTGAAGCCGGGCGGTCGGGTGGTGCTGGTGATGACGCGTTGGCACCCGGACGATTTGGGTGGACGGCTGCTGCAATCGGCGGATGCGTGGCGGGTGGTGCGGTTGCCTGCGTTTGCGGAGAGCGACGACTTGCTGGGCCGGTCTCCGGGGGAGCCGCTATGGCCGGAATGGGAGGACGCGGCGGCGCTGGGGCGGAAGCGGGCGGTGCTGGGCGATCGGACGTTCGACGCGTTGTTCCAGCAATCGCCGCGGACGGCGGGCGGGCGGCTGTTCAAGACGGCGAACCTGGTCGTCGTGGAGGAGCGTGCGCGGGGTGTGAGTGTCCGCGCATGGGATCTGGCGGCGAGCAAGGACGGCGACTGGACGGCGGGCGTGCTGCTGACGAAGACGGCGGAAGGGAGCTATCAAGTCACTGATGTCAGGAGGTTGCAGGGCGGACCTGAGATGGTGGTGCAAGCTATTCGGGAGACGGCGTCGCGCGATGGCAGCGAGATTGCGATCGGATTGCCGCAGGACCCCGGGCAGGCCGGGCGAGCGCAGGTCTTGTATATGACGAAGGCGCTGGCCGGGTATCGGGTGGTGAGCAGCCGGGAGAGCGGATCGAAGGAGACGCGCGCCATGCCGGTTGCGAGCCAAGTCAATGCTGGTGCGGTTACGGTTTTGAAGGGGGCGTGGAATCGCGACTTTATCGAAGAATTACAGGATTTTCCCGGGGGGGCTAAAGACGATCAGGTGGATGCGCTGAGCCGTGCGTTCTCGATGGTGCTTGATCATACGCCTGCGGCGCGGATGCAGCGGACGAGCTTCGGGGTTCGGTGAGATGCCGATCGTAGAATTGCCGCTAAACTGCCGTTACTAAATGAAACCGGCGTTCTGAAAGCGTTCGTTTACGTTTGCATTCTGTGTTGGACAGGTTAGGTCAGAAAAGGAGTTGGTTTGGCAAACGCCGTCTTCTCGCAAGGCGGAGTAAATGAGCGTTTGCGAGACTAACCGCCAGTTTTGACGAGTTACCGGTGTGATCACGCTTGCCGTTTCAGGAGATGCCGATGAGTAGTCGGGACCAATCCGCGGCGGCACAAGCTCTGGAGAGCGAGTGGCCGGAGCGGCTTTGTCGCGGGGTGCGGCGGGTTCTGCGCGATTGCGGGCTTTCGCATTCGGAGTGGGTCGCGCACGGTTTCGATGTTCATCACATCGTGGCAGCGGGATTGGATGGCGCGCTGCCGGCGCGGCGGGTGATGGGTCGGTGGTCGATCAGCGTCCATAGCGTGGTCAACGCGGCGATTGTTCCGCGCAACTTTCACCAAGGCCAGGGATTGCATCGACTGGAGTTCCTGCAACTGATCAACCAGCGCCTGTCTGCGGCGGAGATGTTCGCCGAGGCTGTGATGCAGCATGGAGGGTTTGGTGCGGGCCGTCTCATGATGCTCCAGACCATACAAAAGATTGGAAGCGAGCTTGTTTTACGTTCTGGTGACGGTGTAGCAATTCGCCTGCAGTCGGCGTTGCATGGGGCGTTGACGCCTCCTGCGGAGGCTGGGCACGGGCGTGCGGGTTTGCGGTCGGACGTAGGCGGCAAGGCAACGGGCCGCCACGTCCGGGAGCGCAGTTTCGCTTCTGGTGAAGGGTCTGACCGAGGCGATGCGGCTGTACTTGGTTCGCGGCGATCTGGCTTTCAGCTTGCTCCAGCCTATCCCTGACGCGGGTTGGCAGTGGCGCGGCGGCGTGCCGGCGGCCCTGCCTTGGGAGGCGCCGTACCTGATCCCACTTGGCGGCGAGGACGCTGAGTTCATCGAGGCTGACTGCTTTTCGCTGAACACTGGGACGGATGGCTTTATCGTGAGCGAGTTTGCGCGGGCGAAGCTGGACGCGCTGCTTTCGCCGGCGGGCGAGTTTCTGCCGATCCGGGTCTGTGGGCGCCCTTACTGGTGGTTCAACTGCCTGGTTGCGGTTGAGGCGTTGGACCGGGATCAGACCGAGGCTGATTGGGGCCTGGTCGAGGGTGATTGGGGCTCGTTTCGTTGGATCACGAGCACGCGACGATTGGCGTTCGACCCGGCTCGGCTTGCGGCGGTGCCGGCGATGTTCCGGATTCCGGAATACCCGCAGGGGGTGTTGTTCGCCACGAGAGGGTTGGAGGAGGCGGTCGAGCAGAACGAGCTAACCGGGTTCCGCTTCGACCTGATTTGGTCGTCGCGCGATGGAGGGGTGAGCGATCCGCCGGGCGTGGGTCTCGGCGGGATGTTCGATGAGATCGCGCGGGATGACAGCGAGAGTCGGCGGGCGGCGGCGCGGGCCGTGTTGGAGCGACGCGGGCGGCTTGACCGTCGGAGCTAGATGCGCCGCGTATTAGGAAAATAGGCCTTGAACAACCACCCCAGATTCTTTAAGGATCTGGCTTACGGTTGAGCGTTTCCCGTTCTGTCAGGCCGGGGACACCGGCCGCAGCGGACATTGCTTTTCCTCCCTGCCATTTGGCTGGCTCGTATCCTGACGGGCGGGCGCCATCCCCTTCATCGTGAGGACGCTGCGACGCGGCTTTTTGGCGCGTCTGGTCGTGCTCCAGCATGGAAGTGCTCATGCATGTTCCAATCGATTTGCGAGAACATTCCAGCCGATCCAGAATTCCCGCACCGTGCGCGCCGGTTGGATCTGATGCGGCGCGTTCTCGATGGGACGCTATACGATGCGTTGCCATACGAGTTCCACGACGAGCGGTCCTCGTCGGGGGAGTATATCCCGTTGCGGCGGCGGCGGCCGAGCGTTCGTTATTCGCTCGCGCGGATCGTGGTTGAGGACAGCGTCGCGCTTCTGTTCAGCGAGGGGCACTTCCCGGTTGTGGCCAGCCCGGACGATACTGTTCGCCAGGCGCTTGCGGCGATTGGTCGGGATTGCAAGCTCAACCAGGTGATGATCGAGGCTGCGATCCGCGGGAGCATTGGCAGTTCTTGCGTCTTGCTCAGGATCTTGCGTGGGCGCGTGTTCCTCGACGTGCTGGACACGACGTGGCTGACTCCGACATGGGACCCGGGGGAGCCGGATGCTTTGTTGAGCGTGATCGAGCGCTACAAGGTGCCGGGCGCGGATTTGCTGGCGGCTGGTTACGACTCGGTCGAGCCGGGGGCGGTTTACTGGTTTCAGCGGCGGTGGGATCGGTCAGAGGAGACCTGGTTCGTGCCGCAGCAGGTGGGTGGATTCGGCGAGATGGTCGTCGACAGC
>JAABUZ0100002919.1_pt1 | contig 26981 bp, 24 predicted proteins | sample 5562091 | NCBI WGS metagenome assembly JAABUZ01 (sample SAMN12813069, study PRJNA571459) | rock metagenome | isolation source: Antarctica rocks | place: Antarctica: Victoria Land, Linnaeus Terrace sud | collected 2015-12-21 | reverse complement strand
TTGGAGCACAGCCCACAAGGATAAGCGAACCCTGACCCACGTCTGGCGTCGATTGAAATAAGGATGCAAGCCGGGTGCGAATGATGGAGGTGGCGAAGTGTTCAATTGTCACAGAGATCTGCTTCTGCTCCCACAGCGTTCCGATGCGATAAAGGACGGCTTGCAAAAGATTCATACACACGGTCTCAACCGTGTCATCTAGAAACGCCTGATCGAGCAGGCGCTGCACATCCTTCTCGTTCATATGCAAAAGTGCATCTAACAGCTTCTCCTCTAGAGGCTCAAAGTCTCGCGTCTGCATCTGATTCAGCCTCGCGCTCTGCACCATATCTGCCAGGCGAGCGGCCTGTAGAGGAATTGTGGCAAGAACACGCTGAGCATCCCGAGCAGGTACTCCCGCCTCAATAAGATAAATCGCCTGCGCCTGAGTCACCTGAACGGCAAAGATCTCTATTTCTAAAGGAAGTGTTCCTTGCTGACGGAGCTCGGTGAGCCTTTGCAGCACTGGCAGGAGCAGTTGTTGGCAGACAGACAGGGCGGGATGGATGGCGAACGCGTTGGAGAGGAGATGTTCAACGACCTGCTCGTCCTTCGAGGAGATGGCTCGGAGAAGCGGATCATGCAGTTCGTGTAAGTCATGAAAGGGTGGCAGCGAGAAATTGCGTGGATTGGTTAGGCGACCGAAGAGGTATGCTGGTTCAAATTTTGCCAGTTCGACGACGGCTTGCGGCATGCTGAGGCCGGCAGCAAGTCGCTTGCGTAGCCAACGCAACGCTGCTATATCTCGCCAGGAATACATCTTGTGCGTATTGCCTCCAGATCGAGAAGGAGGAATATTATAACGATACTCCCATACTCTTAGCGTGCTTAGAGGAATGCCACTCTCCAACACCGTCTTCTCAATATCTAGTCGTGGAATAGCTTCAAACATCTGCAGATGTGGATGTGGATCATTCGACTGCGTACCGGGGAGAGCGGAAGCAGGAGGTAGTGAGGAGGAGGAGGCAGGCAGGGAGCCCGTTGGGTTTGCCGCGCGAACTCGTGTGGCACTCGAATTGTTCAAGGAAGAAGCACGTTGCGCACTATCGGTAGAATCATTGTACAAGGAACTTCGCTCATCCATACATAATCTCCTAAGTTGCACCTATTTCGGCTAAACTAATTATAAAAGAAGACAGGTTACATGTCTCTCTTTTCCAGAGAGTATAGTACTTTTCACTAGCGGAAGAATACTACACTAAAATAGTTTTACTGGCTAGACAAAGGATGTAGCAACTGAGAAACAACTATGGGTCAACTTCGTCTTTTGGCGGCACCCGCGTACTACGTTGAGGAGCGTCCTGGCGGGCCTTGATGGATGCGCTGGCGCACTTGCTCCAGGGTGTTTTCCCAGTTGAAGCCAGCCTGCCACCAGGTGACGCCGACTTCAGCATAGGCGGCGATGAGTTCCGCGTTCTCCGGTTGGTCGTTGCGGTTCATGTGATGAGTGGTGATTACGTCGAAGGGAACTTTCTGCTCTTGCTGCTCCTGGACGTAGGTGATAACTTCTTTCAGGTCTTGTGGCGTCATGTCGCGGTCACGGATGAGGGGGTCGATGCCATCCCATTGGGCGGCGCGGCGGAAGGGCTTTTTGTTGGGCCAGAATCCCGCGACCCAGATGGGGATGCGCGGCTGCTGTACGGGTGTGGGCAGGGCACGGATGTTGGTGAGGTGATAGTGCTGGCCCTCGTAGCTGAACTCCTCGCCGCTCCACAGCCGTTTGATGATCTCCAGGCTCTCGTCGAGCATGCTGCCGTGAAGCTTAGGGTCAGTGACTTCGCCGTAGCCGCTGTACTCTCGATGCCCATCGTGGCCCAGGCCCACGCCGAGGATGAGCCGCCCATCGGAGAGATGGTCCAGCGTGACGGCCTCGCGGGCAACGATCCAGGGGTGGCGGCGCGCTAGTGGAGTGACCATCAGACCAAACTTGATGCGCTTCGTGCGTAGTGCGATCGCCGCCATCTCGATCCAGGGATCGGCCATCACCGGCGACTTTCCTGGGCCGACGCTGTAGTCGATGTGGTCCCAGAGAAAAAAGCCGTCCCAGCCCTCCTGCTCCGCCTCGTACGCCAGTTCCGCCACCGCGCGCACATCACCGAACTCGTTGAAATTTGGAACATTGATGGCAAAGCGCATACGTTGTCTCTCCTCAAAATAAAATAGCAAAAGGTTGTGCAGCCTACTATCAGCTCAGCACAACCTTTCTGGCAAAGGTTTCTATCCTAGAGTATCATATTTCCTATCATTCGTAATAACGTATCTTGTCTTCTCCGGCTACTCTTTTTTGGGTGGCCGAGGAAAAAGATCATTGCGAAAGCCCTCGGTATCGGGCTCCTTCAGCCGGAACTTCTCCTGCCTCTTCTGATTCTCTTGCTCAGCTTGTAACTGACGCTGGAACATATGGTTCTGCAGCTTATTGGCGCGGTAGATCTGTAGGGCCTGTTCCATATGTGTTGGGCAGCAGGGTAGAAATGCCTGACCAATCGGAACACTCCAACTAGCAGGCGCCCCACAGCGCTTTCCCGTTCCCACAGGCATCTCGCAAGGAACATCTCTATCTAATCCACACGCAATAAAGTCGCGATCAAACATACAAGTACGCCTTTCCAACGAGCACCTATTTTATGTTCCTCCCGCTCTCGTATAAAAATGCCATACTGGTTAGCAAAACGCAAGCTCATCAATAAAAACGTAAAAAGGTTACAGGATAACTAGGAGTATTATCCTGATTCATTGACTTGATAATAACAATCTGTTTAAGATTAAAGAGAGCCAGTTGCCTTGTATTACACAACGGCTTGATTTATAGGTAGGCAAAGGAGAAACACTGATGAGCCAATGGCCACAACCCGATCCATACGAACAGTATCCACAATCATATACTACCCAACCAGGGCAGCAGGGCTATCAGACGCCTTACCCTCCAGCCTCTCCCTATGCAGGCCCTAACCCCTACCCTCCGGCTGCACCTTACCCACCAGCTGGTTCCTATCCAGCTCCTAATCCCCCCTATCCTCCGAACACCTTTTATTCGAACGTTCCCCCACGCCCTCCCGTCGCCCCTACGCCTCCTGAAGTCGGACGTGGTTTCGCCCTTGCAGGGCTTATTCTAAGTATTTTCGCTCTGCTGACTTCTCCAGTGCCTTTTTTTGGCCTTCCCATTACCATTGTTGGAATCGTTCTTAGCTCCATAGGGCGTCGTTCCTGGTCGCGTCGAAAAATGGCAACCTGGGGACTTGTTCTCTGTATCATCGCCCTTGTGATGACGGTCGGCTGGGGCGTCTGGGGAGGAACGATGGCATATATAAGATCCTCACATTAAATAGACATGAGACTTTCTCTTACAACAGAGTACTCTGTACCGACAAAAAACTTAGGCGTCTGAAGAACCAGGAATCCATCCTGTCTGCTGAGCCCATGCATCCGCTTGAGCGATAACCTTCCAGATAAAGGGACTTTTGGCCTCTGTGTAGGCAACTCGATCCTCGACCCGAGAATATTGCTGTGCTAGTCTGATTTTCAACTGAGTATATTGAGACGCAACATCTGGATGAGTTCGCATATAATCACGGAAAAGCAATGCAAACTGTTCACTGAAACTTCCTGCTCGCCGAACGTGGATATGTACTCGTCGTTGCCCAGGAGCCTCACGGAAGTAACGTTTTGTCCGCTCCGGGTTGTCGGCACGAAAGATATATCCAAGACGCTCTAATGGGAGCCGGTAGGCATCAAGCGGCTCAAAATCAGCTATAGAGATTTGGATATCAATGACTGGCTTGGCTGCAAGTTGAGGAATGGAAGTGGAGCCGATGTGGTCAATGCGAAAAGCAACGTGTCCGAGAGCGTCGCGTAGGGGCAGTGCGAGTTGTTGAAATTGCTGAGGCCAGGTCAAATTATAAGGAACAATGCAGACCGGATCGCCAGCTTTCATGAACTCAGACATAGGTATCATCTCCTGAAAAACATGTACAAAAGGGCTCGATCATAAAGAGCATCAACTAGTAGTATACATTAATATATATCTTCTTCAGCTTCTTACCAGGTCCACCGGGATTTCTGTTCAAGGAAGTTATTGGTCTTTAACTCTGCCCCCTACAAGGCTTGATTTTTGGGAGATTATAGGTTACTCTTACCTATGTGATATTATCATAGGTAAGAGTAACCTATAGTGCCAGGAGAGCGTCGGACGCTCATCGTCTTCGCTTTCTTCCCTTGCTGTCTTATGTGCACGCCTTCGGTGTGCCTTTCTGATGGTTTTACATTTTTTCATTTTGCATACTTTTTTATGCTCTGCACAAAAAAGTATGCAAAATGAAAAAATGTAAAACCATCTCTAAGGGGAGATATGTATTCGGACATTTTAATTCTGGTTATGTTAGGCAATCGGTCGATGCACGGCTATGAGATCAAGAAGCAGGTGGAGCTGGTGCTTGGGGGTTCGGTGGCGCTGAATAATAAGGTGCTCTATCCGACGTTGAAGCGCTTCGAGGCGATGGGGGCGGTGCAGCGCGAGGTGGTGCGGCAAGAGGGGAAGCCTGATCGGCATCTGTATTCTCTCACCGACTCCGGGCGCGAGTTGATGCAGATGCTGTTGCAGGATGCTTCGCCCGACGTTCTGCGCAACAACGCAGAGTTTCTCGTGCGCGTCTCCTTGTTTAACCTGCTCGAACCGGAGGCGCGGCGAGAGATTCTTTCCACCAGGGCCGAGATTGTGCGCAAAGGTGTTGCTCATCTTCAAGAGATGAGGAAGCTGGCCCGCGAGCGTAATGCTAATGCGTTTGCGGAGGAGGTCATCGCCTTTAATGAGCAGCGAGACCTGCACGAGCTTGCATGGATTCAGGCGTTGATGCAAAAATCTCAAGAATGACGAAAAGGAGAAAGGAGACCATGATGGAAAAACAGGACACTCAGATCTGGGAACGCGGCACGACTGACGCGCCTCTTCCACCTCTGGCCGATGCTCAGGATGTGAACAGAGATCCATTTCTAGCGCTCTATTCTAAACTAGGACCCATCTACCGCTTGCCTCGGCCAGACCAGAAGCCGCTGGTCGTGCTGGCCGGAGCGGAGGCGAACGCATTTACGAGCCGTTATGGCGACGAGTTTTTTGTGAGCGCGGATCTGTGGAAAGAGTTTAATAATGCGATGGGCGGGATGGCTGGAGGTATGACGACGATGCGCGACGGCGAGGCCAATCGCAAACGGCGGGCGCATACAGGCCGCAGCTATTCGCGTGTCCAGGTCCTCGATCAATTGCCCCGCATGGTCGAGATCACACGAAGATATGCGCAGTGGCAGCCCGGCCAGAGCATAGAGGTCCTGCCTTCTCTGCAACGCATCGTCGCCGAGCAGCTCGGCCAGCTCCTCGTCAACCACAGCATCGGCGACTATCTAGAGGACTTCGTTCTCTACCTCTCAACCTCGATTGCTAGCTCGTTCATCACGAAGAATCGCGAGACCCTCTCCTCACCACGCTTCCAGCAAGCCCGCGAGCGCGTGATGGAGCTAGGACATATAATCGTCGCGGCACATAGAGCAGCACCTCCGCATGACCGCAAGCCTGACATGATAGACGAGGCTTTGGAACGGGCGGCCGCTCACCCCGAAGTCTACACCGAGACTCGATTAGCATTCGTCGCCCTGGGACCTCTGCTGGCGGGCTTAGAGACGGTTGCTCGAACAGCCACGTTTATGCTCTATGCCCTGCTCACCAATCCAGCCGCGCTCAAACGGGTGGTGGACGAGGCTAATCAGGCCTTTGAGCATGGTGAGCTTACCTGGGAGACGCTCAAGTCGATGTCCGCCACTCAGGGAGCGGCGATGGAGACGCTGCGGATGTATACTGGAGGAGGCTTTGGTGCAATCGTCGCCCAGCCGTTCACCTTCGCCGGCTATCGCTTGGAGCCGGGAGACGAGGTATACGTCTCGATGACCGTTCCACACTTCCTACCCGAACTTTTTCCCCAGCCAGAGACGTTTGATATCGATCGCTATTCCGAGCCGCGCAACGAACATCGTCAGCGCGGCGCATACGCGCCCTTCGGCCTCGGCGAACACTCCTGCCTGGGAGCGGGCATTGCCGAAATTCAGCTCATGCTCATCGCCGCCATCCTGCTCTCCACCTATCAATTCGAACTCGACCCGCCGGGCTACCAGCTCAAGCATGGCCAGCAGTTGGCCGTTGAAGATGATGTGGATGGCACGGCGGGCCAGCAATTCCGCTTGAGAATCGCTAGCAGAGGGCGATAATAATCGATCTTCGCCACCCGCGTAGCAACAATCCCTTGTGGTTGTCGTTGATGGGCGCTTGGAGGAGGCCATCAACGACAACCACAAGGGATTGTTGCTACGCGGGCTTTGAGGCGAGGGCAACGACGACAACCGCAAGGGATTGTCGCTACGCAGGTTCGTTAGCAGGGAGTTCTGATTCAGATTTTTGAGCTGTTTCCTGAAATATCGGCTCATCATCAGAATTCTCTTCTAAAGCTGCCAGGCGTCGATAGATGGATGTATACCTGTTGAGAGCATGTTCTAATGTATAGTCTTGTTCGATGGTGGTGCGTGCCTCTGCTCCATATTTGCGCGTGAGAGCCGGATCTCGCAGTAATGTGACAAGCGCCTGAGCCATCTCTTCGTAGTTTTCCACCTCGACCAGCAGACCGTTAACGCCATGTTGGATCACATCTTCACTGCCACTCACGCGTGTGGCAACGCAAGCCAGCCCGCTGGCCATCGCCTCTAACAGCGCATTGGGCATTCCCTCCCAGCGCGAGGGTAGAACACTGATTAAGCCTCGGTGAAGTTGCTCGGGCACGTCATTGCGTAGGCCCGCGAATTCAACGCTCTGAGAAATTTTGAGGGCGTCGGCCATATGGTCCAGTTGATCTTGCATTGGTCCGTCACCGAGAATGACCAGCTTCGCCTCTGGCTGCCTCTGCTGAACCAATCTCCATGCCTGCAGTAAAACGTCCAGGCCCTTCTCGTAGCGGGCGTTGGACACACAAACGACAGTCTGCGTCCTTTTCTCACCCTCGTCTGATACTGGTTGGAAGCGAGCAATGTCAACTCCGTTAGGAACGAGTTGTGTGCCGGATAGATCAAAGTCGTTCTCTTGTAAGTAGCGCAGCATCCGTGAGCTCAAAACAATGACTACTGCGCCGACCTGCTTCAAAAGCGTACGTGTGCAGTTCACAACGAGAGTGCCAGCGCTCTTCAGGCCGTAGAGGTCGCCATCAATCCAGGTTTTGCCATCAATGCGTAGCCAGGGTGTATTTGGATCGAGTGGCCCGGCGAGCAGTCTTACCGCCCTCCGTGTTTTCGTTGCCTTATCCGCTCCTGCGCTGATGACAACGACAGTCATGGGTTTATGCGCGAGTCGACAAACAATGGCCAGTGGCAAGACCAGAACACTAAATTGACAGACCTGTAGCACATCAAAATGCTTTCGATGCTGCCAGATGGTCCAACTCATCGCGAGCATAGCAAGAAGATAAAGAAATTGTTGTGCTAGCCGCGGCAGCTTTTCGCGTCGGCCCAGGAAGAGGCCCGCCACTCGTTTCACCGGAACGCCTTTCACACTTTCTTCTGCCTGCCAGAAGTGCTTATGACGAAAGGTCAGAACCCGAACATCATGTCCGGCTTCCAGTAAGCGCTGACATTGTGCGAGTGTTTGGGTTTCTGCACCACCAATAGAGGGGAGAAAGGTGGTGATCGCTACATAGATTCTTGGTTTTTGTATCATATTGCTATTTCATGCCTTGCCCAAGTTTTTACTGTCATACTGTCACAATTATGATATGATGACCGGACTTCTAAAGTAAGATCGTTGATCGGTCAAGTGGAACTATACTTTACAAATGTGAGTAGCAGATTAATGTTTCATACTTTATTGTGATGACCAATCTTACTATCATGGTTCGATACTAGCACGCCCGGATAAAACACGTCAAGCGATAGGACAAAAATATGCCATTTTGTACCTGCCTGTGTGAAACAAAATGACGCGTCTCTTGTCAAATAACAAGCCCATCGTTAAAAGTAAGGAGTAGCTCAACACTCAAGTACAGACCTCGGCTGAGCCTTTTTACCTCTGCTTTACCTCTGCCTTGAAGTTTCTTGCTCCCCAGATTGAAACTTCTTTTTCACAAAAAGCGTGTTGGACGCCCATCGTCTTCGCTTCCTTCTCTTTCCAGTCCATGCGCACGCCTTCGGCGTGCCCTTCTTCTTAAGGATAGTTTTACGTTTTTTACATTTTCATACTTTTTTGTGCTTTGCGCAAAAAAGTATGAAAATGTAAAAAACGTAAAACTATCCTTAAGAAATGTTTCAGGCAGCGAAGCTGCACACTCCTTTCTGCTCAGAACGTGGAGACGATGGGCGTCCAACACTTTCAAAAAGCGTGTCGAAGCCCTGTAGATTGAAACTTCTTTTTCACAGAAAGCGTGTCGAAGGCAAGCGCTCTATTCAGGTAATTGCACCTTTATAAGAGATAAGGAGCTTATCATGTCTGCTAATTCACCAAATGATTTGAATAAAAGGTCAACAACGGGCAGTGTCTTTCTTCGGAATCGCACGTTCTTCATTGCGGCGGGCGCTGTTCTTCTCGCGTTAATTATTGCAGCTGCCGTCCTACAATTTACCAATTTATCTGCATCAAGCACACGCCTCACTCCTGCTCCCGCTCAGGGCGGACCAGGTGGGTCAGGAGGTGGTTCTGGTGGAGGACCAGGAGGATCTGGAGGAGGACCGGGTGGCTCTGGAGGGGGATCGTCAACTGGCTCTGGCGGAACGGGAGGCACAAGTGGTGGAGGATCATCCACCGGCGCTGGAGGAACGGGAGGTACAGGAAGTGGCACTGGTTCTGGCGGCACGTCAGGCTCATCTAATGGAGCGGGTGGCTCCTCGACGGGAACAGGTGCCAACGGTGCGGGCGGTTCCTCGACGGGGACAGGGGCGAATGGAACGGGTGGCTCGTCAACCGGTACAGGAGCGAATGGCTCGTCAACGGGAACAGGGGCTAACGGATCATCAACAGGAACGGGAGCCAATGGAACGGGCGGCTCGTCAACGGGAACAGGGGCTATCGGATCAGGAGGCTCATCGACGGGAACTAATGGAACGGGAGGCTCGTCTTCACAACAACCAGTTCCAACTACTGCGCCTCCGGCCCAGCCAACACCGTAGCTCATGCAGCGACAGAGGCTTGTCCCATTGACTCCAACTACTGGTGAAGAAATGTAGAGGAGAGCAGACGGGGGCGCTGGCTCTCCATTTCACCACCTTTTCTATCGGGGGAAAGCTCTAATACCTATAAAGTAGTAGGAGGAGACGTGCGGGGAATACTACTTTAAGCGCATGACTTCTCTCTCTTTGCGCACTACACTTCTCGCAAGGGGCGAAAAAGAATAGATATCCTCTCTTTTCCGCCCCTTGCGAGAAGTGTAGTGCATCCATGCAGCATTCCCACCTGGATAAGTGGGCAGAGAGAAGAGAAGAGGCAAGCAATGATTAACAATCCTAATTCGCCAACGCAAGGGATTCCCAATCCTAATTTTCCCCCGCCGACAAATGGGCCGCAGCGCAACCTATGGATTTGGATCATAGGCGCTCTCACCACCATCGTTGTCCTCGGCGCAGTCGCCACCTTCGCGCTCACTGGCAGCGCGAACTCATCCTCGCAGGCACGTGCACAGGCTACCACCCCCACCGCAAGTTCCAATAGCAGCTCTCCGGGCGGTTCAACAGGAGGCCAGACGGGTGGTTCAACAGGTGGGGCTGGCATCACGCTCTTACAAGCCATCACGACCGTCAATCTTTATTACGCGGACATTAACTCTAAAAACTATCAGAGCGCCTATAGCCGCTGGGGTAGCCGCTATCGCAACTCGACCTCCTATCAGACCTTCTCGCAAGGCTTCGCCAACACGCAGAAGGATGTCCTGCAACTCGGCACCGCCACCCAACTCGCTGACGGCACCGTCAAAGTTCCCGTCACCGTCACCGCCAACGTCTCATCCGCCAGGTCGATAACTGTAAACACCTATCAGGGCTACTACATCACTGACATAGAAAGTGGTCAGCCCCGGCTTCTCAATGCCAATCTGCAACTCACCAATTCGAACAAAGATAGCGTCAAGCGCGCCGTCTCGCTGCTAGAGCAGTACTACGCCGACATCAACGCCCAGGATTATGCCGACGCATACAGCATCTGGGGCAGCGCCTATCAGAAAACTACATCATCTTATCAATTCGCAAAGGGCTTCTCGAAAACAAGAAGCGTCTCGATCAACATCAATTCCAACTCTATCGCGATCTTGAACGACGGCTCAGTTCGGGTTCCGCTAACGATCACGTCCGTGAACACAGACGGTATACATACCTATCAAGGGTATTACATTATCGGTATGGAAAATGGAGTCTGGCACCTCTTGAGCGCGAATATTCAATAGGTCACTGCACTCATGATGACGTAGTAAGAATGACAAACAGAATTTCATACGCAGGCCACATTTCAGAATGTGGCCTGTTCACCATGGTCCGCCTATACAGCAGTCTAGGGTGAAGAAGTGTCAACTTCATGTAGAAGGGACAGATCGCGTAGCGCCAATTATCAAGCTTGTTGTCCACATTTGTGAGGTGCTCGCCCTCGATGGTCCTGGAGCGATGTAAGTTTTAAAATCTCTTCACAATAGAATTTGTTGGTGCGGAACTGAAAGCTGTCTCTGATCCTTTTTCTTGCGTTTCTTGCCCACATTTCGGAAAAGAACGAAGATGTTCACACTCTTGATTGTGTTATAAGAGTTTGTTTCCTTATATAATGCAGAAAAACCACTAGAGTTGTTGCTACGCGAGATATCTATTCTACATAAGAGCAGTTGTCTCTATTAGGTCCCCGAATGTCCGCATTGGCTGGTACACTAGGAGGTAGAGAGTGAAGAAAAGAGAGAGTGTATGAGGAGGGATTATGAGTACTTTCGGGGGCAATCTTCGTTTTGCGCACGCTTTGCAGTCGCGGGCATTCGCCAGCTTCTGGCTTGGTCAGACGGTCTCGGCTTTGGGGGATGGAGCTTTTTTGACAGCGCTGGCTGTGGCGGTCTATCAGCTTACACGCTCCAGTCTGGTTATGGGTCTGTTCCTGATGGCGCAGATTCTGCCGCAGATTCTGCTGACCCTCTTCGCCGGCGTGCTGGTGGACCGTCTGCCGCGCCGCCTCGTACTGCTTGTGGCCGACATTGGTCGCGCGCTCACCGTTCTACTCATCGCTCTGCTGGCCTGGCTGCACCTTTTGCAGCTCTGGCATCTCTTTCTGCTCGCCGTCCTCTTTGGACTCTGCCGTGCCTTCTTTGATCCGGCCTATCGCGCGATTACACCGCAGCTTGTCGTCAAAAAGCACTTCTCCTCCGCCAACGCACTCGTGGGCCTCAGCCTACAATCTGGCTACCTGCTCGGACCCGTGCTGGGAGCCAGCTTTATCGCCCTGGGCAACGGCTCCGCCTACCTTGCCTTTGCCTTCGATGCCCTCACCTTTCTTATCTCCGTCTGCTCGCTACTTCTCATCCGCCCTCTGCCATCCATTGTTCAGGAACCGGTGGCTACGAAGCAGCAAGTCAGCTTATTTAGTCCGCGTTCTATGCTAGATGAGGTCGGCTCAGGCTTCCGGACCATCCTGGCCTCGCACTGGCTCTCTCTGTCGCTGTTCACCGCCACTTTCACACTCGTGTCCTATATTGGATGTATGTCGGTCGCACTGCCGAAGCTGGTCTTCGCTGTCTATGCGGCGGGACCCTGGCTGCTCGCGACGATTACGACGGCGACGGCGGTGGGATCGGTGCTAGGCGTGCTGCTGGTGGGACAGTTTCGGCTGCGGCGGCGCGCCATCATCGCCTTTCTCTCTTACATACTGGCGGGCCTCGCGCTCCTGGTCTTCAGCCTCCCCCTGCCGCATGCGCTCGTCCCCTTCATCGTGACGCCGGCCGCCTTCCTCGTCGGCTTCGGCATGAATGTCATGGAGACCATCTGGGCCACGCTGCTGTACGAACTGGTGCCCAGCGAGATGCTCGGCCGCGTATCAAGCGTGGATCTGCTGGGGACGCTGAGCCTGTCGCCCTTTGGCTACGTGCTTGCAGGCTGGGTCAGCGATCGCTTCGGCCCACCGGCCGTCTTCCTGGGCGCGGGCCTGCTCGTCGTCCTGATAAATAGTGCTCCCCTGCTGCTGCGCGACATCCGCGAACTGCAATAGCGGACCAACCCACTCCATTTTACGGGTCCCGCGTAGCGACAATCCCTTGCGGTTGTCGTCATATCTCCATTGATCGTAGGTGGGCCTTAGAGGCGGGTGGAACGACGACAACCGCAAGGGATTGTCGCTACGCGGAGGCACACTTCATGGAACTTTCAAGAATCACCGACCAACTCGCACCGAAGCGCTCCTGTTGCGCGACATCCGTGACCTGCAAGAATGGGATACTGCTAACCAGAAAGAATTGTTATATATAAATATAGAAGACATTCTCAATTCTTCAAAGAAAGAAAATTGGGAATGTCTTCTATATTTATAGGAATAGTAGAAAAGCGTTATACCTTTGCGGCTGAGGAATGCGAAGAGTGTTTCTTTGCGGCTTCGTTTGCATGCTCGGTTGCTTGTGCCTGATGACCATGAGCCAGGTGAGCGTGATGTGAAGCCGTCTCATGTTCGCCCTTGCTATGATGTTCTGCAGCCTTCTTATGGTGGTCTGCAGCCTTAGTGAGATGCTCTGCAGCTTTAGTGTGGTGTTCTACAGATGGATGATTCGCGGCCATGTTGTTCTCCCTTGAATAGATAGGCTAGTTATAGAGCAACTAGCGAGACTGCTATCTTGTCTCTGCATAGAGGAAGATAGATATATTGACAACTAAGAATACTACGTATGATATTTCTGTTTATGATACAAGTTAACTCAACGGATAATCTTAGAAGGCATTGAAGAAATAGCGCCGCTTCCTTGTGACTTTTTTGATAGGACACCGTCCAACGGATTGTAACGCTTTGACAGCAAGCGGACGATGAAGAAGATAGGGAGCAAGACTTCTTATAATAGAGGCAGAAACATAGTAGTCTTTCTCGTCATGTCTTGAAGAAGACATCCTTTGTGTCTGTTGTCATGCATGTCTATTCAACGGTATAGCAGTTTATCATTATGAAATGGAGTTTTTCATGGCAGTTGTTACCGATTGGGGTACAGCGATTTTCAATTCGCTTGCTACTACCCTTAGCCTTCTCTTTGCCTTTGTGCCAAAGCTCATTGGCTTCCTCGTGATTTTGCTCATTGGCTGGCTCGTCGCCTCCGCGCTTTCGCGTGCGGTCATCTTCTTACTCAGGAAGATAGGTTTTGACCGGATCGGCGATCGTATTGGTCTGTCAAGGCTGGAGCAGCAGATGGGCGTGAAGACGGACGCCGCAGGAATTCTTGGTAAGCTTGTCTACTGGTTTGTCTTTCTAATCTTCCTGGTGCCCGCCGTAGACTCGCTTGGGCTCACAACTGTCAGCACCTTGCTTGGTCAGGTGATTGGCTACTTGCCTAATGTGTTTGTCGCTATTCTTGTGCTCTTCCTCGGAACGCTGGCGGCGACCTTTGTTGCTGACCTCGTTCGTGGAGCTGCGTCCAGTTCCAGGATTGGCAATCCAAACATCTTTGCCAATATCGCTCGCTTCGCTATTCTTGGCTTCGTTGCCCTGATCGCCCTAGAGCAGTTGCAGATCGCTTCTGCCCTTCTCAATATTCTGTTCACAGCTATCGTTGGTAGTACTGCCCTTGCCTTTGGCCTTGCCTTCGGTCTTGGCGGACAGGATGCTGCGCGTCGATACTTGAATCGTGCCGAAAGTTCAGTAAGTACGGCCGCTTCACAGGAACAGATACAGCAAAGCACGGGCCAGATGCGAGGTCTTCCACAGACAGCGCCTGGATCGGGTCTCAAGCCACAAACAGGTTACAACCGACCAATTGCGGAGCGGTAAATCATCGACCGTAGGCGAGAATAATAGTCTGAAGTGCTCCTTTTTCAGAGGAGCGCTTCATGTTTCTGGAGAGAACGAAACTTCTCTTCTTCCGGATTCTTTCAAATTAAAACAGGAGAAACCTTTATGGCAACGACAGGACGAACAATAATTGGCGTTTTCGATGAGCCTGCACTGGCAAACAATGCGATTGCAGCGCTTCAGCAGGCTGGATTTCGCGACGATCAGATTCAAACTCCGGGGCATCATGCTGCGGGCGGCTTTCTAGCCGGTCTTAAGAGCCTATTTACTGGCGAAGATGCATCAACTGAGAGTGTTGCCGGTGATCTCACTGGAATGGGTATCTCGAATGATGAGGCCCGCTACTATGAGAATGAATACCAGGTCGGACACGCTCTTGTCGCTGTACGTGCTGGCGGGCGTGAGCAGGAAGCGATGGACATTCTACGCGCGAACAGAGCTTCTACTTACAGGGCCAGTAAGGGCAATGTGGGGACAAGCGCTCGCGTAGATCAACAGACGCACAGTCCTGAAGCTGCTGCATCGCGTCACATGGAGCTGCGTGAAGAGCAACTGAACGTGAACAAGCAACGTGTGCAAGCTGGTGAAGTTGATCTTCGCAAGGAAGTGGTCACCGAGCAGCAAACGATCAATGTTCCCGTCACGCATGAAGAGGTGTATATTGAGCGCCATGCTGTGACAGATGGAGTCATTGATAATACTCGGCCGATTGGTGAGAGTGAAACAATTCTCGTTCCTCTTACTGAGGAAAGGGTCAATGTCCGGAAAGAGACGTTCGTGACTGGCGAGGTATCAATTGGGAAACGCGCCGTTGAGAGTACGCAGCGGGTCTCGGATACTGTCAGACGCGAGGAGTTGAGTGTCGAGCAAGAAGGGAACGCTCCTATTCACGGAACGCCAAGCGACCGCTTTCATCCAGATCAGGTTAATCCACAGTTGACCAGAGAAGTAAAGAAATCATCTAAATCGCGTTCCAAAAAGAAAAAAAGGTAAGAAACTCTTCAGGCGGCGATCCATATATCTGGGTCGCTGCTTATATTTCTCATACTATATTGATCCAATCCACTTCAATTGACCTCTACCGCGTAGCGACTTTTGAAGCGCGCTGGGCTCTTCCTCTTGTAACCTTTCCCTCCTTTATGACGTGTACCGAATAGTTACAGGCGGGCATACGGAGGGCCAGCATCCTGATGAGCATGCACGCTGTATGTCTTGCTCTATATGTATCGACCCGAAAGACATCTACGCTATCTAAAGGGTTACTCCACGAAGTACGAGAGATCCATCACAACTATTTACATAGCTATATAAAGGAGAGCAATCATGGTACAACTAGGTTGGAAAGCAGGACCAGAGCAGTATCCTCCGGTCGAACTTGCGAAATACGCCGTAACTGCGGACGAGGCGGGCTTTGACCTGCTCGACGCCAGCGATCACTTCCACCCCTGGAGCCCGGAGGGTCAGGCAGCATTTACCTGGACCTGGTTCGGAGCCGTCGCCGTGCAGACGAAACGCATCGTCCTCACCTCCGGCGTCACCTGCCCCATTCTGCGCTACCACCCGTCCATCATCGCCCAGGCTGCTGCGACCGTCACCCACTTCGCTCCTCAGCGCTTCATGCTCGGAGTCGGCACCGGCGAGGCTCTCAACGAATTCGCCGCCACTGGTCAGTGGCCGGAATATGCCGAGCGCCGCGACCGCCTCATAGAGTCCATCGAACTGATTCGCGCCCTGTGGAGTGGAGAGGAAGTAACCTTCGAAGGTAAGTATTACGAGACCAAGAAGGCAAAACTTTACACGCCTCCGACCGGCCCCATTCCCATCATCATCTCCTCCATCGTCCCTCACAGCGCCGAGTTTGCTGGAAAATACGGTGACGGTCTCTGGAGCGTTGGTGGCAAGCAGCCAGAGCTCTATCAACAGATCATCAAGAACTTTGATCAAGCGGCTCAGCAGGCCGGCAAAAATCCCAAGCGTATGCCAAAGATCGTAGAGCTCACCGTCGGCTATAGCAACGACATCGATGCAACTATTCAGGAACGGCTCAAATACTGGGCTGGCAGCCTCGTCCCCGCCCTTTATGACCAGAAAATCTACACGCCCACTATGTCCGCCGAGAACGGCGAAGTTGTCGGAGGCGAAACCCTCAAGAAGATGGGCTGCTTCTCCCCCAATCCCGACGACCACGTCAAATTCGCCAAACAATACATCGACCTCGGCTTCGATACCCTCATCTTCCACACCGCCGGCCCCGACCAGCAGGCCTTCCTACAAGGCTACGCCCGCGACGTCCTGCCCCGGCTGCGCAGTCTCTAAATTTCTTATAGTCGAGAAACAACAACAGGGCACTACTGTACGGATGAACAACAGTAGTGCCCCTCGCATAACAAGCCCCACAAAACCACTCCTGCAAAACAAGCCCCGAAGCCGCTCAGTAAGCAGAGGTGCCAATTTATTGCGCGCAGGCCGGCTTCAGCCGGAGGGTAATGATCAGTGCCCTCCGAAGCGCTCTCGTACAACGAAGTGAGTCAGAACTGTAGTGCTTTGTCAAACTTTATTGTGTCTGAAAAGTGTCCAAACCGCTTGATCGCGGTTGATACGCAAGGGATTGTCGCTATGTGGGACCCGTAAGACGAGCTGCGCCAGAGCAGTACATTCTCTTGCACTAAAGGGCATATTCCTCTTTAGTGCATCGCTTGGCACAAAGTATATAAGCGAGCCGTTAGCTTGCTGAAACTAGCATGATTGTGCAATAACCTTTTCGAAATTTTTCAGACGTATCAGTTTACTGTAAATATTCATCAAATTATATACCTGCAACTTTTTAACTAAAAGGGGTGTATCTATCATCAGATGAGACGATAGTGGCAGGACTATCATATAGGGATACTACGAATGTTGATTTACGTGGTGTCGCAAAGTTTACGTGTAAGCTAGCATATATCATGTGTGAATGTAGGTAACAACACAATGACGAATATTATGTTGGAAGTAAAAATGGTAGGACAAGCAGAATGGAAATGAATGAGTTCTTCGGCTATGATGAAATGACACGCTTCGTTGGCCGTGATAAAGAACTTTCTTCTTTGCAGTTTTTAATAGAGCAAGCATGTGCACCTTTGAAAGACGTGACTTTAGGTGACATAGTCGTTGCCCAGAGAGGTGGAGGAGAGGCGCTAATTAGTATGGATGTTATTTGGGAACCTTGTCTAGCAGATCATCGGTATATCTCTATGAATCTCATACCCTCATTTACTAAGCGAATAATGCTACAAGATAACTCTACCCATTTCATAAGAGGAATGGAGCTTCTTGACGCCTTCGAGGAGTTTCCCAATCATATCTTTATTGTATTTGTAGATTACTTCTATGACTATTCACCTCTTCTCTTCCACCATATTGTATTTGTAGATTACTTCTATGACTATTCACCTCTTCTCTTCCACCATTCTTTTGCCTCTCTTTTAAATCTTGTTCCTTTTCCTATGTACTGCTGTCAACAAGACCTACAGCGTTCTCGAAGAGATGTAGGAGAATTAACTGTGCAAGAAGAGCCAAGAAAGAGCGAAATGAGACAGAGAGCATCTAAAGCATCTATAGGAGATGTCAGGCTGCTTCACTACAGTCTCAGATCTCAGAATGTTGGCCGACTTTGCATAGGTATAGTTGGCTGTCTGGATCGACAGGAAAGAAGTGCAGGCTATTCTACTAGTTTTTCTCTCATCCCCCGTATTGAGAAAGACCACCGCAAGAGGCGGAGAAAGCTACGTTGCATCTGTCAGACCTAGACTGCCCCTAAATTTTCAAATGTTTCACGGCCAACTTCAATCGAAGCTGGCATTTTTTTGTTTTGTTGAACATAAAGGAGAATTGACTTGTCAATCACTTTGATACCGACATCGTTATTAACACCGGCCTTGATTACCGGTATGATTCTGTTTGCTTTGCTTCTCTTCGTTACTGCCTGGTTTCCGAAACCGGCCCAACGTATTATTCGCTTGCTAGAAGCTCTGCGGCATGTGATTCACGGAAGCTGTCCTGAATGTAGCAAAATGAATTAGCATAGCTATAAGTGTTGTCACGCCCCCAGTTGCCGTGTCAGATCTTCGAAATCGGTTGCGTTGATGTCGAAGGAGGCGAGCAGCGTTGAGTCTGGCGGCTGGTTGGCGTCGGTCTCGCCGGGGCGGGATACGAAGGCTGTGTGCCAGCCGAGGGCGTAGGCGGCCTGCAAGTCGTAGGGATGGGCGGCGACGAGCATGATCTCTTGTGGCGCGAGGTCGAGGAGGTCGGTGGCCATCTGGTAGACTCGGGGATCGGGTTTGTAGGCCCGCGCCAGCTCGGCCGAGAGGATTACGTCCCAGGGTAGATTGCTGTGCTTTGCCATCTCGACCAGCAGGGAGACATTGCCGTTGGAGAGGGTGGCGAGGGTGAAATGGGCGCGCAGCCGGGTCATGCCAGCGAGGGCGTCGGGCCAGGGTTGCAGTCGGTGCCAGACTCGATTGAGCTGCACCTTTTCGTCCTCCGAGAGCGTATCGATTCCGAAGAGGGCGAGCACCTCATCCAGCGCCCGGCGGTGTACAACATCCAGCTTCACCCACGGCTCCTCTCCGCGAACAATCCGACTTAACGCTGGCTGATAGCGCGCCCGCCACTCACTCGCAAAGCTCGCCCAATCCACGTTGAGCCCCTTCGCCTGACTCAACTCCTCCCCCTCGCGTACAATCGTCGAACGATAATCCACCACCGTCCCAAAAACATCAAAGGCCAGCGCCCTCACGTTTTGTAAATCAACCATGTTCATTTCTCCCCTTTCCCAAAAGTCTATAATCCCTTCTATTTTCCTTATAGATATTCCACATCTTACCATAACAAAACGAAGAAGAAAATCTTCATATCTTTAAATTTCCCAAATTTTCATATAGTCTGATTGTATCGCATCTATCTACCATTGTATCATTTAGCGTGCCTTCGTCATCAATCGACCATTATTTGACCATCTTTATGCTCATAAGAGCCTTTAATACGCATGAATATTCGTAGAAATCGATCAAAATAAGTCAAGGCATGGATTTTTGGACTTGTAAGGGATGGTTGCCCTCAAACGCCTTTAAGAGTATTTGGAGCGTTTCTTATACTGGAAAGAGAGGACAGGACATTTTCTTTTAGGCATATGGAGTTATCGAATGGAAAAAGTAAATAGTATTTGTAGGAGGTGTTCTTGTGGGTGATTGGGACGACTTAATGAAGATGCTGGCTCGTGCCTATCCACAGGACCTCGTGTCACTAGTTCTTCAGAACACGCATTTCCTGAAAAATATCACTACTGAACTCAAGATACGTACAATGCATGCCGATTTTCTGTGTAAAGCGGAAAGAAATGGCAAAGAAATCATCGTTCACGTCGAGTTCCAGAAAAGCAAAGACGTAAATATGGGACAGCGAACCTGGGAATATAACTGTGCCACCACCATCCTGGAAAAGTTGCCGGTTCACTCATTTGTAATCTATCTGGTCGAGGATGAACCGATTTTCGAGCTGCCTTTTAGAATCGTAGATGATGGCAAAGTGATTCACACCTTCGAGTACACCAATATCTTTCTCTGGGAAATGTCACCGGAGGTGTTGAAGCAAAAGGGCATGGAAGGTTTGCTGCCCTTGTTACCCTTAACAAAGGGAGCAAAACTTGTACGCGATACCATCATATCTGATATGATTACTGGACTGAGAAGAGCAGGCAAAGAGGATGTGTTAGCACTCGGCTACGCCTTCGCTGGCCTGACTTATGAAACGGAGGACGACAAGCAATCGCTAAGGAGGATATTCGCTATGTTCGAGAATAAGCTTGAAAATTCCTGGTATTATAAAGAAGTGATTGAGAAAGGCATCGAGCGAGGAAAAAAGCAGGGAATTGAGGAATCAGTGAAGGCGCTGCGACCTGTGCTGATCCAGGTTGTGGAAACGCGCTTCCCGGAACTGCTCCCTCTGGCCCGTGAGGAGGCGGAGCGGAGTACGATGCCTATGGTGTTAAGCACGAAGGTCAATAAGCTCTTGATCGCACGAACATTAGAAGAGGCCCGTCAGGCGTTGCAGGAAAGCTAAGTAGTGTTCATGCCTTCTCGCCCACCTCTCGTGAAGGAGATTTGCTGATCGAGGAAAGAAACTTCCTCGATCAGCAAATGCTCTTTTAACTCAGGAAGACTGTCAGGCTTCCGGCACCAGGGTATTGGGAGTGAGGCCGATCTCTTCGCGGTCGCTTTGGGCGTCCTGGTTGGCGTACTCTTTGAGTGCCACGGTAGCTGCGATCGAGATGAGGGCCATGATGATGATGTAGATGGCAATGGGAACGTACGAGTGATAGCGCGCGACGAGCAGGGTGGCGATGATGGGCGCGGGCCCGCCAGCAGTGAGCGAGGCGAGCTGATAGCCGAGCGATGCTCCACTGTAGCGCAGCTTGGTCCCGAAGTGCTCGGAGATGAAGGCGGCTTCAGGGCCATAGAGGGCGGCGTGGCAGATGCCGATGGCAAAGGCCATCGTACACACGACAATCACTGGATTCCTTGTTTGCAGTAAGAGGAAGAATGGGAAGGCGAAAAGGGCCATCACAACCGAGCCGATGATGAACCAGCGTTTGCGCCCGATGATATCGGAGATGTAGCTGGCGGTGGGCATGAAGACGAAGGAGATGACGGCGGCGACGATGATGCCGGTGTACAAGAGATTCAACGGTATCTTGAGGGCGGTGACGCCGTAGCTCAGGATGAAGGTGGTGAAGAGGTAGAAGGGTGCCTGCTCTCCTGAGCGCAGCAGGGCGGTGAGAATGATGTCCTTCCAGTGATAGCGAAATGCGTCGAGCAGGGGTGATTTGGCGGTTCGATTCTCTTCTTTGAGTTTGGTGAAGGCCGGTGTGTCCAGTATGCGCAGCCGGATGATAAGCCCGACGATGATCAGGACGGTGCTAAAGAAGAAGGGAATACGCCAGCCGATTTCCCTAAAGGATGCGCCTGGGAAGAGGGATTGGATGATGATGACGACGATAGCGGCGAGCGCGAGCCCTATGGGAACGCCCGTCTGCGGCCAGCTCGCCCAGAAGCCGCGCCGACGATTGTCACCATATTCTAACGATAGAAGGACAGAACCGCCCCATTCGCCACCGACGCCCGCACCCTGTAAGAAGCGCAGAATGGTGATGAGCAGGGGGGCGAAGACGCCGATCTGAGCGTAGGTCGGCACGAGTCCCATCAGGCAGGTCGCGATCCCCATGAGTAGGAGCGTCACAACTAGGGTCGATTTGCGCCCGATGCGGTCTCCGTAGCGGCCGAAGAAGGCACCTCCGATTGGGCGGGCAATGAAGCCGATATAGTAGGTGGTGAAGGATGCCAGGACGCCGACAACGGGATCGAGATTTGGAAAGAAGAGCTTGTTGAAGATGGTTGCCGAGAAGAATCCATACAGAAAGAAGTCGTACCACTCGATGGCTGTGCCAATAGTACTCGCGCCCAGGATGGGAAGCATTTTGCGCAGTGTAACGTTCTCGTTTGATGAGATTGCAGCCATGAAACCTCCCGCCTCTCGTCACAAGAGACATCAGTAAACGTAACGCACAACAATATTGTCCTTTTCCCCACATCCAACCAACCTCTTCTACGAGGTACTCATGTATACGACAATACGCAGGCACTCGTCAAGCCCTGACTAACTTTCCCACAAACCCACGTAGCGACAATCCCTTGCGGTTGTTGTTGTTAGCCCATCCCTCAGTGCATCAAGCTAGCATGACAACCGCAAGGGATTGTCGCTACGCGGGTTGGGATGCTCAGGGAATATGGAAATCTATGGTAGCTTGTGGAGCGCCGGTCTCGATCTTGTCAGCCAGCAGGATCATTGTGAAGGCCGTGCTTCCCTGCGGCACCAGGAAGAGAGCGCTCCCCGTAGCGCCGGTCGAACTCGCAGCAAATGCTGTAGGAATGGTTGAGTTTGTATCGGGTGCACTGATAACAGTTCCTGCTTTCAGGCGCAGATATTCTCCCCAGTATGCGCTCTTAGATGATGTGCTAGGATTGTCGATGCTCATATTGATGAGCACGTAGCGCTTGCCGTTCTCGGCCTGCTTGTCATAGCCGCTCCAGCCCAGGGTGGCAGAAGTAATCGTCCATTTCAGACCACTATAATTTGTGACCGCGTTTGGCTTGACCATCACATCCTGATACTTCGCGAGATTCGCGCCCGCCGCTAACGGCACATCCATCTGCGCTTCCTGAGTAGTGCCGAAGCGCAGTACCAGCCTATCGATCGAAGTGCTGAGGGGGACCGGAAAATCCAGCCAGTTATCCTGGCTCGCGCCATTGGTGGGTGGCGACAAATGTTTATAGCTCTGTACTGGCACACTGCTCCCATCTGGTAATAGCAAGCGTATAGTATCAACGTAGCTTAAGATGACACTCTGGGAAGTAGAATTTGCTTCTTTAAGATCCACGCGCACAATGCCAGGTTTGCTATTATCATGATCGTCGTCGAAGCTTGCCGCCTGCTTCATATCAACAATAGTGTAGGTGATGGCAGAATATTTTATGTTCAGATTGAGCGGAACCGTTTTTGCTGGCGCGGCCGCAGGTGTTCCACTATTATTACTTGTGGTGCTATTATTACTTGTGGTGCTTGCTTTGTTTGCATCATAAGAGGTCGAGGTGCTTGAATCCGCCGTGTTGCTGACCGATTTGCTGACTATTGTATACAGGCCATAGCTGAGGCCGCCACATAAGACGAGGGCGAGCACTATTAGGAGAACTGCGCCGCAGCCGATCCGCCCCAGGATCTTGCCGGTATTGTCTTTCTGTGGTGCCCTCGCGTATGGTGCCACTGATGCTTGATTAGGTGTAGAACTGGGATACGATGGCGGAAAGGAGCTGCCGTCTGGCTGTTGGTAAAAGGGCTGTGCATCGGGCGGTGAGGTCGAGATATAGTTGGGCTGCTGCCTATAGGTCGCGTACTGGTCCACATCGGGTGGCGGTGGCGGCGACACTGAGATTTGCGTGAGATCTTGTTCGCTGGCTGGCGTCGTAGGATAAGTAGGATCGTTATCCATGATTGCTCCACAATTGGAGCAGAAGCGTTGGTCGGCGCTTGCCTCCGTTCCACATCTGGAACAGTGGTGGGTTGGCTGCTGATGCATTCACTGTCCTCCTCTCATAGCTCCCTTTTGTTATTTACTATAATCATATCTATGCGCTTATAGTAACATGCTGTATTGAAGATAACTATTGTATAATTCACAATCTGAATGCTTCCTGGTAACCCCCCGCGTCGCTACGCGTTGGGCAAAAGCCGTACATATGCGTCTTATATACAGGGCATCATTTCTTTCTAGTGAACCGTTTGTCGCACTACATTCGTGTAGAGTGTAGGGAGTAAATAGCGCCGCGTGAATGCGTAAAAAAGTAGAAGGGACTTGCCGCCATGAAAGAGTTAAGCATGCGCCAAAAGTCGCACCGGGTCACCCGTTTTCTCATCACCCAGTTTATCGCTCTAGTGGGCTGGATAATCGTCCAATCGTTCTTTTCTTTATCAGCGGCAGGCCAGCACCTGCCCTTTCTGGTCACCGTCCTCATCGAAGCTGTCTGGTGGATCACGCTCCTCGCCATCATGTTGCGTCTCTTCCTACTGGAATATAACCGCTTTGTGCAGGCCGCCGTCGATCTAGAAGAGGCGAACCAGAGACTAAGAAACGCAACCAACCAGCTCCTTCAACATGTGAAGAACAATCAACCGCAAGAAGATCACGCCGAACCTAACAAGCAAGATGTTGAAACCGAGGCCTGAAGGAACACACGTATCTTCTTATTAATGTTCTGCATGTTTTCCCTTACGCAAAATTTTACGCGTCGTGCATAGAATTTTGCGTAAGGGAAAACATGCAGAACATTAATAAGAAGCGAGGTAGGCAAGAAGCGCAGCCATAAATGGCGTCATGCTTTTGTAGTCCAGCAGTGTGGCTGGAGTGGTTTGTAGCACGGCAGCCATGCGGCGGGCGGATTCGGGATTAGCGGTTACGGCGGTGAGGGGGCTCTGGTAGGTGTGGATGGTGAAGAGGATGCCGTTGGTGCGCGGCAGGCGGGAGAGTGTCTGCCGTTCGATGCGCAGGTAGCAGCGCTCTCCGATGTTCTCTAGCGTGAGATCAAGCGAGTTGGTGGCGACGGGATCGGTGTGTTGTGCTTGTTGGGAGGAGTGCACTAGATGGTTGAGCTGTGGGGATGCTTTGATGCTCCAGTTGACGCGCCAGACTGTACGGTCGGGCTTAAGCCGTTCCAACAAGAGGTTGGATGAGCGGCCGATGTGCTCGGCGAAAAGTGGAACCTCGGAATGGATGGCCAGAAACGACTTGCCCATCTTATCCTCCAGGCTCCAGCTATTGGGAAAGCAGAGCTGCCCGGCGAGCAGGGGCATATCCCCCGCGCCATCCAGGATCAGCAGGTCCTCCTGCACCTGGCGACCAAGCCAATCCAGCGGCGGTAGCGGCAGACCAGAGTCGCTGCCGACACGAAAAATATCCTCCGAATTGAGGAGAGCATTTCGCCAGCGCCAGCAGTCTCCTTCACGGACAAGCGAGAAGTGTTGAGGATAATCACGGGCGAGGATCGGCAGCAACATCTCAAGAATTTCCTCTTGCATCCGCTCGCTGCCCGGCGCAGCCCGAAAATAGTCTGTATAATGGCTTGAGAGCAGCTCTTCCTTCAAAGCCAGCTCTGCAGCATAATGATCGAGATCGATCTCAATCAGGGGACGATCTCCCAGAGCCTGCACGCCCATCGTCATCTTGTATTCATCGCCGGAAAAGGGAAAGTAGGGAAACATATTCTAAACCTCCGCCAGATCCGCCTTGTCGCTGATTCCTCGCCCTTCTTATTATATGGCCATCATCCCTTTTGCGCAAGCCTGGATAGCGACAACTCCAGCAACCCTCTCTCCACCAGAACATACCCACGAAGCCGCGAAGCAGAGGCGCCAATTGATTGCGCGCAGACCGGATTCATCCGGAGGCTCTTGATCACCTTGCCCAATCATAGAAAAGGTCGCCTGCTTTTCTCGATCTACTTCTGTGTCTCTCTCAGAGAGTGCTTGATCTGCATAATCTCCGCCTTCTGGTGCTTGACGTTTTCGCAGCTTCGCTGCTCTTTCCGTTTCTTTTTATATTATTTGCTTTTCTGCATAATTCGGGCACTGCCCGAATTATGCAGAAAAGCAAATAATATAAAAAGAAACGGGCACGCCGAAGGCGTGCGGATGCGTGAGCGAGGAGAGAGGCTCGTCGTACAGGGAATCAAACACTCTCCAATGAAGTGTTACAGGTATGTCGAGAAGAGCAGGCGATGTGTTCAGTAAGAGGCATATTGGTCGTAGGCCTCTGGATGAATCCGGTCTGCGCGCAATCAATTGGCGCCTCTGCCAGTTGAGGTCTGTCAGAGGGAATGTTGCCATGTAGTGGAAAGCTTACGCTTGACATCTCTTCTTTAGATCAAGTATAGTGGAATTCTAGTGAAATTGTTGTCCTCCAAATAATAAAAAAGCATCTCCGTTAAGAAATTGCAGGGAAGCAGGGAGAGTTCTTCGTGGTTAGCCGTACCAGAGTAAAAAAGTATCGTTCTGCCGACGTTGTGCTGGAACACTTGCCGGTGGGAGTAGCGGTGTACGATACGCAGGAGTTCCGTCTGCTGGAGGCGAATGCTCTCTTTCTGGCTAATGTGGAGCCCTTTCTTGATTCTTGCTGGCTGAATGGGCGCACCGTCGGCCATTCTCTCGCCGAGTTTGGGGCGCGGCTGCATCCTCTGTGTAGCATTGATGCGTTTCAATCGGTGGTTGAGCAGAAAAAGGCGTGTCGAGGGGAGGCGCTACCGCTTCCGACGCCGCATGGCTCGCTTACCTACTGGAACTGGACGCTGAATCTGATCGAGGTGCAAGCAGGTGTCTATCATCTCTTACAGACGATTACTGATGGAACGGACCAGGAACAGGCGCGCCAGCAGGCGGTTGGGCTCTTCTTAGACAGCAAGCAGGCGAAAGATGACGAGGATGCGATACAGAAGAGTATTGAAGAGCAGAAAAACGAGTTCGTCTGGATCGCGAATCACGAGCTGCGCACACCCATTACGATCATTCAAGGCTTCGCCGAGCTGCTGAAGATGGCGGAGACGGAAGAGCATCCTCTCGACGAGCTTGCTCACAATGCGCTGACTCATATCATTGATCAGAGCGAACATCTCGCGCTCCTCATCGATTCCATGCTGGACATTTCGAAGATCGAGCAAGAGAAGTTTAAGCTTGACCTTGCCCCTCACGATCTCCTCGCGTTACTCATCTCGATTATTAAGAGTCAGGAGATTGCGGTCAGGCACCATTCCTTTCGTCTACTGCTCGACGGGCTGGGAGCGCGGGATCAGGTGATCGGCATATTTGACAAGCCGCGTATGACTCAGGTAATCAGCAATCTGATCAACAACGCGGTGAAATATAGTCCAGAGGGTGGCGAGATCGAGATCAGGCTGAGCGTGGTTAAGGATGCGCGGCCCGGTGAGTACCGTGAGGCGCTGATCTCCGTCAAAGATTCCGGCATAGGCATCGCATCAGATGATCTCCCTTACATCTTCAAACGCTTCTACCGCGCCAGCTCGCTTGAAGGCTACCTCAGCGGCTTCGGCATCGGTCTCTACGTGGTCAAAGAAGTTCTTACGCGTCACGGTGGCCGGATTTGGGTCGAGAGTGTCAAAGGTTCCGGTTCCACATTCTATGCCTGGCTACCGCTTAAGTTATCTTAAGTGTCCATCTTTGTGATTATTTCTTTTATTCTATTATTCATTCTTTTCTTTCCATGTGCACACCTTCGGCGTGCCCTTCTTCTTAGAGATAGTTTTGCATTTTTTCATTTTTCACACTTTTT